>Ga0153999_1001236_pt1 | contig 10277 bp, 10 predicted proteins | sample TSNC083MetaG_FD_104675 | JGI IMG/M metagenome (GOLD analysis project Ga0153999, IMG submission 104675) | Attine ant fungus gardens microbial communities from North Carolina, USA - TSNC083 MetaG | ecosystem: Host-associated > Fungi > Mycelium > Unclassified | place: USA: North Carolina, Lumber... | reverse complement strand
TGGCAATCCTATGAATATAAAAACAAATCGTAAGAGGCGAGAAAATTGTCAAAAAGAGCAAATAAAGCAGAGCATTTCAAAAGAATACCAAAACATATCGGTATCATACCGGATGGAAACCGGCGCTGGGCAGTCGACCATAACATGGAGAAGCAGCAAGGCTATGGGCATGGAATCGAGCCAGGATTTCAGCTGTACCAGCAGCTTTTGGATTATGGCATAGAAGAAGTGACATTCTATGGATTTACGAAAGACAATACCAAGCGCCCTGCCATCCAGACAGAGGCATACGTGAAAGCATGTGTAGATGCGGTCAAGCTGCTTTCAGAGAGGGATGCCAATCTGCTTGTTGTCGGAAAGACGGACTCCCGGGTATTTCCCGATGAATTAAAAAAATATGCCAATCAACGGGTGAATTTTGGAAAAGGTTCCATCAATATCAATTTCCTCGTAAACTATGATTGGGAATGGGATTTAAAAGGGGGAGTAACAGGAGATATCCACTCCAAGGACATTTCCAGAATCGATTTGATATTACGCTGGGGAGGCAGAAGAAGGTTGAGCGGCTTCCTGCCGGTGCAGTCAGTCTATGCGGATTTTTATGTTTTAGAGGAAAACTGGCCGGATTTTAAAACGGAGCATTTTATAAATGCGATGAAATGGTATCAGCAATGTGATGTGACTTTAGGTGGTTAAACTTAGAGGGATTCGAATCTCAAATAGCCGTTCATGAGACGGCTATTTTTTGGTTTGCTGTCATGGGTGGGGATAGATGGCAATTTCTTGCATGAATTTTACTGTTATTTCACAAAAGACGGACATGTGTCCTCTATGATGTTTTCTATATTCGTATATAATACACTCATATTAAATAGTAAAACTAAAACATAAAGGGGGGGAGGAACTTGAATTATGAAGATCACTATGCTGGGCGTGGGCAATGGCTTTACCCCGGACATTTATGATAACAATGCTTTGTTGGAAGCTCAGGGTATCCGCGCTTTGATTGATTGCGGAACCACTGCCTGGCACAGCTTATGGAAGCTTGGGGTTTCCAGAGAGAGCATTGATGAGCTGTTTATTACTCATCTGCACTTCGACCATTCAGGTGGGATTGAATCGGCAGCGTTATATAGCCATTATGTTCTGGGCAAGAAGCTTAGGTTGGTGGTGCCGGACCCAATTGCCGGCAGGTTGTGGGATCAGGTGCTTAAGGGGGCCATCGAAAACGAGAATGAAAGGCTGGTTTCACTGGAGGATTTTTTCGAGGTGGTCACGCCGAGGGAAGGAGAGGAATTCTTGCTGGCCGGTCAAAAGGCGTATTGGGTGAGCACTCACCATGTGGAAGGGAAGTTTAGCTGTGGAGTGGTGCTTAACCAGGTTTTGTTTTACACATCGGATATGGTGGATGACCTGCCTCTGCTGACCCGGATGGTTGACGCCGGAATTCAAGTTATTTATCATGACTGTCAGTTTGGAAAGGCCGGTAATCATGTAACATTTCAAACACTTTGTATGTATCCGGAGGAGATCCGAAAGCGTTTATATCTGATGCATCATGGCTTACATAACAGAGAAGAACCAGATGGGTATGGCATGACTTTTTTGCATCAGCATGAGACATGGGAGTGGTTTGCTAACAAGGAAAGAGGAGAGACGATGACAGAGCTGGTTAAAAAAACTTACGATTATATATGTCAAAAGCAATTGGGAGAAGCCACCGGTCACGACTGGTGGCACAGTAAACGGGTTTATGAGATGGCAGTTCATTTGGCGAAAGCTCAGACAGCGCCGGTGGATATGGAGGTGGTTATGCTGGGGGCGCTTCTCCATGATATTGAGGATTGGAAATTTAATGATGGTGATGAGGATGCCGGTCCCAGAGCAGCAGAAAATTGGCTAAAAACCTGTGGGGCGGATTCGGAATTGATTGCCCATATCAAAATGATCATCAAAGATTTGTCGTATAAAGGCAGTGAATCGGTCAGCGTTATGAAAACTCCGGAAGGGATGATCGTCCAGGATGCGGACCGTCTGGATGCAGCAGGTGCTGTTGGTATCGCCAGGTGCTTTGCTTGTGGCGGTGCCTTTGGCAATGAGATTGTCAACCCGGATATTCCGGCCCGGATTCGGATCACTGGCGAAGAATATATGGACAAAAAGATTAAGATGACAACCGTCAATCATTTTTATGAAAAGCTGTTTCGTTTAAAGAATTTATACAACACGGATGAAGCGAAGAGGATCGGCATGGATCGGCATGAATATATGAAGGCATATATCCGCCAGTTGCTTCTTGAATGTAACATGGAGGATTCACAGCAGTATCAATTGCTAGAAACTATATAAGGGAGGAAGATGCAAATGAGAAAATGTGTCAGTGGTTTATTGGCAGCAACATTGGTGGCCGTGAGTGTGTGTGGATGTTCGGAAGCTGCCGACGGCAGCGAAGTGAAAAAAGATTATAAGATAGCACTGGTGGCTGCCGGTGTATTCGGCGATCAGGGCATGAATGATGCACTGCTTCACGGTATGGAGTTGTTTACTGAGCAAACCGGGATCAAAGTGACCTCAGTTGAAATCAAAGAATTTTCTGATCATGCGATCAATGCTCAAAACTTCGCACAGCAGGGCTATGATCTGGTCCTGATGGGCGGTCCGGTATCAGAGATTATTCCGGAGATTGCCACGGAGTATCCGGATACTCATTTCCTGCTCAATAAAGGGACTATTGGAGATGTCCCGAATGTTACGTCAGTTCAGTTTGATGAAGCAGGCGGCGGCTTTCTGGCAGGAGCATTCGCTGTTCTGATGAGTGAGCAGTTAAATGGCAGCAAGACTGTCGGCTGGGTTGGCGGCGAGAGGATTCCGGACCTGGAGAAGGCCCGGTATGCATTTTCGGCAGCTGCCAGGTATATGGGCGGGGATTGCAATGTTGTCTATGTGGGGAGTTTTTCTGATATCGCCAAGGGTAAGGAGATTGCGCTGTCGATGTATAATTCCGGTTCCTCCATTGTTCAGGCTTATGCTGGCGGCGCTTCCAACGGAGTCTATCAGGCCGCTCAGTCGCTGGGTGAAGAGTATTATGCTATGGGTTGTGCAACCGGACAGTTCGATCTGGCGCCGGACAAGATTATCGCATCCTCCGTGGTAAAATATGATGATTTCTTTTCCTCCATGTTGAGCGATTATGCTAAAACCGGTTCCATGGAATCGGGTATTGTGAGAGCGGATTTAACCAGTGGCGGTACAGGAATTCGGTTCTCGCCGGAGATCGGGGACAAAGTTCCAGAAGATATTAAAAAGCAGATAGAGGAACTGGAAGCTAAGATTGTCAGCGGCGAGATCAAGGTGCCAACGACGGAAGAAGAATATAACATATTTATCAAATAAAAAAATTTGAAAATAATGGATTAAGGTCAGGTGAGACGATGGTTTATGCAGTCCAAATGAAACAGATCACCAAACAGTTTCCCAAGGTGCTGGCAAACGACCATGTGGATTTTGATGTCTACCAGGGTGAGATACACGCCCTGGTAGGAGAAAATGGCGCCGGTAAATCAACACTGATGAATATTCTTTATGGCCTGTACCTGCCAACTGCCGGAGAGATCGTGATTAAAGGCGAGTCGGTAAGGCTTGGCAGTGCTTTGGATGCCATCCGCCACGGGATCGGTATGGTCCACCAGCATTTTATGTTGATTCCCCGGTTAAGTGTAGCGGAGAATATTGTCCTGGGAGCGGAAAGCCAGACAAGGAAACGGGGAATCTTCTTTGACCGTCAGGCAGCTATCCAAAAGGTTGAGGCGGTCAGTCGGGAATATTCACTTCAGATCGATGCCGCTGCGAAAGTAAAGAATATCTCTTTGGGAATGCAGCAGCGGGTGGAAATCTTAAAGACCGTTTATCGCGGCGCAGATATTATCATATTGGATGAACCCACCGCCGTATTGACGCCCCAGGAGATCGAAGAGCTGGGAGAAATACTGAAAGCGCTTAAGAAGATGGGAAAAACAGTAATCATCATTACTCATAAAATTGATGAGGTTATGAGTTTCAGCGATCGGGTGACGGTGCTCCGGCAGGGCCGTAAAGTGGGTACCATAGTGACTGCGGAGGTGGATGAAAAACAGATTACCCGGATGATGGTGGGAAAGGATATTGCACTTGGCGGTCATAAAGAAACTACTGCTTTTGTAGAAGATATCCTGACTGTCAGAGGGGTGAATCTGACCGGAAAACAAGGTAAGAGGATTTTGGCGGATATTAATCTGTCTTTGAAAAGGGGTGAGATTGTGGGAGTCTCAGGAATCGACGGCAGTGGCCAGACCCAGTTGGCGGAGGTGATCAGCGGCGTCTGCAGGCCGGACAGCGGGACGGTTGTCTATAAGGGGCAGGACATTACCAGGGAATCGATCAGTGTCAGAAAGGACCAGGGAATTGCCTTTATTCCGCAGGACCGGCATAAAGATGGGCTGGTGCTGCCATTTTCCATCCAGGACAACTTGGTTCTGGGGTTTCAACGGCGGAAGGAATTTTGCCGGGGACGCAGCCGGATCAATCAGGAAGCATTGAAAGTATATGCGGCAGAAAAGATAAAGGAATATGATATCCGCACACCTTCCCCGCTGCAGCCGGCAGAGACTCTGTCCGGGGGAAATCAGCAAAAGATCATTGCAGCACGGGAACTTAGCAACGGACCGGAGTTGATTGTGGCCGATCAGCCGACCCGAGGAATTGATGTGGGCGCGATTGAATTTATCCATAATATTCTGACTGAAAGACGGAATGAAGGCTGCGGGGTGCTGTTGGTGTCATTGGAGTTGGATGAGTTAATGCTTTTGTCTGACCGGATCGTTGTGATGAATCAGGGGCGAATCGCCGGGATCGTAAGGCCGGAGGAGACAACACGGGAAGAGATCGGACTGCTGATGGTTGGCGGAACGAATGTAAAGGACGAAGGGGAGGGCAGGGACGATGAAGGTAAAAGGTAATGGAGTTGACGCCAGACGGGCCAGCAGTATCATGACACCTGTGGTCCTGGTGCTGCTGGCATTGGCAGTGGCGGCAGTAATGATCCTGGCGACAGGAAAAAATCCGGTGACAGCGTATTCTGCTCTTTTTTATGGAGCGTTTGGCAGCCCGGCTGGTATCATCAATACTCTTAATAAGGCAGTCCCCATCTGTTTCTGTGCTTTTGCTGTTTCCATGTCTCAGAAAGGCGGAACCTTCAATATCGGTGTGGAGGGACAACTGTTGATGGGTGCGTCAGCCTGTACGCTGGCGGGGATTTATCTGAACGGATTGCCGGCGGTGGTTCATATCCCGCTGGCATTGATGGCAGGGATGGCAGTCGGTTTGGCCTGGTGTCTGATCCCGGCAGTTTTGTACATTAAAAGAGGGGTCAGCCTGCTGGTAATCTTTTTGCTGATGAACTCCATCGCTGGGTTTGTGCTGCAATATCTGGTACTGGACCGTTTCGCATCAGGCAATGCTCTGGTTCCGGCGACGGAGGCCGTTAAGGATTCGGCAATTCTTCCTTATTTGGTGAGGAGGCCAGGTAAGTTGTCGGCAGCCATGATCATAGCGGTGATCTGTGCGGCAGTTTTATATTACTTTTATAATAAGATGGTGGCGGGTTATGAGATGCGGGCAACGGGACTTAATCCCAATGCGGCATATACCAGCGGAATTGATACAAAGAAATATATGTTTTACTCTCTTGTTTTTGGCGGAATGTTAGCAGGACTGGGAGGAGGACTGGAAATACTTGGCAATCATCATCGGCTGTATACCGGGTTTTCACCAGGATACGGGTACGACGGGATCCCAATTGCAATCCTGTCAGGCGGTAATCCTTTTATTGCGATTGCCGGCAGCATTTTATTTGGTGCTTTGCGGGCCGGTTCGATCAATATGCGGGCGATGTCCGGTGTTTCGGATGAAATTGTATCAGTGATCCAGGGGCTGTTGATTTTGTTTGTTGCCTGTCAATACATTGTGAAATATTTTCTAAACAAGCTGACAGTAAGAAAATCCCCTTTTACTGCCTTTGATATAAAGAAAGGGGGAACTCATGAATAGTTCAGTAATTATTTTAATGATATTATCCGTGATCCGTCTTTCCGCCCCGGTCTTTATCGCCGGAGTAGGCAACATGTTTTGCGAACGGGTGGGAATCCTGAACCTGGGTACGGAAGGAATGATGGTTAGTGGAGCTTTTGGCGCTGTCCTTGGTTCCTCGCTCAGTGGAAATCCCTGGGTTGGTGTATTATGCGGGATTTTGGGCGGTGGTTTGGCAGCGGCGATCTATGGTATCATCTGCGTGGAGTTTGGTGGGACCCAGGCTATCGCTGGTTTGGGATTAAACATGTTTTGTCTGGGCTTTACAACCTTTTTGTGTTCGGCGATATTTAAGTCCAATATTTCGCCTAATGTGGCCAATTTAAACCATTCAGAATTATTATCCGGGATTCCGGTTTTAGGCAGCTTCTTAGGCCAGCTGTCACCGCTTATCTTTCTGATGATTTTGGTGGCGGCAATAGCCTATATGATAATCTTTAAAACCTCATTGGGCCTGCGGATGCGGTCGGTGGGAGACGATCCTAAGGCGGTGGAGACGGCCGGTATTGATGTATGGAAAGTGAAGTACCTGGGAGTCTTGCTTTGTGGAATAATCTGTGGCTTTGCCGGCGCTTATATGTCACTGGGACAATTGGATCGTTTTGTCATGGGGATGACGAATGGAAAAGGGATGCTGGCTGTGATTGCGGTAAAAATGGGACGGTGGAATCCGCTTGGTATTATGGGGACAGCTTTGCTCTTGGGGGTATTTGATGTGATTCAGCTGCAGCTGCAGTTAAATCATGCTGTCACTGTACCACCGGAGTTGGTGCAGACGATTCCGTTTATTGCCGGAATCGTAGTTCTGTCCTTTCAACAGTCAGGAGATGAACGCCCGTCTTCATTGGAAAAACCGTATCTGAAAAATAAGTATAAGTTTTAGTAGTGGTAATATGGAATCAACAGGTTGCATAATCCTCTAATGCTTTCGTATCCAGAATCGTAATCATGCCATGTTCCCGGGCGACAATTCCCTCATCTTCAAAATTACTGACAACCCGGCGCAGATGCCGGGGTGTAATACCAAGTGACTGGGAAATCTCAGTGGTTTTAAACGGAAAGGTATTACGGTCATGATTCTTCGCTTCTGCCAGCAGATAACGGCTGAAACGGTTTTTAATCGGATACAGCATTTTGCTGGAATGCCTTTGGGAAGAATCAAGACTCTTATTGGCAAACCATCTGCTGATATACTGCAGAAATGAGATATGGTTCATCAACTTTTCCTGAAACGCTTTTTTCGGGCAGGCCAAAGCTGCCACGTCTGTAGCCGCACATACACTATGAAGGGCTTCGCAGTCACAAAGCAGCTCAATATCGCCGGACATTCCCAGCGGCGGCAGATAGGTCAGCAGCACTACCTTCCCATCCTCGGATAAAGGGATGACCTTGCAGGTACCATCTACAATCAGATGGAAATAGCGAATGGATTCTCCGGCATGACACAGATACTCCCCCTTTTTAAAGAAATGAACCTCCAGAAAAGGATAGGTATCTTCCGGAAATGCCTGTTCCAAATGATGTTTTTTAACATAATTTTGTATATCAGAAAAAGAATTGCTCTTACGCATAAAAAGTCTCCTTGTTCAGGCAAAGGCGGTCATATGTCCTCACGCGTTCTTATGTTTTTCATTATACTAAAAGACAGAATCAATGTAAAGATTGGAAAGGGGACTGATAAGATGAAATCGACAATTGACAATGCGCAGCTGGCGCAGGCGGGCCGGGATCGGATGGGCTGGTTTCGGGCCAGGATGCCGATTGTGGCGGAAATGAATGGAGCGTTTAAAAAGGAAAAGCCATTTAAAGGCAGGGTCATTGCCAGCTGCTTTCATTTAGAACCCAAGACTGCCTTCTGGATGGAGGGACTGCTGGATGGTGGTGCCGAACATATCTATATTGTGGGCAATCTGGGGACAACAAAAGCAGATACGGCAGCCTACTTAGCTTCGCTGGACCGAATGACTGTTTTGGGAAAGGAAGGGGACTGTCTGGAGGATCATAAGCAGTATCTGACTCAGGTGATGGAACAGAAGATCGATCTGTTTCTGGATAATGGTGCCAGCTTGATTCTGGCTCATGCTGAACATAAACCAGGCTGGCAGCCGCTGGGGGCTACAGAAGAAACCAGATCCGGACGTCTGCTGGTCGAAAACGCCGGTGTGATACCGGAATATCCGGTGGTGGTTATTGATGACTCACCAGTCAAACGTCTGCTGGAAAATGCCGTTGGCGTGGGCCAGTCAGTAGTTGATGGTTTTATGAGGGCTACCAGTCTGCTGGTGGGAGGAAAGAATATTCTGGTGATTGGTTATGGATACTGCGGATCAGGAGTGGCAGATAAGTTTAAAGGTCTTGGGGCATCAACGATGGTATATGATATCAACCCGGTGTATCAGTTAAAGGCAAAAGCAGACGGGCATGTCGTTGGGGAATTGGAGGAGTTGATTCCGAAAGCGGACGTGATCGTGACGGTAACCGGCCGATTTAATATCCTGACCAACGCTCATATGGGGTTATTTAAGGATGGTGCGATATTAGCCAATGCCGGCCACTATGGATTTGAGATTGACCGGGCGGGAATGGTAAAAGAAGCAGACAATGTCGAAGAAGTGAAAAAGGGGATCGAAGAGATCAGCTATGGTGGAAAGAAGATTTTCTTACTGGAGCATGCCAGTCCACTGAACCTTTCGGCCGGTGACGGAAATCCGATTGAAATTATGGATATCGGATTGGGGCTTCAGTCAGCCAGTGCTAAACGGATTATCAGTGGATCAGGAGGATTGGTGAACGGTATGCAGACGGTGCCGGATGATATTAATGAGATGATTTGCCGGATGTCATTGCAGGCGCTCAAATAAGATTTTGTGAAGCAGCTAAAACCATCCCCGGCTTTGTGACGGATGCGGAATGTATATGGAGCATTGTCCGCCCGGCGTATGAGGGAACCGGGGATGATTCCGATCCGGATGGTTTCCTTTGGCCGTACATTCCGTTTTCCTCGCCGGAGCTAAAGGTAGAAAAACAGGCTGAAAAAGAAGATATTTCCACGCTCTTGGAATTGTGGTAAAATAAAAAATAGTTTGACACCTTTGGTGATTTTGTGAACAAGCCATGAAAGGAGAAGGCATGGATAGCTTTGAAACGGCATGTGAGTATTGGGGTGCAAATTTGAAAGAATTTGTCGAGCAGATTTCAGCCGGGACGATACCGTCTCTGGCGAATGGTCAATGGACATATAGAAAAAAGAAAACAAGAGTATGTGAGTCCGATGATAGCGGTAAGAAAAAACGCTGCGCAATTGGGGAGCGTTATTATTCACAGGTTCCCTTAAATGGCAAAGAAGCAAATGTTATATGGAAGATATTTAAGCAGTTTTCAGAAGCGCATGGTTTGCATAAAATAGAGCGGTTACGAAACAATGAAAAAGAGCTTGGAAGGTATGATTTCAGGGCGGAGAATACAAGTACAAATGATATCTTTTCTTGTTCGATATATTTGCCGGGAGAATGGAATAGCCCTAAAATATCGCTATCTCTATTTATTGGCCCCCGTTATCGAAATGTGGATCTGTTAGATTGAAGCTTTTGGATTATGAGGGTAATTTGAAATTGCACAGAAGTTATTTTCATTAAGCGGGATCCGGCAGGAAATCCCTGTCTCAAAGAAAAAAAGCAACCGCATAGAAGCAAATATCCACCGCTTACCTTTACTATTCAACCACTCATCCGTCAGCGGTTTCCTTATCGGTCAAGAACTGCTATAATAACGTCAGAGGTGGACGAAATGAATATACGTATAGAAATATCACCGGACGCAGCTGAGGATGAGGTAATCATCCGGTGCCGTCAGATTACGGGACAAATTCAAAAAATTCAGAAGTTGATTGCCGACGAATCAGCAGCAATTCCGCAGTTGACATTTCTGAAAGAGAACAAAGAATATTATTTTCCTTTGAAGAATATCACCTTTTTTGAAACGAATGAAAATAATGTTTATGCCCATACCAGAAATGATGTCTACCGGATCCGGCTTAGGCTGTATGAACTGGAAGAACTGCTTCCCCGTACGTTTGTCCGTATATCCAAATCAACCATCGTAAATGTTGAACAGATTTTGACGATCAATCGGAATCTGGCTTCAGCAAGCCTGAT
>Ga0153999_1001235_pt1 | contig 10285 bp, 12 predicted proteins | sample TSNC083MetaG_FD_104675 | JGI IMG/M metagenome (GOLD analysis project Ga0153999, IMG submission 104675) | Attine ant fungus gardens microbial communities from North Carolina, USA - TSNC083 MetaG | ecosystem: Host-associated > Fungi > Mycelium > Unclassified | place: USA: North Carolina, Lumber... | reverse complement strand
GTAAAACAACCATAACATCTTGACTTTGATGAATCTATAATCGCCCCATCAACGCGTACGTCACGTGCGTCACGCGCTTGATGCTTCCAAATCAGTACGTGCCTGTAACGGATTATTTATCTTTTATTTATGACTATTTCCATCGCACAAATAACTAACAGGTCTTGCGATTCACACAGATGTCAGACAGCAGAGAGGATATTGCGCCGAATCCCCCCAGATGGAAACCTAATCCGGATCCCAGCTCTATCCATGTATCAGGATTGGACATATCTGCCCCACTTCATGATCAAATTGAACAAATTGAGCAGCTCATAACATTTAAACTACAAGTCAGTCTTGAATCATCATTATATTCAATCAATTTGAACGCCTTCAGTTTTCAGAATATCGACGAAACATTTTCAAAGATCCATAATGTCCTGGCCACCAAAATTTTGCCTGCTGTCAAGCGCTATGGTGTAGGGACGGAGCCAGTCAGGGAGGCAGCTAGAGTATGTAATTATTTCCTCAATACTTTGGACTTTACCTATTATCTAGTTCTGGACTTCATTCTACGAACAAGCTGCCCAGATTCGGATACCGACATCCGATGACCACTCGACCGTTAACGAATTTCCGTCGGAAAATAAATCCTCAACTACATCAGGTGCTGAAGCACAGGACGATTCAATAATGGATGGGGAGTCTGGGACATCCGAAGAGGATACCGTCCATCTTCCGCAAGAACCCACAATCACCACTACAGAGTCTTCGTTCCATCCCAACCAGGATGCCTTTTCATCTACTCCCGCGACTGCGCGTGCTGCACCTTCCAATGACAATGCAGCACAAAATGAGGAAACTATATCATGGTCTGCGTCACTGGAATCCCCATTTGTACGACTCAGCCACGAGGTCAAGAACTTTTCGTTGAAGGATGAAAACGTGTTCTTCACTTCTTCCGCAGTACCAAATTCTACATTTGACGAGTCGACCCCATCCATTCAACCCGTGGCGGTTCAGAGGTCTTTGCATCAAGAAAAGGACACACCCCTTCGCGAAAAAGCAATGCGTCATCAGCTCTATTCGGCCAGCGATATGTCATCTATCGCAGCTACATCCAGGAATATCTCGCCTCTCAAGCCTCGAAGTAAATTGAAAACACCCATACTGAAGGATATGAATCCCTATATCCCTCCTGGTACCGACTCTCGCAAGTGGGATGGTCTTGTTGATCTCCGTGATTCATCAACAGCCACACTTCGTCGCTCTCGTTACATTCAATCTTCATCTTCTCTCGAGGGAATTACAACACAGCAGTATCTCGCTGATGGAGACAAAGATCTTGACACCCCATCGCCTGGCATGTCTGCTCCAGTCATGATGTCTCCAATCCGACAAAAAGCAACAGATCATAGTGTACTTGCCCCAACACCCATGAAGAGTGCCTCTATGCGCATTAAGAAGGACATCCTTCGCAGCGTTCAGAAGGAACGCCAATACGGTGGGACAATTGAGTCCAGTATGAGCACGATGCCTACGCCACCTTCTTTCTCTCGGTATCAGGATCAGGGCCCTCCTGATATGACTGATAGTCTGACAGATCCCAGCTTCAGCAGTATGATGCGCCGCGTGGGACTCGAAGTCCCTACATCATCGGTACCTGGATTTCGTGGTATCGTTGATGACAGCGCTCCCCCTGTCTACGATGATTTGGATTCTGATGATTCAATAATGGATGATGACATTCCGGCTCCCAATCCTGCTGCTTTTTCTCATGGAACCTCATGGAATGCGACATTCAGACGATGACTCCTTTGGCTCTAATCAGTCGTCAGACTCACTCAATGATGAAGAAGCCCTCCTAGAAGGGGCAGCTCCTGCACATCCATTCGCTGAAGGGATTGAAGATACTGGAGATGATGATTCTGATTCATTCGAGGATTATCCACCAGCAGATGGTGGTCACACTGAAACCCTATTTGGAGTCGCCCCTGGACAGCGACAAGCAATGGCTCATCCTCGAGGGCAACCGTTGCGAATGCTAGGTCAGGAGTTACTGGACGATGTCACTGTAACCGACACGTGTGTCGGAGGAGTTGAGGAGAGTCCTACACCTGTAGGCTGGGGAGGAAATCGATGATACATTGGAAGTACTAGATGCATAATGTGTGTACATAACATATGCGAGTTGAAATTATAGGCTGTCGTAATCATAGAAGTAACCGCTTCTTGACTTCGGGTTTCTCAGTCAGCTAATCAAGATGATGGCATTGGTTGCAGGAGGGCATTGAAATGCAGAGGAGTGGGGGTGGAACGTACTCCTGGCCTAGGTGATGCGGGGTATGGAACATGGCAACCATAATCCATGGATATGAATGGAGAGGAAGCTCTTGGAGCCAACTTTGGCGGGAAAAGTGGATGGATGTTGTCACAATAAGAATCAATAGATCCAAGAACACACTTCAGGAAACCGTCGGAGGTGAATTCTGGGTTCTGTGGGTCATAAGGCGTAGCGTTTACCATGTCCTGATAGTGTATACACCTGGTTAAGTCAATTTGGAGAGGGTCAGTTCATTGACTTACTCTGCAGTTGTGTTGACGGCTGATATCCTCATCTATTTCTCTCAGGAACTCGGCAGCATCAGGATCATCACCGATTTGAATGAACGAGACGCCGAAGCGGTTGGCAGGAACTTGGTTTCGGTCAAGACGGCGAGCGCCATCGATGATAACGTCCTCCACATTGTCGGCTGGAAAAAATAAATGTCAAGAGACAACTAAGCAGGAATTTGAAAAATCATCACTCGGAACGCCATCTGTAATCACCATGATCACGATTGAAGGAGCGTCGTTGTTTACGGAATCGAGGAGTGGAAGGTACCCCGCAAACAACTCCCGAAGTTTTTGGCCTGTTGGAGTTGTTCCTACATTCAAAAAGTCAAGGAATATACGAGGAGCATGTACAGTTGTCAATTTACCCTGCGGGGAGACAGAGTCAAAGATGTTCTCAATGCGTTGACGATCCTATATTGTGTAAGAGTTCGTCTCCCTTTGCCTTGGTTGCTTGATCCACAACTCACCCTGATGTTGACTTCGAACGTGGGGTTATTTAGGAAACACAAGTCAATCCCGTGAGTCTCAATGTCTGACTCGATGATGGAAACAAGCCTCGTAAGCGCCTATAGAATAGTAAGAAGAAAACTACCAGAAGCTAACAAAGCCGACTGACTGATCGAGTTTGATTCCATTGGTGACCCTCCATCTATCTCACTGTCAAAAATGCAAATTTTCAGGAAAGAGGTCCTACTCACTGAATCTGAGTCATCAATAACGATTACAACCTTGATTTGCCTGTTAACAAACATGAATTCCTTGCAATAGGGTAGGAAAAAAATAATTACCGTAATTTATGGCAGAGTTTGGTGGTGAAAGAAACATCAAGAGTTGCTTCCATCGGGCGCCTCTGGCGAGTCATGCGAGGGATAGGAGGGATGTGGTAGCAGTCCGCAACATGATACGTGATAGTTTGTTGCAACGGAATCAAAACCTCGTATGTATCAACCTGACAATATGCCTTGTCAAGGTTCGGCCACATGTTACAGCAATTATACTGACATGTATCTCTTTACCATTGTACGCGAAAGAAGCGCCCCGTTCGAGATGCTGCCCAGCTTGGCCAATATCTGCAAGACGATTACCTCGTTGGAACCAATCGGCATTAATCTACAACTTACAGACTCCACCCTATAATCATATATTTCTGGGTGAGTATTTAGAGAGGACAATGAATTGACTTACCTCCCAGAATGTTCTGGCAACATATAGAGGTCGCCTCTTGTCTTCTCCAGCAATTATAGCGTTGGGAGGAATGTTCTTTCCTTGGACCAGAACCTGAAAAATATATTAATGAAGAAGGCAAAACTGTGTTGAATACCTCACCCATGCTAACGGGACGTTGGTTCCCGATTGGGTTACTTTCTGGGTATTAGAATGCGCAATCTCCTCCCAGTGTCGGGCAGAACGTGGCTTCTTTTCTGTGCCGTGGACAGTCTCGACTACGCTAATCGAGGACATTGCTCTTGTGGTGGTAGTGACAGTCGAAGTAGCCATTCAAAGGGATACAGGGATTTATGGATCGGTTTAAGGGCCGTACGTTCTTATAACTCAACGACAGACGCTGATTCAAATATCCGCTTCTGGACTTCTTTCTTTGTTTTGTGAAATTTTCGCAGTTCCTGCGAAGCAGTAGAGAAGTACAGATTAGGAATGATACTTAGGCAATGACGTCGATTTTTTACCTCATGAGTTAAGTGCATTATATGAAATCACTTGGGACTCATTTTTTAATCATGGCCAATATCAATTGAGTCGTATGCATGATATGGTGAGACTGCTCGCCGTCTGATAGACTCGTAAACCTTATCTGACGAGGTACAAAAGGTTGGCTCTGTACCAGATAATTGAAAACATAACTTAGTAGAATTTAGTGGAGCCGACCAAAGATATTCAATTGTCCATTGCAGATACGATCCAGTGGAATCAACGCACTAATTAACTCGAAACAGACTTTCGTGACTACGGCATGCACTCGAAGGCAACGAGGCATATGGTTTGGTTGGAGCCCTTCTTATCGGCAGCACAAGCTTTGTAGATGTCATTACCCAGTTGATCTTGAAGGCGATGGAAGGTAGAGTCCGGAAGGCTCATGTCGTTGTTGTTCGATGATGAATTGTAGATATGATAAAGCACGATATCAAAGACCTTGTCGCACACGGATTGGGTCAAGGGCTACGGAAACTCATGTGACGGTCGATTTACGCTGCACTAAGTGTGAGTGGGTACCATTTGTCGTGCATTGGTTTTTACGTCAGATGCATCCATATATCAATTCATAATTCATATTTTACGAGAACTCCAAACTGCGATATGACAGCATTGTTAAGTGTTCCTGACGATCCATCCTAACCGGTGCATGGCTATTTGGCGCAATTGAGTTTCAAAAATATCTGAAGCTTTCAGGCGGCATGGTATATAATACCCTCATAGACTATGACATTGGGTAGCATGTTGTATTATTATTATTTATCTGTATCTAAGACAATAACATGAATCATTTCGTCCATCAAGACATTAAACAATAAACTAGTTTTAGTATAGCGTTCAATATTCCAACATAATGAACTGCTCAAAAATATGATATTTTGTCGGTTCAAAACACCACTAGCAACAATGCATAATAAGGCCTTAACGTCCAGGTATAAGCTCAGCGTGTTCTCTTGAGAATTTGGAAACACAAACTACCTTATTGTCAATACACACATAATTGGGGTTACATTTTAGTGCATTATTTATTTACTGATATTCTGTATGTTTTGTTTATACTTCTGACTAATATTTCCTTCGACGCTCTGTAGCACCAAGTTCATGATTTAAAAGCGCCTATGATGACACTCTTAACAAGATCTGTTAACCCTCGGACATCGCCGTGCGATCGGCGTTCAGAGTGTCAATCAATCTATTTATATTCGACAATGTTTCATTAAATTGGTGCTGATCACTGCAGGTGTTTTAGTGCGCTATGCACGGCAAAGTTCATAATGATATCATATACCAAGCGAAACTTCCTGTCAGTTTACATTTAGGGAGGAAGATCAACGCCAAGCCTTGGTGTTTCCTCAACACATGATATGCGTGTGACAAAGGGGCCCTCACCCCATTTTTCTTCTAGACTGATATCACTCCACGACCCACATCAGCACTATATAAGTCTTATGACTCTGCCACGACTCATTCTCGTTGTCACATATAACAAAAGATCTTACTTCGACTTCCGATTTCGAATGTCTATAAATATAATCTCTCACAGATACAAAACACTCGAGCCAGTGGTTGTCCACAATCTCATCAATACTTTTGCTAGTTTATATAACGATGCATGTGTTCTTGGCACGATCGAAACGTGTTATTTGTCAGGGGAAACTCAAGTCGCGTAAAGTTTCTTGAAAGCTCAACCGAGATTAGACTCTGTATTAGAGAGGAAAGACCATTAATTATTATCGAAGCTACCTAGTTCACATAACAATATTCGACTGATACTTGTACATCGATTTACACTAAAACACAATCCAGACACCAGAAAAGAGGGCAGAAAGACAGCATGACCTGACATCATCAGAAAGCACATCGTCAAAAGCCTGAGAAATGAAGAAGCGAAATGCTGGAAATCGCCTCGCACGCAAATTTGAAACCGGTTCAAGGACATGACACTGTCAACGTTTAGCATAGTCTCCCATTCCAATCCTTAGCCTTGATACCACCCTCCCAAAAGACAAAACCACACTCCATAATCCCAGTCAATCATTCAGTACGGCGCAATAACTTTCGATCCAACAATGTAACTCCCAGGTCCGGACCCGCCACGTCGAAGAGGTGCCCCGTCGTCACCTCTCACGGAAGCCGGACTCATCGTCGCAGTCAATGTTCCAGGTAGAACACTATTCACTGCACTGTGAGGTGAGATCCATGCCGGAACATATGGTGATGATGATCCTTTCATCGAACCTGACGGTGAAGCTCTGGGCGTCGAGTACAAAAACGGACTATTACTTCCGGGAGCATTGGCAAGGGCATGGTGTATACCAGGTAATGGTATTGTGTTTGATCTGACAGGTGTCGGTACCCCGAACCCAGGGTTATACCCCGCACCACCAGGTAAATTGCTATAGTTTGGGGATTTGATTAGTGGCGATAAGGTGTATCCTGATGAATGGCCACTAGCGGAAAGATTTATAACCCCATAAGATGGATGGGTTGGTGACATAAGGCCTTTGTGACTAACTGAAGGGGAGTCATAGCTATGAGGTGATACTTGAGAAACGGGGATGCCTCTCGGAATTGGCAAAGAAGCGAGATCAGGAGGTGGATGATTATTGTGAGCCAGAACACTGGGAATCCGTGAGCTAGCTCCTGGATATGTTGCTTGAGTTTCCGGTTTCTCAGGAATATAGTGTCCTTCCACAGGAGGACTACCATGCAATGGGGGACTAGAGCTCGAAAGATCCGATTCCGATTCTGATTCTGAGTCATTGGTGCTGGTGATACGTTGGGGTATTACTGGTTCGCGTTTAAGTATGCCAGGTACGTGTTCCCAATTATCATCTGAATCGGACTCCAAACTATGCGGTGCAATGTTTCTTACACCATCTGATGCGCATGCAAGAGGTCCAGTCCAAGGGGTCTTGATAGCAGCATGGCCTGACCTAGTTGGACGTCTTGTTAATGTCAAACTGAGTGTGTCCGCATGAGTATCAGTTTAAATGAGCTTCATTACATATGAATCCTCACCCATGCCACGCCTTACTGCTCGAGGCAGGAGGTTGCTCCATCGCCTGATCGAATGTCACACTGCTCACCTCATCAGGATCAACAATTGCGAGTGTAATATAGTTTTCCAAAGGCCTCTTCGACCCCGCGGACTCCTTCCTGTCCGACTTATCTTTGTGTCTATCGTTGTCACCATCGTCATGCTTCGATGAACGATGATGATGGTGGTCTTTCCTGGGACCGGGGTGTCTATCATCATCTTCCTCACGTGTTGACGACGAAGGGACATGTCCCTTCTTGTCAGATCTGTTATGCGGAAATTCATGATGTCTCCGGCCTGAGGAACTTTTCCGACTTCGACTCCTATGCCTCTTTGATCGGTCAGACCTAAGAGATCGACCCGAGACACTCTCTGCATAGCCCTTGTGGGATTTGCCCTTTGGCACGTCAAGCCTATAGAAAACAACAATGTTATCAGTTACCGTGAGTTTTAGATCATAGTCTTAGAGCCAGAACAGGAGGAAAACATACTGTTGATTCGCCTGAATCAGTGTGTCAATATCAGCTTGCCGCTCATGATCTACTCAGGAGATAGCCGAGTGAGCACGAGAACAGAATGTCATATCAGTTATACTTACCATTTTCAGCAGGCTCCGACGCTTCGACAAGGGTTTCAAGAGAAGCATTAGCGGGTATTTGCGTAACAACACCTTCGACCACTGTTGATGACGATTCCAAAATGGAATTCTGATCTGGGTTGGTAACTCGCAGGGGGACTAACGATAGATCGTAGGGCATAAAGGGTGGGGAGAGCTTGTCATTAGCTAACCAGATAATGTAGAGATTGATGTATCTGGCATGCTTACGTCGATTGCTGAGTGGCACATTACGAATAGCACCCAAGAATGGCAGGGAAATGACACTGTTAGTTGCGGACCTGCGAGTTTGAATGTTATTAGATGGGTGCTGCATGTCATCATAAACCTGGTCATTGTCACTCACGATGGACTGTTCATTGTTGGAGTATCTGGTGGGGAATGTAGGTCTGTAAAATATCAGTAGATCGTCGGAAGAGACAAGTCAAAACACACTGGTGTCAAGGGAAGATACGACAATACTTGGGGGAGTAGAGGATCGCACGTGTTGCGAGGAAGTTAAGGGTTGTTTCCTGAGCTTATCAGATTTGGAATTGCGCATATCCTTATCTTCAGCCTTGGTGCTCGTTTTCCTGGGCATAGGCCGTCAGAGAAGATTAGTCAAAGGTCAAGACAGACGGACCTATAGCTGTGATCAATCGATTTACGAACTCGCCTAAAGTCATGGTCCCAAGAATCCCGTCTTGGATCAGAACCTAAAGGTTTCGATAAGCTACGAATTTCGCGGACAAAGTTCTACGCACTGTCGATATTGGTTTTCTACGACGAAGTCAGTATGTTATGTGGCGACAGAAAAACACGCACTGTCTTCCCTCTCCAGGTCATATAATAATCCACAACTCTTCTACCCGCTGCAACTACACAAACGCCAAAAACAACAGGGCTGTTCATGATCTGCTTTGATCTCTCCTTCTCCTCCCCGCTCCTAAGACCCAATTCAAGTAACTCGTCTCTGTACGGGGCAGCAACAAACAGCGAGGAATAAAGGGGAAACACTTGTTAGCACGGTCCCAAAAGTAAGGTGAAGGGGGGATGCAGGCATAAGGGCAAGGAGAGGGTCAGCACCCACCCTACAAATTTACGAAAGTACGCCACAGCTTCCTTGCCTATAAGAAGCCTCAGTCTTTCCGCCACGTCCTTATCGAGCACACTCAGTCCCTGAGGATTCTGTGCCAATTTCTCCAGAAACTCGGCACGGCACTTTGATCTGCGAATACCGGATCCGGCTATAAGCCTAAGCGCGTCGAGTGCAGACTGCGTCGAGCTGGAAGTGCCCGCAGACGAGATTCCCGAGCTCGACTTGCTCTTGATCGAAATTTCATCGTCACCTTCACGTTCCCTACCAGCTTTCTCTTTGTCTATTGTTATTGTTTCACGAGAGACGTCTTGTTCTGCTCGGTCCCGAACCCTGTGTACAGAGGGAAAGACGCGTTTTTGAGAGTTTAAGCTCCTACCAGAGTTGCCAGAAGAACAAGAAGGGGGCGAGGAGGAGGAGGAAAGCATGGAGGGAGAATGGAGGGCACAAGGAAGAAAGTATATTGGCGCTAATTTTGGCACAAGTGATCTGATCATTACGTCACGGTCTACTTAGACTCAAATGACAAAGAGGAAATCTTTGCGCCCACTCAGTGTCTGAGCTGTGAAATCACTGGCCACTAACACAGGCCAAGGAGGCATAGGCTGGAAAGCTTCATGTGATGTAGGATGATGCCAAAGTAAACTTGACCCCTATGTACCAATAGACCGCAGACCGCAGACCTACTGTTCGAGTATTGAAGATTCTCAGTACCCTGTGTCACACCTGGATACAATCATGACCATTAGCTCCCATAAACACCATATAATTACCCACCAGGCTCAACTCCAGTGTCCATACTCGCCGTGCCCAGAGTTTCACGGTCCTCGCCGGTTTACTGTCAACTGTTGGAAGTTCAACATCAATTCCATCCCACCAGCATTTGCGCTGCCAACATGCGTCAGCACTTCAAATGACCAGCAATCTAAAATCACTCACAGCAGGCTTCCTCCAGAATAACAATAGTTTCTGGGCAGTAGTCATCTGTGCGTAGTCAACCTCTACAGGTTTCTCTGCATTTGGATGATGTATGATTCCAGTCTTGAGCAAGACGAGCGCTATCGACGAGATACAACAACGCATTGGTTCCAAGGCGCGATATCCCCACTCATCTTCACGATTGAAACCGCTTTTAGAACGACCATCAGCATATCACACCAGAAGGAGGTAGCAAACAAACTCGCCTCATACAAAGCATATCAATCACATGCTGCTCGGCAACATTGTTCTCCTTGTTCACATTCCT
>Ga0153999_1001234_pt1 | contig 10285 bp, 11 predicted proteins | sample TSNC083MetaG_FD_104675 | JGI IMG/M metagenome (GOLD analysis project Ga0153999, IMG submission 104675) | Attine ant fungus gardens microbial communities from North Carolina, USA - TSNC083 MetaG | ecosystem: Host-associated > Fungi > Mycelium > Unclassified | place: USA: North Carolina, Lumber... | reverse complement strand
CTCTCTTCCCTATCAGGCTGTCTATCAATATCTGTTGGATAACCCAGTAAGTGGGCCATCATTTGTCCCCACTGTAATTGCTGCTCTCCATCCTTCTAACACTTTATATCAAATAAGAAAAAATGAAATATACCTCAGTTCCTGTAAACACTGAGTTCTATGTGGCACAACTACGTACTACGTGCTTACTAAGTGTGGATTAGATAATCAATGAAAAATGAACATGAGAGCTTGGAGACGCATAAAGGAAAATGAAACTGCTTCACTTTACAACACAATCTGATGGAAAGCATGTCCGAATGATAAGAGCCGAAGGCTGTGTTCTTGAATTCATCTGAATCCTAGTTTCCGGCCACATGGAGGGAGCGTGTTATCATTTAAGAGTCGGAGAGGTAGAGATCTACCCTGGTGAGTTGTCGCTCAAGAGATTTTCTCATGGATACTAAAAAGGGATCGTATAACGCAGGCCGAAATTGGAAAAAAGCAGTCAATCTCTTCTTTATCTCCCTCGTGTACTGAGCATGGCTATGTATATAAAGCCCTTCTACTGACCACCAGAACATTCTGTGTCTTCTCTACTTCCCATGTCTGTCACTGAACCGGCCAGTCTTATCTGTGAGGATTTTGTTGATCCACCAATTCCTGCATGCGTCGACTTAGGCTACTTTGCTTTTGCCAATATCCGGGGCGCTGTAAATCTTGTCCGAGGTATTTGTTAACTATTATCTTCTTTCAATCTGGAGCTCAAATAAAGTCATTCGACTAGTATCTTCTGCTACGCCAGTGTCAGCACTGACAACAGTAGATGTGAAAATATTCAGACATGAATTCATAAACATCTTCCGCCTCATCGAATCTCGTACCTTGCATCCCGCAGACATAAACATACTCGAGTCAATTGATGACAGCCTAACGCATTATGAGAGAGACAAAGAAACTGTCTACCTTGCAAAGGAGCTTATCAATTGCATGCGCATCCTCACTGATCCCCTGATGGTGCAATATAGAGTCTGCACTCCTCAGAGACAGAGGTATGGATGGATGGTAGTTCTGGAGCAACAGCTCTAGGTTTGAGATTGGGAAGAGCACGAGCATGTGCCATTATTATTCTTACCATGGTTATGACGTAGCTGGACATAAGGAGAGATAGTCGTCAAATGGTGGTAATCGAAGTCGTTGATGTTTTTCGTGCAGGAAAACTGGAGACATACTGGCGTTCGCCGCCATTCACATCCTAGCTGTATCTGAATGATCTCTTGTCATTGTGTTGTCTTTATCACCCTCTCCTGCCATACGTTCTGCGTGAAATTCGCATCGTGCCACCTTGAAGGAGCACTAGGTGTTGAATTTTGAGAAAGGGATAAAGGACCCTGAAACTCAGGTACTTTTTTTGGATCAGAAACTCAGGTACTCTGTATGCTTGATCCACTCAAGATAAGAATAGCCTTTGGAGTTTGAGTTACGACCTCGGTTGGCTGACACCTAGTATTTCCATGCCAAATCTGGGACATCATTTTTAGTGGTTTATTATGCTGGTAAACCAATGATTCTGGTATTCTAACTAGTATATGGCTTGTCTTATTATTGTGCAAGTTTTGTTGCCGATTACAAACAAAGCCATCAATTGCAACATCATCAAAATAATCGTTATTGTTCTTTTACCTTGCTCATTCGTAATATAACATTATTATCCGTCCGTTTTGAATTTGAAGAGAGGCCATGAACTTTCCCTATCTTTCATTGATGCAACCTCTACATTGTTTTTCGCACTCCACACTTGTCAGTGGCGATGGATCTCACATTCTAACTTGAGGTTGCTCAGTCTCTGGTGAAGTTCACGTACAGCATCTATAAAGGAAATTATTGAAAGGAATGTCGTACTCGCAACAACGGATCGCATTTGTGCATTCTGCTCCCTACATATTACTAGAATTTTTCCGCTTATTCCGACCCGTTAACCGAGCATTCCTGACGGTATAGAGCTACAATTCTTGATGTCACCCACCTCAGTCTTCTACCTCGTTTGGTGACTACTAAGTTGGTCATATTATAGAAACTCACATGATGTCATCCCCTCGATACTTGGAGTCAAAACGAGCCGTCCGAGGAGATCTGATCCCTACCACTTACGAAACTATTTCTCCCAGTCATCAAAGAGCTTGTAGCAAAATATCTTGGAATATGAGCGAGCCGATGGGAAGCATATTGCACGTTTCAGGAAATATTGTTAGATCATTATCATAAGGCAATTGAGATTGTAAATGTCTATCCATTTGCCCCTTCTCTCGCTCACTGGCAAAAGTCTCATCGTTGTACACTTGTTTCAACAAAACATTCATAACACTAAAAATGGCTAGTTATAACTGACTACTCTAAGCTGAGTTAGGGTGAGCTAGAAGTTTCAGTCAAGGTTTTGGGTCATAATCATTCCCATGTTGGTTTTCTTCTGATAGATAGGATTAAATTTTTTTGGATTAGATTGATTTCAAGGAAAATTGGTCCAGAACAACAGTCACGATCCATGTCAGCATGGATACATATAAGGATAAAACTCTGATGCCTGGGGAAAATTATAATAAACGTTGTTAGGATCAGGAGGAATCAATTGGGGGTATTCAGGGGTCCTAGTCACTTCTTTTGGTTTGTTTGCTCGTAGCTCCATCGCCTCAATTTGCTGGTGGTTGGTGACTTTTTTCACCGTTCCTCTCCTGATTCATTTTTCAACATGGAATTAAAATGTTTTAATCCTCATGACAAGTGATAGTACTAGTCAATCTTGAATGAGCTTCCATTAATGCAGAAATCCGGATTTTCAGGAACAATGACACAACGCTGTCCAATAAAGCCTCTCGTCGGCGATTCTATTGGCAGAAGGGAACAGACTTACTACTCAGGTGGGACAACGAAACTCATGGGTGAGTCTGTCGCATCTTTCTGTGGAACGCCACCATGGGTAGAACCCAGAACACCAATCGGATCCGGAGGAATTGGTAACATGTAGAAACGAGTTATTGGGGACTATCATAGCCTACTCGGCGCTATCTGATCTGTTGCATGCTTTCAGATGAATTATCTGGATTACCTATCCATGGGCATGATGCAGATCTCACTTCGTTTCTTTGAAGGAAGATTGTCAAACTCATCGTATATTCCATTGCTACTAGAATCACACCGACGCAGTCTTGGGACCGTTCAGATACCCGACTCTATCAAATGTTCTTCGTTTGGTTCTCTGCAAATTTCAACATCTTGGCATTCAGTACTGGCTCTGCTGCTCCCGCTTTTTTTAATCTGGGTTTGAAACATACCGGGATCATTGTTATAGTCGTCGACGCTATGTGAGTCATCGCACCTGGTGTTTCAATGTTCCTTCGTATGAACATCAATAATTTCCTTCGCGCACAATGCACTAAAATGCTCCTAACGACGTTCACATCTATCTGTTGCTGCTCTGTCACTTGACTATGGATCATGAGGCGTTACAAGCCTGGAGAATGCTGACTTGTTTAAATATGTCCTCCATTTCTAGATCCTGTTCAATTCCGGCATATTTGTACGTGTCCTCCCCATTAACTATCTCATGAGCATACGCGTACTATCATTGAATGACGTCACTGTGGCTATGTATTGATGATGTAATTTGTTTCTTCTGGCAGCGCGACTTTCGGCCCGAAACTCGGAATGAGAGGCATGATCCAATGCAGATTCTCATGGGGGTGAGCGACAATTCATCTTCCTCAGTTGACTGATTCAGTGACTTTGTTCAAATTTCTATGATCGGGTCTCCTGAAGTTATCCTGCTGCTATCATCCCGAGTCTGCTCAATGTCTTTTCCATGCAAGGATATCTCATCCTGAATTCGATTGTCGGAGGGCAAACACTAGCTGCAGTCTCTCCAGATAGACTGAATGCCACTTTAGGAATTGTGATCATAGGGGTTGTATCCATGGTGGTTTGTATCGAATTTTCTAGCGTGGACATGAACCTGAGTTGGAGGTTAATACAGGTTGCTCTATGTGGTTACAGAGTCGTCCATCTGCGAGTCTATTGTTCACTTATAATTCGTGCTACGCTGATCCTTGGATAGGTATGAGAGCATTGCGTGGTTTCCGAATGCGGTGTCGTTCATTATATTGCTCGGTGTCGGTGGAAAATACCTCAACCCAGCGACAATGCCTACATTCCCAACTCCCACGCCCTCTGTTGTAATCTCATTTGCATGCTTTTTGGTATCCAGCGTGATGAGTTGGTGCACACTGACACCTGACTACGGCGTTTATCACAATGCGGAAGCATCGAGGTCGGTATTTTCACCATGACAGATAATTCATTCCCACAAACTCGTTCTAGGTTCCGCATTTTCATTTACACCTATCTTGGCTTTTTCTGTTCCAGTGTATGTCCGCCAGCACTCAATATAAATCATGATCTTGATGCTTGATGGTAGGTCCCACTGCACATATTAGGAGCTGCATTTGCTATAGCGGCTATTGGAGTTCCATCATACGCTGCGGGCTTCGATAATGGCAACAACATTGGAGGGCTTGCTGCAGCTATTCTCGAACCATTAGGAGGATTCGGAAAATTTTTGTTAGTTTTGATGGCCTTAAGTGTTCCGGCGGCTTGTGCCCCAACGATGTATACCTTTGGTCAGTCTTCTCATAGTTCGTCAGGATGGCTATTCTGATCGTCACTTCATGTAGCAATGAGCTTTATGGGAGTTGCACCATTTTTTGCGAAGATACCGAGATTCATCTATGTAGTCATCTCAACGTGCATGTAAGTGTCAGCACCAAGGAAATGGCCGGAAGACTCATGGTATTTTTCAGATTAATTCCAATAGCCATTATAGGAGCGACCCGCTTTTATGCGACTCTGGTCAACGTCCTTAGTGAGTGACATTATTACTATTTTAGTTGAGGATTTTTTCTAGCTATTGATCAGGTGTAATTGGTTATTGGTCTAGTGCTTTTTCTGGAATAGTCCTCACCGAGCACTTTATATTTCGAAGAAACTCCTTCTCAAAATATCTCACTGAGTACTGGAACTCTCCATCAAGGTTACCATTCGGAATGGCCGCTCTGTTGTCTTTTCTCGGAGCCTTTGGTATCATTATTCCCTGTATGTCTCAAGTATTTTATGAAGGGCCTATATCAAAAGCGGGCTCTGGTGACATTGGTGTGATAGTAGGCTTTCTTTCTGCTATTGGCTTATACACTGTATCACGCAGCGTAGAAAAGAGGCTCACAAGAGAACGAATCGCATAGTCTAATTATGGATTCTTATGTTTGTAAAATTGACTTCTCTCATGCGTGACCATGCTCTGACAATATGTTACTAAACATTGTAGCTATCACAATCAGATGAGGAGGTTGAGGTTGAGGGTTCAACATCAGGTCTCATAGCAATAATTTCCTGGCATTGTCCATTATAATTATCTTCAAAATAAACTGCCTGGATTATCAACTAGTTATCATGAACTATACAACATCTTTAATTTTGCCCCAATATATAAATATGAGGTTCTCATCTGGGCCTTTGTTGAAACAAGGTTGTCCAGACAGCAAGTTGTTGTTGTCTTTGTTGAGAATGAGTTTGTTTTCTTTCTATGGTCTCAGGTACAGTTATTGTAAGTACATTGTTGTTGATATCTTATTGTCTACACTATGCCATGGATACATGCCTACATTCCTCTTAGTATAAATGTCATGTATTGTCTCCCTTAGGATCCAGCCTTCTTATCTGGATCCTAGGTACATAGTATATGTGCTCACTATTAAATTAGCCTTCTTATCTGGATCCTAGTGATTCAAACATACATTTTACTCTGTTCTGACATTACCTGCGCTATCTATTCTTGTGAGCCTTCAGCCCAACTTGAACCCTCTACTAATTCTAAATGGAGTTAATATTGTGTTGTCTGTCAGTACACTGTGCTCCCTTCCTACAATGGTTGAGTATCACAGACCATCCAGCTCGTTTCGTTCAAAACCACAATAGACTTGAGACGAACCATACTGCAGTATAATCATTTGCCAATATCTTTTACACACACACCAGTAGCATTTCTTTTACCCCTTAAATTTCAGACCTTCAAGCCATAACGCTGTCGATAGTGGCGCATATCTTCCAGCTCCTTTTTCATGCCCATCCTCTCCAACCAAATCATCAGATCTTTGATGTCCAAAATTGAGCGTACTCGACCTTTGCCTATGAGTGCTTCGATTTCTTTGACTGTACTGCTGACACTATCCTGACCAACTTCCTGCCTATCTAATGCCTGAATTACCCCCACGACGTCACCACCATTCTCCTTGACCACATTTATGGCGCCACAGACTGCCTTCCCAGAAGTCATGACATCATCGAGAATCACAACCTTCTTCCCAGATACAGAAACACCGACTATCTTTCCACCCTCTCCATGATCCTTCACTTCTTTTCTGTCATATGCAAAACCAACATCTATTCCATAACTGGTATGAAGAATAACCGCTGTAGTAGCAGCAAAAGGAATGCCCTTATAAGCCGGGCCGAAGAGGACTTCGAAGTCAGGTATCGGATTGGAATTTGATTCAAAGGATTGGGCATCTACGATCGTGGCAGCATATGCATCAGCAAGAGTAGAAAGAATGGGGCCAGTGCATAACAAGCCAGCGTTGAAGAAATACGGTGAAATCCTGTCCAAGAGGTGAACACTTGACTGATTTTTTTGATCATTAGAGACTTACCGTCCAGATTTCAGGGTGAAGTTGCCGAACTGGAGTGCATCGACATCCACTGCATGTTCAATCAGCTGCACCTTGAAATTTGCAAGTGGTGAAACAGCCATAAAGAGGATCAGTCTAATCTTGGTAATCTATATCTTCCCACACTTATGCAGGGAACCTCGAGTATGGTATTGATAAACCAGTATCCTGACTGGTGAACAACGTCAGATAGAACCAAAGTACCGCGATATTGACGGTTCTCTCTGGCCGACCTGCTACAAATAACGAGTCAAGGTTTGAATTTCGTGATGGATGCATCTGATAGTGACCGGATAGGCTGTAGCACGAGGCATTAGCTGGCGCAAATAGCCTTTGATCTTTCGTTGCTAATTATGGCTCTAATGAAAATTTTCTCTAACCCATCTGGTGGTTATGGGAGCTAAATTCAACGCCTTGCATGTGAGAGCTGCTCAAACCCATATAGATTGCCGAGAAAACCAAATGGCTGTTCTCCCGGGCCGAGGGATCCTTAACAGCGTTGTCGGAAGAATGGGCCCGCAGATGAAGTGATCATCAGTGTGTCAGCGCCAGAAAATTTGGTGAATTAGCGGAATTATGAGCAAAACTGCCAGAGATTCTTCAGCTATACTTGTACAAGTCAGGCCTCTTAGTTCATGATTGAATGTGGGAAAGGTACAGAAGTTTGAGACTGACTGAGGAAGAACACTTGATCAGGACTCCTTGGTCTGACATCAACTAAAAATGCACAAATTCTATCAGAGGGATCCACTCTGTGGAGTACTATAAGCCCGGCTTTCGTGAGAGTCTCTTATATCCGCCTTATCAGACTCATCTATCCATCACCACATGTACAGCTGTAGAGTCCAGACTGTATCCAGCTTGGCAAATAGATGGCAACTAAATCTGTATGATGCATTAGTGAGAGCCTCTGCTGAAGTGGGGCGAACTCCTGACCGCAGCCACGGATATGGGAAAAATCAATTATCTGTTTCGGTATCGTGCGGTAGACTGGCCAGCATGCGATCGTAGAAGGAAAATTTTCACCATCAGGTGCCATGTGAACAGAAATAAGATCTCAGTAACTATACATAGGAGAATGTCGTATATGGATTGATCTCCAACCTTGAAAAGTATAAATACCTGAGCATTCCGGCTGTTGAAGAGTAGAATCTTCTACGCACTTGTCCTCTAACAACCTACTTTTTAACTCAACATTACCATGAACACTGTGCGCGCTTTCTCTGACACTCGCCATGGTGTCCCTAATGGCCTCATCATATCCATAGGTCACCTTCGTCTGCATTGACCAGACCGACTGCACTGGCCAACACTGCCACTGCAAGGAAACGTGAGGAGATAATGCTTTCCACTCAATGATCAAACTGATTGTCGACTTTCTTCCCTTCTATTTAGTTGCCACTGCGAGGCTAACAAATGTGATTGCTAAACGTCTTTCCTGGTGATTCCACTAGGACGGGTTGGGTTTGTTTGACTCGTAATTGTATGCAAATTTTGGGTGGATTTTGGGTGGATTTTGAGGGATTTTGGGTGGATTTTGAGTGATATTGTTGGGAGTACTGTAGCTAGTAAAGAAAGTAAAGAAAATCAAACAGTTATTGAGTTGCTGATAAGGGCATGAATTCTAAACTTAAGGAAGTTTCTTGTAAGTCTTGCGAGCTCAAAGTCTCATTTTCCTTTTCTTGCTATCATAAAGTAGCTACCACGTTACCTATTTTAACTTAAGTAGTGACCTTGTGTAACTACCACGGCCTACCACCGAGTCCCGTGTAAAAATTGTTGATTTAAAAGAAAAAATGATAACCTTTTTGAATTCTCCTGTATCCTACGACTGAGACATAAAATTATACATCACACAGATTTATATAATGTATTCTACCTACCCAGCAATGGTTCAATGGTCTAGTGGTTATGATTTCTGTCTCACACACAGGAGGTCCCCGGTTCGACCCCGGGTTGAACCATTATTTTCATTCAAACTATCCACAGAAGTGGCCCAATATATTGAAAGTCGTCATGACTTAGAGTCTTCATCTCAGAAGCACGTGGAATACAAATTGTATTGTAATATGTCTAACAGCTACGTTAACCTAAATTACTGTTTATTTTGACGATCTTTCGTCCCAAACTCATCAATTATATTACGATCATCTGGAGTGTTGCCGTCCGTCGCCCAACGATTGATCCAGAGGAGCAGGCGAGTGACTCTGACTCCGTGATCCAGATGCAGATGCAGGTATTGGTGATGATTTCGGTTTTTTTGTTGCTGAATCTGGTCCTACGGGTCTAATTGCATGACCGTTTCGATTGATCCTCTTGTGCAGGTGTGTGTGTTCATCTGCATCATCATCTGATTCTTCTTCTAGTGCTCCAAGTTCTTCGCGAAGTTCGCGCAATCCGACGGATTCTGGACCTTCTGTAACATCAAAAGCGTTGAATAGCGTCTCAGCCCGTCCGCCAGCACCACCAGTATGTGGGCTACGGAAAACAGATGAAGAATTGCGGCGATGATGGTGACTTCTTGTGCCAGCACCAACCAAATCAGTGCGTTCGGAAGCTACGCCATTCCAACCGTCTAATGACATGCGCCCCTGTAGACTTAAACGAGGATTTAGGAGTCCACCTTCAAGAGCTGAATGGCCATTAGCATCAATGGGTGAGGGCGGGATGCGAGATATGTTAAGGAGATGTACTCCAAGGAAGGTGACAATGAAACCCATGAGAAGGGAGACAGTGTTGGTGCCGTCAGTGGTGTTAAACCCTTGGAAGAGGATGAGAGAGGCGACGATGGTTGCTGAAGAAAAGCCAACGTAGTACATCGGGTTCACGCTTTATGATTTCGTTGAATCAGTCGATTGTCAAGAAACGGGAAAGGGATCAAGAGGACTTACACGTTAGTAGAGAAGGTGTCCAGGGCTTTGTTGAAGTAGTTCATCTGGACAATGATACATAGTGTCACCACGATACCAAAAACGTATGTGCTGGGGTGTGTAAATTGATTCTTGCCGCTCAGAGTGAGTTTGACCGCAACGCCAAAGCCTTTGATAGCCATGACGGAGACGGAACCAACTACAGAACAGATGGAGATGTAGGTAAGAGGGCTGGAACGACCATAGCGGGGAGCGACAGCGTAGATCATGACAAGGGAGAAGACGAGGACGGTGAAACAGTACATTAGAAAACCTATATGTCGAAGGTAATGGCGAGGTCACATGTGCATACGTGGCGACGCAGACAAAGCATACCAGGTTGGAGAGCATAATGAAGGATTTCGTCAACAGTTTCCACAGGTTTGTCTTCTGGTGCGTGTAAGACGATGATAAGAGAGCCGATCAAACATAATGTACAGCCCAGTCTACCGAGGTGACCGAGTTCTTCGTTCAGGAGGAATGAGGCGAGGACAGCACTGAAACGGACAGAATGGTCAGTCAAGTAACGAAGGATACGAGAAAGCATACCCAATGAGCACACTCAGAGCCCCTAGCGGCGTGACTAGTATCGGAGGGGCAAATGTGTATGCAGCAAAGTTGGCGACT
>Ga0153999_1001232_pt1 | contig 10288 bp, 8 predicted proteins | sample TSNC083MetaG_FD_104675 | JGI IMG/M metagenome (GOLD analysis project Ga0153999, IMG submission 104675) | Attine ant fungus gardens microbial communities from North Carolina, USA - TSNC083 MetaG | ecosystem: Host-associated > Fungi > Mycelium > Unclassified | place: USA: North Carolina, Lumber... | reverse complement strand
GAGCAGGAGGAATACGAAAACACGTTCGGCGATGAGGACGGCAATGTGCCGGAAAGCATTGACTCCAGTGCCCTCAACGAGTGGATTTTCAATGCGGACACCATCCGAAAGGCGCTCAGTACGCTGATGACTCATGGCCAGCGTGTGGATTTTGGCGAGAAAATCGGCAAGACCATCATCTTTGCCAAGAACCACAACCACGCCGAAAAAATACTGGAAGTGTGGAATCAGGAGTATCCCGATTACCCCGCCCACTATGCGCGGGTGATCGATAACTACACCAACTACGCGCAAAGTCTGATTGATGATTTTTCCGACAAGAATAAGCTGCCACAGATCGCCATTTCAGTGGACATGCTGGATACCGGCATTGACGTGCCGAAAATCCTCAACCTTGTCTTTTTCAAGAAAGTGATGAGCCGTGCAAAGTTTTGGCAGATGATCGGACGCGGTACGCGCACCTGTGGGGGCTTGGTTGATGGCAAGGATAAGGAACAGTTTTATATCTTTGACCTGTGCGGCAATTTTGAGTTTTTCCGCCTGCACGCAAAAGGGCGCGAGGCCGGAACGGTTGCCACTTTACAGGAGCGCACCTTCAATACAAAAGTGGAGATGGCTTACAAATTACAGGAGCTTACCTTTCAGACAGAGGAGCTTCAAGCCTACCGCAAAGAGCTTGTGGAAGATTTGGTTGCGCAAGTAAAGGCGTTGCCGAGGGAAAACTTCGCCGTGAAGCAGCATCTGCGTATTATCGACAAATACCAAAATGAGGATGACTTCGCAACGCTCACCTACGAAAACACGTTGCAAATTGCCGAGCACATCGCACCTTTGATTCTGCCGTCGGGCGATGATGCCTCCGCTACGCGGTTCGACCAGCTCATCTACCAGATAGAGCTTGCTATGCTGACCGTAAAAACCTACAAGCGGGCAAAGAATGATGTTATTCGCAAAGCGGACGAACTTTCAAAATACGGCACTATTCCAGCGATTGCCCAGCAGAAGGATTTGCTGGAGCAGATACTGCATAACGACTATCTGGAGCGGGCAGGGATAGCAGACTATGAAAATGTTCGCGCCAAGCTGCGCGATTTGATTAAGTTTATCCCAGAAAATGACCGTACACGGTACGATACAGATTTTACAGACGATATCCTCTCCATCGACTGGAAAGAATCCCAACTTGATAATGATGACTTGGCAAACTATAAGAAAAAGGTCAATTATTATATCCTCCAGCATCAAAGCATTCCTGCCATTGCCAAGCTCAAGGGAAATCAGCCGCTGACTTCGGAGGATATACGTTCTTTGGAAAATATCCTTTGGAACGAGCTTGGAACCAAGGAGCAGTACGACGCGCAGTACGGCAAAACGCCGCTGGGCGAGCTGGTACGCTCTATCGTCGGCCTTGACCATAAGGCAGCAAACGAGGCATTCTCCCGTTTCTTGAATGACGCGGAACTGGACAGCAGGCAGATGCACTTTGTCCGGCAGATTGTGAATTATATCGTGAAAAACGGCATGATGAAGGATTTGTCCGTATTGCAGGAGAGCCCGTTTACAGATCAGGGCAGCATCAGCGAGCTGTTTGATGATGTAGCAGTGTTCATGGATTTGCGGGCTGTAATTGAGCGGATAAATAGGAATGCTGTGGCGGCGTGACGTATATGGATAAGGGGGGAGCAAAAGGTGAAAGATGTTAAAGATTATCGCGATCGCGAGTTGCCACTTTTCGTGATAGCGAACGTATTGGTATTTCTTATTGTCCATAATTTAGTCAGCATTGCTGCTGATGACATCCCCGGATCAACCAAAGTATTATCAGAGGTTTTTTCTTCGGCTATTTTTTCTGCTGTTGCCTATGGGTTTATATTAATGATAGAGTGTCTATTTACAAGCGGGCTAAAAGAGAAATTGGTTTATCTTTTCGGGATATTTTCATTGCCTGGGTGCACGATTTTTTCTGACATCCAAAAAAAGAATCGGGATAATCGATTTTCCTATCAAAAGCTTTTAGAAAGGTATCCTGCAATATATAAGGGACTTCCGACTGAAGAAAAGATAAGGAAGGGTTACGAAAATGAGCACTGGTACGCAATTTACGCAAAACACCGCGATGTCCAGATGGTTCGTGTTTCCCAGCGAGATTCACTTTTGTGCCGAGATGTCTTTATTTCTGTATTAGCAATGATAGGGATGTACATTGTTACATGTTTATCTAAACTAGTAAGTTTTAATTTTCAATATTTTCTATTTTTAGTCCTGATGGCGGTCATCACTAACATCGGAGCAAACCGTAAAGCGGCCAGATTCGCGTATAATGTCATCGCTTATGACCTTAATAATCCGCAGAAAAAGGAGGGATAAACATGAGCCTGACAGTAAAATTCTATGATGTTGAACATGGTAGTTGTACGCACATCATTACACCAAACGGCAAGCACTATTTAGTTGATATTGGAACTAAATCGAATAATAGTATTTCTCGCTACATGAAATACAAGTATTTTCAATATCAGGGATGCATTGACTATCTTGTTATCACGCACCCGCACATTGACCATATCGCGGATTTAGAAAACCTGTATACATATGGCATTAAGCCAAAAGTTTTATGGCGCGATAAAGATGCGTTTCCATTGAGTATTTCATATAGCGATTCCCCTGCCCAAGTATCACTCAAGAAAAAAGCTAATGAAATGAATGACGAGTATAATTCAGCCATAGACGATTCAGAATCGCCAACAAACTCATCTTTTAACGGTGGAGTGGAAATTGATCTATTTCCGGCATCTGTTGTAGGCACCGAAAAGAATGATTTGAACTTCTTTTCGTGCATATTGGTACTGCGTTATGCTGGATTTAGAATCGTTCTAACAGGTGACAATCCGGCTTCAAAATTAGAAGAAATGTTAAAAGGACTTAGTTTTCGTCAAGCCATCGGTGACGCTACAGTCTTATTAGCACCGCATCATGGACGCGACAGCGATTTTTGCGAAAGCTTCGTAAAGGCAGTAAATCCGATGCTTTCCGTATTTTCAGATAAACCAATTCAACATGAAACACAGGCGCACGCAGCGCAGAGATACTACAATTTAACAAGAGGAACCACTTGGGATGGGGCGCCGCGTAGGGTCTTTACAACGCGAAGCGATGGGACGATTACATTCACGTTTAATACTGACAATACGTGGAGTATAAACACAAGTACAGCTGAGTATTAGGGAGGATATTATGAGTCTTGTAAAATCATTTTCGGTTGGTAACGGTGATATGTTTTACATTAAACATGGTTCAGACAGTTTCAGTGTCATTGACTGCTGCTATGATACAGACGATGATTGGAGCTGCCAATTAGATGAAATTGCATATGAGAGCAAAAATAAAGGAATAACCCGCTTTATCTCTACACACCCAGACGATGACCATATAAAGGGGCTTAAAGACTATAATGCTCGTTTCAGCATTTCCAACTTCTATTGCGTACAAAACGAAGCAACCAAGGCTGAAGAAACAGATGATTTCAAGGAATATAAGGAACTGCGTGATAGCAAAAAAACTTATTCCCTAAAAAAAGGTTGCTTGAGAAAATGGCTCAATCAGGGTGATGATGAGCGCGGTGGAGCTGGAATAAGCTGCCTATGGCCGGTTGAGGCTAACGAGAATTTCAAAAATGCTCTCGCTGAGGCAAAAAAAGGTGCAAGTCCCAACAATATTTCTCCCATAATAACTTATAGCATTAATAATGGAGCAAGTTTCATGTGGTTAGGCGACATGGAAACTGATTTTTTGGAAAGCGTTGAAGGCGAAATAAAATTTTCTCACGTTGATATTGTATTTGCTCCACACCATGGAAGAAACTCAGGACGATTGCCCAAAACTGTTCTCGACAAGATAACACCAAAACTTATTATAGTTGGAGAAGCGCCATCAAAAGACCTTGAATATTACGGAGACTACAACACCATAACACAAAATTCATCCGGCGATGTTACTTTTGATTGTGATGGTGACAAAATCAAAATTTATGTTGAGAGTGACACTTATTCCGTAAGCTTTCTTAAAGATGAATCATGCTCTGACACGTATGGTAATTACATTGGCACACTATGTCTGTAAGGAGTCTCTTGTTTTTGGCGTTTGATTTTGCAATGCTACACTATCATTGTTGCTAAATATGTGCGCTTTTGGTATACTAAAAGCCGGTTCGAACCAGAACTGCGTAATAAAAACAACCACCATAGCATCCCCGTTTAACCCGCAAACCACCCGCAGGAGCACAGTGAATGCGACCTGCGATAGCGACCGATTGATAGATTTTTGATAGCAAAAGTCCGGCAACCCGTTAGGATAAGGATAGCTGAAGCTATATCGTATCAAATGGAATCAAAATATCTAAACAGAAAAGTTTAGAAACGAGATTAACTCGGCGAGTGGGAGTAACGGACAGTTTCGGGATGTATTTTATTGAGTACGCAGGAGGATTGACGATGGAAAAAAATTATCTGATTGTGGTAGATATGCAGAAGGATTTTGTTACAGGTACATTGGGCTCCGACGAAGCATGTGCAATTGTACCAAAGATAGTTGGTAAAGTTAAGGACTTTGATGGGACAACAATTTTTACCAAAGATACACATCTTCCGAATTACATGATGACCCAGGAGGGGCGGAATCTGCCGGTTGAACATTGTCTTATTGACAGTGACGGCTGGCAGCTGATTGATGAACTGAGTGAGCTGTCGGAAGCGTCTGGCGGGCGTTGTTATACGAAGGAAACTTTTGGCAGTATTAGTCTGGCAGCGGATATGCTGGCAGAGAATGAGGCCCGGGGAATCGAATCAATTGAGCTGGTGGGGGTATGTACCGATATCTGTGTGGTATCCAATGCATTGCTGCTAAAGGCATATCTGCCGGAAGTGTTGATTAAGGTGGATCAGTCCTGTTGTGCCGGTGTAACCAAAGAGAAGCATGAAGCAGCATTGGAAACGATGAGAAGCTGTCAGATTCTGGTATACTAAGGATATATGGAATATATTGAAGGAAAGGAAAAGAATTGTAATGTTATGTATTGTTAAAGCTCCATGCAAAGTCTGACACGGGCGAACTTGCATGGAGTGAATCGCTGATTCGCCCCGGGAGACTTTGCATTTTGATTAGATAAACTTTAAAATCAAAAGGAGCAAAGTCGATATGAATAACTTAAAAACAACAATTAAGGAACTGAGAACATTTTTAATCCTGTGGATGACCCAGTCACTTTCCTCATTAGGAAGTTCCATGACTAATTTTGCTTTGGTCATCTGGTCCTATCAGGCGCGGGGGTCTGCGTTAACGACCGCACTGCTGGCGGTTTGTTCGTATGCGCCGTATGTGCTTATGAGTATCTTTGCCGGGGCTTTAAGTGACCGGTGGAATAAAAAAGTGACGATGCTGGTGAGCGACACGTTTGCTGCTTTATGTACAGTTGCAGTATTGGTGCTATTAAAGACCGGTTACCTGGAAATCTGGCATTTATATCTTCTGAATGCATTGAATGGTCTGATGAATACCATCCAGCAGCCGGCTTCTGATGTGGCGGTCAGCCTGGTGACGCCAAAGGAGTATTATCAGAAGATTAGCGGCCTGCGTTCATTTTCTAATTCCGGGGTCAGTATACTGACGCCGGTGGCGGCCGCCGGATTGTTTTCACTGGCGGGGCTCGAAGCGGTGATCCTGTTTGATTTTATCACTTTTGCCGTGGCTTTTATTACCCTGCTGAAATTTGTGAAAATACCGGATATCGTTCAAGCGAAGGAAGAGCAGGAGACAGTATGGCAGTCAGCGAAAAGTGGATTAATATATCTGAAGCAGAACCGGGGGATATTGGATCTGATTTTGTTTCTGGCGGCAATTAACCTGGTTGCTTCCGCCTATGAAGCGGCACTTCCGGCCATGCTTTTGTCCAAAAGCAGTGGCGGTGAAGGGGCGCTGGGGATTGTCAATGCAGTAGCCGGTGTGGCAATGCTGACTGGAAGTGTGGCAGTATCCATAATTCCGGCGCCTAAAAGCCGGGTACGCGTTATCTGCAATGCGTTATTGCTGTCCATGGGCACGGAGAATTTCCTGTTGGCATTTGGGACGACTTTGCCAATCTGGTGTATTGGTGCAGCATTGGGCTGGATTGGGATTCCGCTTATGAGTGCCAACATGGACGTACTGTTTCGCAGTCATATTCCGTTGAACATGCAGGGGCGTGTATATTCGGCCAGGAATACACTGCAGTTTTTTACCATTCCGATTGGCTATCTGGCTGGCGGAATTTTGGTAGATTATGTATTTGAACCGTTTATGAGAATACAGCCGCCAGACAGCATTTGGATTGGGCTGTTTGGTACCGGTAAAGGTGCGGGAGCAGCGATGTTCTTTATGGTGCTTGGATTTGCCGGTGTGTTGGTCTGCCTGGTTTTTCAGCGTGATTCTCATATATGGAAGCTGGAGCGTAAATAAGTGTAAGTGTAAAGGCAATCGCTGGCGAAAGCGATTGCCTTTTTACGTCCAGTTTCAAGGTATGTACAAATTGAACAAGGCGTGCATATAATGATTTTGTAGGGCAACCTACGGCATAACTAAATTAAAGGAAGTGATATTTATGTGTAATTGTGGTAATAGGTTTTCCTCTTTTGCAGATAGAGAAAGATGGGGCTGCCGAAGTTGTAGAAGATGTGGCTGCCGAAGCTGCGAAAGGTGCTGCTGCCGAAGGTGCAGAAACTGTTGCGACAGAGATTTCGGAAGATGTTGTGACTGCCGATGTCCTGAGGAACAGGGACCAACCGGTCCGACGGGAGCGACGGGAGCGACGGGAGCGACTGGAGCAACTGGAGCAACTGTACCGCTTATTTATGCACAACTTTGGTTATGCACAGCTTCGGCGATGGCTGGGAAACTTGTCTAAGTTCATCAGCAAAGGTAAAGTCGATTGTAATTTGTCCATCCTTATGGACGTAAATGGTGTCAATCAATTCCACGACAATTCCGCGATTGATTTCTGCGATGTTCTGGTGCTCCAAAAATGTGGTGAGGTACGGGTCATCTGCGTTCACATCTCTTGCCAGTGTATGGATTTCATCCTTAATATTTCCCACAACAGTTCTTAGTGTGTCAGCTTTTTCATCAAAGGAGTTTTTCATTCTCTGATAGTCCTCTTTGGTGATGTCATTGCTTTTCCAGTCCATGTACAGGTTATCGGATGCGGTGATGACTTTGTCCAAATCAGCCTGGCGCAATTTCAACAAATTATTCAAGCGGTGGTACGGTGTTTTTGCACTTGGACGCTGATGGATGACATCTAACGCATCACTTAAAGACGGCACTAACCCAATCTGTACACGAATTGCGTCATATACGGCCTTGATCAATCGGTCCTCTCGGAGTGTGCGTTTTGTACAAACGCCCTTGTCTTGGGCAGTTCGGCAATGATAATAAACGAGATTTTTTGATGTCTTTCGCCTCATTGCCTTTTTACAGTCGGAACAGCGCAGCATCCCTGCAAAAATATATACTTCTTTTTTACCGGGCGCTGTCCTTGTGTCACGGGTGTGAAGTAATTGTGCCTGTTCAAACAGTTCACGGTCAATAATTGCCTCATGGGTACCTTGTACTACATACCATTCTTCCTCCGGCACATTGATTTGCGTATGAACCTTGTAGCTGATGATACGGTTGCGTCCCTGCACCATATTGCCAATGTACATTTCATTTTTCAAAATACTTAGAATGTTGGTTCCCATCCACAGGCCGTCGTTCATCTCGGTGCCGGGGTTTTTGTACTTCAATTTCTGGACGCGCTGTTTGTACGCTGTTGGGTTTAACACACCTAACTCATTGAGTTTAAGGGCAATGCCCCGTTTGCTCATGCCGTCAACGACGAACCAGTTAAATATGTCCCGCACATGCTGTGCGGCTTCCTCATCAATGATGATACTGTTTTTGTTCTCCGGGTCTTTAATGTACCCATAAGGAGCAAAAGCGCCGATAAATTCACCGCGCCTGCGCTTTGCGTCTAAGGTTCTCCTGATATCGGCTGATGTTTTGGCGGCAAAACGGTCATTCATAAGGCCATTGATCGGTATTTCCATGCCGTTGCTGATTGCGTCCGGGTCGTTGAAACTATCCACAAAGGGATTACTGGTGGAAATAAAGCGAACACCTAAACGGGGAAATACCTGTTCAAGATAATGACCTTGGTCGGCATAGTTCCTGAAAGCTCTCGACAGTGTTTTTACGACGATACAATTTATCCTGTTATCTTCGGCGTATTCCAGTAAACGCTGAAAATCGTCTCTGGTATCGTCGGTTCCAGTCACGCCATCATCAACAAAATAGTCAATGACTTCGTATTCTTCTTCACGGAAATATTCTTCAACCCATTCCGTGAGTATCTTGTCCTGTTCGACAATACTCCCGCTGGCATCTGAATCCACGTTCTGCAGCATATTTCGTCTGCCGCCTTTTTTGGTAACCCCATCCCCCTCCTTTTCCTTATCTTCACGTGAAAGCCGGATATAAATACCAATCTTCCAACGTCTGGCAATGGTTGTTATAGATTTCCGTATTCTTGGCATGTGTCCTCCTTCTACCCATTCATCACAGCATCATGATGCCAATTTCGACATGGCAAATTAGCGAACGTTTGCATGCTGTGCACTAAAGATATCATGGCGCGTTTTGATCGTTACTTTTGCTTTAGCTGTGAAAAGAAATTTATCAACAGCTGTGACAAGCTTTTATCTTCAGCCACAAATCGCATCCGGACGGGAATATCACCGCTTAAAAAACAGTATGGATTTCCCATCTGCGAAATATAGGACAGTATCTTTTCTTTGTGCGGAAGCCCCTGGTTAATGGTTATTGAGTTTATATCGGCGATTGTTGACCTATCAATATTCACTATGTCAACCTGGCTCATCTCAAATAATTCCTGGCTGTTCATCATATATACCACTCCTTATAAATGGTTATATGTCAAACCGCTTGTACGCTATGATAAAAACAAGCCCGACTGGAGAAAATCCAATCGGGCGCAGGGTTTCATAGGGTATCTTTCAAAGCCGATATTATCCAGGATATCCCGTATTTATCCTTTACGCCGCCACTAATCCCGCTATCATCTGGCGGCGGATTTGCAACTAATTCCCCCAATATAGTCCCACCTTCTGAAAGGGCTAAAAAAACTTTCTGTGCCAATGCTTCACTGGCCAAATGCGCGTGAATAGAAATGGCACCCCCTTTTTCAATGGGCCAGACAGCGTCTGCACCGCTGATACCGCCTGTTTCAGTCAGCATTAGCTGAGCGTGCATTACTTTCCTTTTTTGTTCGTCACTCATAGGCAAATCAGGGTTTTCCGGAATATCGCCGTATTTTGATAAATGTTCGATGTTACCGTTAAATATCTTTGCATACCATAAAAATGCTTCTTCACAATCTCCGTCAAAGTTTATGTATGGCATTATCATAATAAAAAGCTCCTTTCGTCTTTGTTTTTTCTACTTCATTATATTGGTTTAACTTAAAGGAGTCATTGTAAAAAAGCGACATCTTGTCTACATATTCTCCGGGCGTTAGTCCATAGATATTCTTGAAATCGTGAACAAGATGAGCTTGGTCGTAATGGCCTGTGATCTCCGCCAGCTGGGATAAGCTAATCGTGCTATCCAGCAAATCAGCCGCATGTTTCATCCGGACAATACGAGAAAAGGTTTTTGCCCCTGTCCCTACATATTTTTGAAACAACCGATTAAGTTGTTTTTCACTATAGTACACGTCTTTAGCCAATTCTTTCGTTCGGATCATGCCTCTGCTTTCAAGTACCTTTTTCATGGCATACACAATTGTAGAATTGATTGCAGTATCCTTAAGTTTTGATAAGAAAATATCGTCCAGCTTACACTTTAGTGTACGAATGTCACTTGAAAGGTAATATGCTTCTGTGATTTGTTGGTTTAGGGATTTGTTTATTTCTTCAAAAGAAAAAGAGTCATTTAGTAATAAATTTTGGTCAACCCTGATAAATGGATATAATCCGGCAGAATGAAACTCAATAAGAAACATGAAATCAAATTGCCGCGCATAATTACCAATCATTGTTGGTTTTGTATTAACCCCACGCAATCCATTGATAACACCACTGCTCCCAATGGAACATACCAGTGTGGTGCTGGCAGAGGGCAATACCACTTGCTGTTCCGGCATTGTCCGTGGGCTGGTAAATGTATAGTTGGCGATAAAAGAACGCAACAATACATGGGG
>Ga0153999_1001230_pt1 | contig 10297 bp, 9 predicted proteins | sample TSNC083MetaG_FD_104675 | JGI IMG/M metagenome (GOLD analysis project Ga0153999, IMG submission 104675) | Attine ant fungus gardens microbial communities from North Carolina, USA - TSNC083 MetaG | ecosystem: Host-associated > Fungi > Mycelium > Unclassified | place: USA: North Carolina, Lumber... | reverse complement strand
GTGAGCGGCGGATAAGCTTTACATAGGTGCTCGACAGCCAGCACATCATTTCCGCTGATAACGGAAGGCGTAAGGGTTATATGCATATCACTTGAGATTTCCGCCGGTTTCTCAAGGAGCGTAATCTTGGCGAGCATTTTTTCACGGCTTTCGGCACGTTTAATGGATTTCTCGCGGTTAAAGGACTTTAGTTTTTCGATCACTGCTTCCTGATGTTTGATTTCCTGCTGCTGATTTAAGTATGCTTTCAGCATAGCTTCACGAACCTGCTGTTTTTTCTGTGAAAAAGCGGTGTAATTCCCGAGATAAACCGAGATCTCACCCTGTTCAATCTCAATTACTTTGGTTACCACCCGATTAAGAAAATAACGGTCATGGGATACAATTAAAACGGCTCCGGGATAATTAATCAAATAGGTCTCAAGCCAGGCAATGGAATTAATATCCAGATGATTGGTCGGCTCGTCCAGAAGCAGCACATCCGGTTTTGTCAGCAGCAGCTTTCCCAGTGCCACCCGGGTTTTCTGCCCGCCGGATAAGGCGCCAACCGGTTTTGAAAATTCATCTTCGTTAAACCCAAGGCCTTTTAACACGCCGGTTATTTCACTACGAAAAGCATATCCGTTTTCCCGTTCAAAGCGTTCCGTCATGCGGTGGTATGAAATTAACGTCTCTTCCAGTTTATTGCCGGAAAGACGGGTTAATTGCTGCTCAGTCTGCCGTATTTGCTGTTCTAACTCGATGAGTTCCGATTTAGCAGTCCGTACCTCATCGTAAATGCTGTTGGTATTATCTGGAAGTTGAAGCTGAGCCATAATCCCGAGGGATTTCCCTTTGGCCATAATGACTTCGCCGTCATCGAGCGGAAGTTCTCCTGTAATCAACTTTAAAATGGTAGATTTCCCGGCACCGTTGATGCCTACCAATGCTGCTTTTTCGCGTTCTTCTATATGAAATGAGCCTTCTTTGACAATCGTCTGAGTCACAAAAGCTTTTGAAATATTCTGACATGCTAAGATCATTTTTTTTAGCCTCCATCATTGTTGTTCCTTTCAATTATAGCGGATATGACTTAAATTACAACTAAAAATTTGACAATAAAGAAACAATTTAATATAATGATTTTATTAAAACTATTGGGAGGTCAAGAAGTGGAGGCAAGAGAAATATCACAAGCGGTAATTAGAAGATTGCCAAGATATTATCGTTACCTGGGGGATTTGATGTCTGGCGGGGTAGAACGAATATCATCCAACGACTTAAGTAAGCGAATGAAGGTAACGGCTTCACAGATCCGGCAGGACCTGAATAATTTTGGGGGATTTGGTCAGCAGGGTTATGGATACAATGTGAAGTATTTGCATACTGAGATTGGGAAGATTTTAGGGTTGGATGTCGCTCACAATATCATCATCATCGGCGCCGGTAATTTAGGACAGGCACTGGCCAATTATGCTGCTTTTGAAAGTCGTGGTTTCGTTTTGAAAGGAATTTTTGATGTAAATCCGCGCCTTGCCGGTATTACGATCCGCGGCGTTGAGATCAAGATGATGGAAGAAATGAGACGGTGTATTGAAGAGCATAATGTAGAGATTGCAGTGCTTACGCTGCCGCGGTCGAAGGCAGTTGAAGCGGCTGACCATGTAGTCGAATGCGGAGTACAGGCGATCTGGAATTTTGCTCATGTCGACTTAGTTCTGCCGGACAATGTAATGGTGGAAAATGTGCATCTTTCGGAAAGTCTGATGAGATTATCTTATAATTTAAGCCGTTATAGGGAATCTCACAAGGACGAATAGCGGGATAAGTGGATAATGACGTGTGAAGAACCGAGACAAACGGGTTCTTTTCACGTTGTTTTGTTATCAGGTAAATTTGGGAAGGGAGAAGCCGAGATATGCGTTATTTATTGACAGCCGAACAGATGAAAAGCGGCGATGATAAAACCATTCATGAAATCGGCGTGCCATCGATGGTCTTGATGGAACGGGCGGCGCTTAAGAGCGTCGAAGCCCTGGAACAAGAGGGTCTCGATCTATCTGCGTCATTGATCGTCTGCGGTTCCGGTAATAATGGCGGCGATGGTTTTGCCATTGCCAGAATGCTCTGGTTAAAAGGATATCATGTTGATGTTGTTTTTGTCGGAAAAGAAGCTTCAAGAAGCGATGAGACAAGACAGCAGATGAAGATTTTAGAAAATTATCAGGTGTCCATTGACAATACCATAACAGTTCGGGAATATAGTATAGTTATAGATGCTGTTTTCGGCATCGGAATTACACGCGAGATAAAGGGGGCATATGCGGATATTATTATGCAGATGAACCGGCTGCCGGGGAAGAAAGCAGCGATTGATATACCATCCGGTATTCATGCAAGCAGCGGACAGATCATGGGGGTCGCATTTCGTGCCGATGTCACCGTTACCTTTGCCTGCGAAAAACTGGGGACGTTCTTATTTCCGGGACATGAATATGCAGGTAAGACCATCGTGGCGGATATTGGAATCGATCCGGCGATGTTTCGAAATGACGATGATGTTTGCTTTACGTACGAACCGCGGGACTTAAGAACGCTGTTGCCAAAGCGCCGGCCAAACTCCCATAAAGGTACCTATGGAAAGGTGTTGATGATTACCGGAAGCGGCGGAATGGCCGGGGCGGCCTATCTAAGTGCCCGGGCGGCCTATGAAACCGGTGCGGGATTGATTCGGATCTATACGGAAAAGGAGAATCAGGCAATCTTACAGATTCTGCTGCCGGAAGCGATCATAAAACCTTATGCTGCATTTGACCGGGAAGAATTACAACAGCAGTTAGACTGGGCAGATATTATTGCCATCGGTTGCGGACTGGGGCAGAGCAGTACCGCTGCCAATCTGTTGACGGAAACGGTTTCGTATTGCAAAAAGCCTTGTGTCATCGATGCGGATGGATTGAATTTGCTGGCTGGTCGGACTAAACTCATTCAGAATGGAAATTTTCTGTTAACACCCCATATAAAGGAAATGGCGCGGCTTATGAAACTGTCGGTAAAAGAAGTAATGGAGAAACGGTTTGCGATTTTACCGGATTTTGTTCGCAAATTTGGTATTGTTTGTGCCCTAAAAGATACCAGAACGCTCGTCGCTGCTAATCAGCAGCCGTTGTATTTAAATGCATCCGGAAATGCGGCAATGGCCAAAGCGGGATCCGGTGATGTCCTGACTGGAATAATCACAGGCTTACTGGCGCAGGGAATGTCCCTGTATGAGGCCGGAAAAACTGGTGTGTATCTGCACGGCCTGGCCGGTGATGAGGCCAGAAATGAGAAAGGAAGTTACAGTGTATCGGCATCTGATCTAACCGATGCAATCAGCAAAGTACTAAAAGAAACGGAGGAATAATAGAATGAGGGTTTATAGCAGAGTATGTGCAAAAATTGATTTAGATGCGATTTGTCAAAATATTTCCAATATGAAAGCCAATCTTCCTGAGCAAACCAAGATGGCGGCGGTAATCAAATCAGATGGTTATGGTCACGGTGCTGTGCCAATCGCCCGGGTGCTTGAGGAACGCGAATATATCTGGGGATTTGCCGTTGCAACTTCAGATGAGGCGGTGGTTTTGAGAAATGCCGGGATCAAGAAGCCGCTCTTTGTTTTAGGGTGCATTTTCCCGGACCAATATCAGGATATCATTACATATGATCTAAATATTACGATTTATACGCTGGAAGCAGCAAAAGCGGTATCGAAGCTGGCGCAAGAACGGCAGCAAACGGTATCAGTACATATTAAACTGGATACGGGGATGGGGAGAATCGGTTTTCAGGTAAATGAAGAAAGTGTATTACAAATTGAAGAAATTAGTAGACTGCCCAATCTTGAAATGACCGGGTTGTATACCCATCTAGCCAAGGCGGATGAATCGGACAAAACATTTACCACCGGTCAGATTGAAAAATATCAGTGGATAAAAGCACAATTAGAAAACAAAGGGATTGGATTTAAATATTATCATTGTTCAAACAGTGCAGGAATTATTGATGTCAAAGAAGCTCATATGAATCTGGTCAGAGCCGGAATTTCTACTTATGGATTATATCCTTCAGAAGAAGTCTGCAAGGAAACAGTGAGGCTTACACCGGCCTTGTCACTGATTAGCCATGCGGCCAATGTGAAATGGGTGGAACCGGGAACCAGCATAAGTTATGGAGGTACATTTGTGACTGCCAAGAGGACCAAGGTTGTCACTGTGCCGGTTGGATACGGAGACGGGTATCCCCGCAGTCTGTCCAATAAAGGATATGTCTTAATTCATGGCCAAAAGGCACCAATTATCGGGCGGGTATGCATGGATCAGTTTATGGTTGATGCGACCGAAATTGAAGATGTGAAATTCGGTGATAAAATTACTTTGGTAGGTTTTGACGGAAAAGAGCATCTGCCGGTAGAAAAGCTAAGCCGGCTGTCTGGAAGATTTAACTATGAATTTGTCTGCGATCTTGGCAAACGGATTCCCAGAGAATACCTGAAAAATGGAGACGTCATAGCACAAATAGACTTTTTTGCATAAATTCATGATCCTTTTGGAATACATCCGAAAAAGATGGAAATACTAATTTTATCTTAATAAAATCGGAGTGTGAATAAAGGTGCAGATTAGACGCGGAGATATATTTTATGCGAATTTAGATCCAGTGGTAGGTTCAGAACAGGGCGGGATTCGCCCAGTATTGATTATTCAAAATGATGTTGGAAATAAACACAGCCCAACGGTAATATGTGCGGCAGTGACATCAAAAATGAACAAAGCAAAACTGCCTACCCATGTGGAAATTAACGCAAATAGATATCAGATTGAGAAAAATTCAGTCATATTATTGGAACAAATTCGAACCATCGACAAACAGAGACTTAAGGATTTCGTATGTCGAGTTGATACCGGACTAATGAGAAAAGTAGATGAAGCTTTGAAGGTAAGCTTTCAGCTTCGTACATAGCAAAGGAGTAAAAGGATGGATGATGATAATGGTCTGTTTGCCAAGTTGAAGCGGACACTGGCTGGTAAGGCGGAAAATGCGGAACAGGCAACAGAAGAAATTATGTCAATTATCAGTGAAGGACATGAACAGGGGCTAATTGAAGAAAATGAAGCTATGCTAATCAAAAATGTATTTGCTTACAAGGATAAGATTGCCAGGGACATTATGACCCACCGGAAAAACATTGTTGGCCTGGACGGAGAACTCACTCTGGAGGAAGCGGTGCCTTTTATTCTGGAGCAGGTTAATTCACGATTTCCGGTTTATGTAGAAGATATTGATACGGTTATCGGGGTAATTCATCTGCGTGACGCAATGAAATGTTATTTTAATGAAGCATTGCGAGGGCAGCCAATCCGGTCATTAGATATGTATATCCGGCCGGTCAGCTTTGTACCGGAGACTAAAGATATCGGCAAACTGTTTAAAAAGATGCAAGAGGAAAAGAATCATATGGTAATTGTTCTGGATGAATATGGACAGACAGCCGGACTGGTTACCATGGAAGATATTCTCGAAGAAATTGTCGGGAATATTCTCGATGAGTATGACGTTGAGGACGAATTAATCGTACTGCAGTACGACAATACATATTTGGTTCGGGGAATAACACCGCTTGCGGATTTGGAAGAAATCCTGGGTATCGAGTTCGAGGATGAAGATCATGATACGCTGAATGGTTTTCTGATCATGCTGCTGGAGCATATTCCGTCCGAAGACGAGGATTGTGTTGTTGAGTACAAAGGACTTAAGTTTGATGTAATATCAGTAGATAATAATGTAATTCAGACGGTCAAAATATCAGGGAATGCTTAACTCAATGTAAATGAGTATTGTCACAATGCAAAAAGAATGCTAGAATATTAAAAGTGTAATTAGAAAGAGGTTAAAATAATATGTCAGGACATTCAAAATTTGCTAATATTAAGCATAAAAAAGAAAGAAATGATGCCGCAAAAGGAAAAGTATTTACCAAAATCGGGCGTGAACTCGCCGTTGCGGTAAAAGAGGGCGGCGGCCCGGATCCGACCAATAACAGCCGGCTTCGGGATGTGATTGCCAAAGCGAAGGCAAACAATATGCCGAACGATAACATTGACCGCAGTATTAAAAAAGCGGCCGGAGATGCTAACTCATCCAATTATGAAAGGGTAACATATGAAGGGTACGGACCGGGTGGTACGGCCATTATTGTCGATGCCCTGACCGATAATAAAAACAGAACCGCTTCCAATGTCAGAAATGCCTTTACCAAGGGGAACGGCAATGTCGGAACACCGGGATGCGTTTCGTTTATGTTTGATCAGAAAGGACAGATCATCATCGCCAAAGAAGAGTGCGGGCTGGATGCCGATGAATTGATGATGATGGCTGTAGAGGCCGGAGCGGAAGACTTTTTGGAAGAGGAAGACAGTTACGAAATATTAACAGCACCAAATGAATTTAGTGAAGTCCGCCTTGTTTTAGATAACGCTAAAATCCCAATGGCAGTTGCAGAAGTGACGATGATCCCCCAGACATGGGTATCATTAGCCGATGAAAACGACATCAAGAGTATCCAGAAAACACTGGATTTACTGGATGAAGATGACGATGTGCAGGAAGTATATCACAATTGGGAAGAATAGAGGAGGATGAGTATAAGTATGGTGAATTCTGAAATACATAAGGGGTTGAATGCACTATTTGAGGATGCAAAAGAGCTTAAATTTGCAAAGAAGATATATGAAGCGACATTTATGGGTCTATATGAACAGCATAAAGACTTAATGGCGCGTATTATCGAGACATGTGAGAAAGAGGAAAACCCGGAAACTGTGATCGAAGAGATATCCGGCGTGCTGCCGCAATTACTGCAGCAAAAACTGGATGAAGCTCCTTCCAAACGAAAAAAGGAAAGTGTGCAGTTGGACTGCAACACCGTTATGGTTACCTATATTGTACCGGTAATCGGATACAGCCGCAATGAAGCCTGTGAGGCGATCATTGACCGGATGATTGCAAAATGGAATGATATCAGTAATCTAAAGATTCAAAAGGCTCATTTTGAAGATATTCAAGGCGGTTTCAAGTCCCGCTTATGTTACATTACGACATCTGTCTGCAAAAGTATGGATAAGCCGGATGACTGCTATGAACTATGCACTCTGCGGGATTATCGTGACAACTATCTGGCGAAACAGGAAGAGGATTCGGGAATCATCGAGGAGTATTATGATGTCGCACCAACCATCGTCAAGCGCATTAACGAACTCGCGGATGCTGACGGTGTTTATCGATCCATTTGGGAAACCTATCTGAATCCATGTATCTCGATGATTGAACGGGATGAAAAGAGTGCATGCAAGGAATTATATATCCGAATGGTCAAAGAATTAGAAAACAAATACATATATTCTTAAAACAGGAGGTGCGTTAACATGAGCAGTGAGTTTCATATTGAAACCAAATGTGTCCAGTCAGGCTGGACACCATCCAAAGGTGAACCGCGAATTTTGCCGATCTATCAGAGTACTACGTTTAAGTACGATACCAGTGAGCAAATGGGCAAATTATTCGATTTGGAGGAAAGCGGGTATTTTTATACCCGTCTGCAGAATCCCACGAATGATGCGGTTGCAGCCAAGATCTGTGCACTGGAAGGCGGTGTGGCGGCAATGCTGACGGCCTCGGGACAGGCGGCGAATTTCTTTGCGGTGATGAATATTGCCGGGGCGGGAGACCATGTAGTGTGCGCTGCGTCGATCTACGGCGGTACATATAATCTATATGCCCATACGATCCGGAAAATGGGTGTAGAGGTGACCTTTGTCGATCAGGATGCGGATGAAACAACATTGAATGCTGCTTTTCGCGAAAATACCAAGGCGGTATTTGGTGAGACAATAGCCAATCCGGCACTGGCCGTCCTTGACCTTGAGAAATTTGCTAAACTCGCACATGCGCACGGGGTTCCGCTGATTGTGGATAATACGTTTCCAACGCCGATTAATTGCCGGCCGTTTGAATGGGGTGTCGATATTGTTACCCATTCGACCACGAAGTATATGGACGGTCATGCGATGACGGTTGGCGGTGCGATTGTTGACAGCGGTAATTTTAATTGGAATCTATATGCCGATAAATTTCCGGGGCTTACCCAGCCGGATGAGACTTATCATGGCGTGGTTTACACCGAACGTTTTGGTAAGGGCGCGTATATTACCAAGGCGACGGTGCAGCTGATGCGCGACCTGGGTTCAATTCAGGCACCGCATAATGCTTTTTTGATTAATGTCGGTTTGGAAACACTGCATCTGCGAATGAAATGTCATTGCGAAAATGCCCTCAAAGTTGCGGAATATTTAAAAAATCATGACAAGGTAGCGTGGGTAAATTACCCCGACCTGCCGGGAGACAAATATCATCAGCTGGCAAAAAAGTATCTTACGAAGGGTTCCTGCGGAGTGCTTATTTTCGGACTGAAGGGCGGAAGAGATGCTTCGGTGGCCGTTATGGATAATCTGAAACTGGGAGCAATTGTAACGCATGTTGCCGATTCCCGGACTTCGGTACTGCATCCGGCCAGTCACACCCATCGTCAGATGAATGATCAGGAGCTGTTAGAAGCAGGGGTACAGCCAGATCTGATCCGGCTAAGTGTCGGTATCGAAAATGCCGATGACATCATTGCCGATTTAGAACAGGCATTAAATCTGGTATAAAATGAAATAGAGCTTGTTAGTCATCGGATAAAAGAGGTGCGAATTTGAAAATTCGCACCTCTTTCCAATTAATATTGAAATGTTAATATAAAAACAATTGTTGACAGACAATTCAATACGTGTTTATAATGAAACAAATCTATATTTTCCGGTTGATGAATTTAAGAGAGACTATTGATTTCACAATAGCACCGAAGGGGCAAAGAAGGTAATGGGGCGTTCTGAAACTCTCAGGTAAAAGGAATTAAGTTCGGACGGAGCCTGGAAGAAAAACAGGGTCGATTATCGATATTCTAGAATATCAATGATTTGACCTGTTTTTTATTTCATAGGGCAATTCATAATAAAAGGAGGAAAAGACACATGGAACAAAAAACACCACTTTATGATGCACATGTAAAGGCGGGAGGCAAAATGGTGCCCTTTGCCGGTTATATACTTCCGATCCAATATGGTTCAGGGGTAATCAAAGAACATATGGCAGTGCGGACCCAGGCGGGACTTTTTGATGTATCGCACATGGGCGAGATCCTTTGCCAGGGTAAAGATGCACTTGCCAATCTCCAGTTTATACTGACAAATGATTTTACCAATATGAAGGACGGTCAGGCCAGATATAGCCCGATGTGCAATGAAACCGGCGGAACCGTAGATGATTTGATCGTTTATAAAAAATGTGATGAGCACTATCTGATTGTCGTAAATGCCGCCAATAAAGATAAGGATTTTGACTGGTTAACCCAGCATCAATTTGGTGAAGTAACTTTCACCGATGTCTCGGACGCCTATGCACAATTGGCGCTTCAAGGTCCAAAAGCGATGGAAATTCTGCGCCGGCTGACAGCGGAAGAGTGTATTCCGGAAAAATACTATCACGCCGTTTTTGACGGACGGGTAGGCGGCATTCCGTGTATTATATCAAAAACTGGTTATACTGGGGAAGATGGGGTTGAATTATATGCGGACAGCGAAAAAGCCCAAAGCTTGTGGGATTTGTTGCTGGCTAATGGTGCGGATGATGGCTTGATTCCATGTGGCCTGGGAGCTCGTGATACCCTGCGGATGGAAGCTGCCATGCCGCTTTACGGCCATGAAATGGATGACACGATCACACCGCTCGAAATCGGACTGGGTTTTGCGGTTAAGATGGCAAAAGAAGATTTCATCGGAAAAGAAGCACTGCTTAAGCCTTCAGACCGAAAACGGGTTGGACTGAAGATTTCCGGCCGCGGGATAATCCGGGAGCATCAAATGCTGAAAGCGGATGATGGCTGTGAAATCGGTGAAACGACCTCAGGAACCCATTGCCCCTATCTGGGCTATCCAATTGCAATGGCGCTTGTGAAAGCACAATACTCAGAACCGGGTACAAAAGTCTCGACAGAAGTTCGGGGCCGTATCGTAGAAGCGGAAGTGGTGGCTTTGCCATTTTATAAAAAAAGTAAATAAAAATGAGAAAGGATGAAAGCATTATGAAATTAGAACAAGGAGTTTTGTATTCAAAATCACACGAATGGGTAAAAGAAGAAGATGGGTGTTTGTTAATCGGCCTAACCGATTATGCTCAG
>Ga0153999_1001228_pt1 | contig 10297 bp, 12 predicted proteins | sample TSNC083MetaG_FD_104675 | JGI IMG/M metagenome (GOLD analysis project Ga0153999, IMG submission 104675) | Attine ant fungus gardens microbial communities from North Carolina, USA - TSNC083 MetaG | ecosystem: Host-associated > Fungi > Mycelium > Unclassified | place: USA: North Carolina, Lumber... | reverse complement strand
GTACCTTTCTCATTTAAAGTCTCCTCATCTGATTTATTCATGAGGGATAAGTATACCATACAAGATCAGATTAGGACATAATCACGTGTGGTATATAAGGACATTATCATAAATCAGTCAGAAAAAAAAATCATTTCCTCATTTCCCTATTGACAAATGCGGTTAGTCATATTAAACTGTAGTCGGTAAGGTTAGTCTTTGCTAACTGATTTCATGTCGTTCGTTGTTAGCCTTAGCTGACAAAGGGGGCAAGGAGGTAGCATGATGCCTTTAACAATGGCAAAGGCCGGAGAGCGAAATTCCATCAAAAAGGTTGGCGGAAAAGCTGAAACAAAGCAACAGCAAGGTGGCTCCGCTGGGCGCTCCGGTCGAGATAACAGTCCGCGGATATGAGCTTTCCTTGCGAAAAGCCGACGCTGAAATGATTGAGGTAGAGTAGCGAGTGCGGTATGGAGAATGTTTTTTTTGTTTACGAGTTAGTCAATGCTAACCACGCTTGGGAGGAGAACATGTTAATTACAATCGCGCTTGCTGGAAATCCGAACAGCGGCAAGCGCATCGGCGTTAAATCAGGTTTTGCTTCAGCATTGCGGGATATCGTAAGTCTGGCATCAAGGTTGTTTGCAAAATTTAAAAAGCGTTTACACAAGATCGTTTTTACATGGCAGGCCGATTGAGCGGCTCATTGTGGCTGCTTGACAATAAAAAAATATGGAAAGAGGTAATTTAATGAGCAAAATAGCGGTTGTGTACTGGAGCGGTACGGGAAACACGGAAGAAATGATGCCATTGTGTTTGACTGCCCATCTATGGGCGTTTTATCGATGGTTAGTTGAATCTAACTTCAAATTATGCGATTATTGAAAGGAGCAAAAAAAATGGCACATCTTCTTATGATTGAAAGCTGGGTTGGAGCAAGTGGAAATCTTCTGCCACCCTTGCTTAAAAAACTCGGTCACAGCTACACGTTCGTCACAAGGAAACCGGAACACTATCAAAGTGCATTAAGCGCAGAGAAACATGCAGTTTTCCGCTATGCCGAAAACGTAATAGAAACGGAAACCAATGATGTGCAGGGGTTGGCGGAGGCTGTAAGGAAATTTCACTTCGACGGCGTTATCACTGTTTGCGATTACTATATCGAAACAGTGTGCGAGATAGCAAGAATATTTGATGTCCCTTGCCCATTCCCCGCAGAGGTTAAGACAGGGCGTCAAAAACACCTCATGCGGCAGGCTATTGATAAAGCGGAACTGCCGAATCCGAAGTACCGGCTGGCAGCTGATTGGGAACAGGTCGAAAAAGCGGTTTCAGAAATAGGTTATCCGGTGGTGCTAAAACCGGTCGATTTAGCATCCAGCGCATTTGTCCGGCTCATTCAAAACGCGGATGATTTGAGAAGCGCATATCAGGATTTAGAGACATTTCCGCTTAATTTCAGGGATCAGCCAAGGGATTGTACTTACCTGTTGGAAGAATATATGTCGGGTGAGGAAGTCAGCGTCGAGAGTGTTTCTTTCAATGGCGAAACGACTATTATCGGCATCACGGATAAATCTGTGACTGGCGCACCGTATTTTATTGAAAACGGTCATATGTTTCCTGCTAAACTGGAGGATTCCATCCGTGAAGATATAACTGCGCTTGTACGCGAGGTGCTGATAGCTACCGGTTTTAATCACGGCATCGCGCATACGGAAGTGAAAATTACAGCAGAAGGTCCGCGTATTGTGGAAATCAACCCTCGTACAGCTGGAAACTACATCGTTGAGCTTATTGAGCGGGTAACAGATATAAACCTGTTAAAAGCGTTTGTTGCACTTTCGTTGGGGAAACGCCCGGATATTACGTCAATGGATTGTGGCGTTTCCAGCGCAGCCATCATGTTTATTGTTCCTTCGCAGGGTGGCGATATAAGGTGTGTAGACGGAGTCGAAACTTTGCAGAATGACCCCCAAATTGTCCGTTATAAAGTAGAGAATTGCGTCGGAAAACACGTTGACCAGCCGATAGATAACGCCTGCTATCTGGGACATATAGTAACGCAAGACAAAGAGGGGTTTCATGCTCGTTCCTATGCGGAGAGTGCGCTTGGGCGAATCAAAATCTCATTTGAGGGTGCCGAGGAGGAGAGTATATGAATCAACAGATACAAAACGGAGTTATGACAGTCGCAATGTTATGGGAGTCCATTGTCAGCGGAGAATTGGGGACTCATCCACGCGAATTATCCGCTACCGGGGCGTCGTATATCTATCAGACGACGCAGTTCCCATCATCCGAAACAAAGTACCATAACTACTATCTGTTGCTACGGGTTGAATCCTACTTTGGAGCTTGCTCACATATGCCTGATCAGATTAGCATTGATGTAGCCGGGGAGTTGTCGGGAACACCGCTGGATATTTGCATATGTGATTCTCGGCTACCGATTAGGATTGCGGCGATGGACGCATACCTCGGCACGATTTTCCCCCATGCTGAGTATTGTTCCAACGCAATGGATTTGCCTGCCGGAACCCCTGTTGAGCGTGCAAATCTCCGTGATAACCTCATTGCCGATACCGCCAATATAACACCGGGTATGAAAATTGCGCTTATTGGTGTTGTGAACCCCCTTATCTCTGCGATTAGGCATCGCGGAGGGATATGCTTACCCTGCGATTTGCAGATGGAGAAAACGCAATGGGGCGAACCGGTTGAAAAAGACATGGAGAAAGTTCTGAATGAAGCTGACGGCATTATTTGTACCGGCATGACGTTAAGTAACGGAACATTCGACCGAATCGTCGAGAGGGCCTCCGTGCGAAATGTGCCCCTCACTGTTTATGCGCAAACGGGCAGTGCGATTACCGCAAGATTTATTGGCAAAGGGGTAACAGGTTTGGTAGCGGAACCATTTCCATTTTCACAATTTAACGCCGGTGTTACCCAGCTTTATTGCTACGGCAAAAAGGCGGGTGAAGAATAATGCCTATTGATATAAAGACAGATACTGACAATATTTTGCACACAAATCCCGCGCTATACGCCGTTTTTGAGGATGACAAGACTTTTGAGATGGCGCGATTTATTCATGCCATCCTCCAAAAATATGGATCAGGCAAGCGGGTACTGGACGTAGGCTCCGGCTTGGGACGAGAAGTTGGGTTTTTGCAAGACAAAGGGTATGAATCAGTTGGAATCGACAATTCGCAAGAGATGCTCGCGTGGGCAAAAGACCATTATCCATTGGCAAAGTTTTTCTTTGGCAGTCAGATGGAATTCTCGTTAAATCGCCTTTTCGACGCTGTAGTCTGTGTGGGAAGCACATTCCTGTATAACTATACGAACGCAGATGCACTCGCTGCATTGCGAAATTTTCGTAAGCACCTCGATGCCAACGGTATTCTCTATCTTGATATGCGAAACGCCGCTTTCTTCTTGACAAGGGATGGTCAAAAATGGCTGACTGAAGAACTTGTGGAAGAAACGATGTTTGAAGGAGAAGCTGCCATTGTAAAAACTCGCTTTTACATAGATTTATCAGCGCAGATATTAAAAAGGGACTACAACTGGCGAATTGGAAACAGAAAACCGATTATTGAACATTTGCAACATCGCCTGTTCTTCCCGCAGGAACTCGCCGCGCTGTTGTCGATATGTGGTTTTCAGGTGCTTGAGCTATTTGATAAACCGGAACCGCACATCGGGGATTTCGGCGATAACCAGCCGATTGTGTTTGATCATGGGTTGCGTGGGCGGCGGTTGCAAGTCATAGCAAGAGCGATTTAGGGAAGGAGGCAGGTTTATGGATAAACCATCAAGCCAGCAGCGTGGGCTGATCATACTGCTGTTTTTTACCTTCTTCATGGTAATGGGATTTGATATGATTATGCCGCTGATTATCGGTCATTATGTGAATAACGTGGGCTTTACCGCCACAGCGGTTGCCTTCGCTCTGGCAGTCAGGCAATTTTCGCAACAGGGGCTTGCATTGGTCGGAGGCGCATTAGCAGACCGCTTTCAGATCAGGACACTTATCAGTATCGGGGTGCTCCTGCGAACGGTCGGATTTTCGGCTTTGGCGTTTGCAGATAGCTACGGTATACTTCTCGTGGCAATGATATTAATAGGGTTAGGCGGTGTTTTCTTTGAAATGCCCTATCAATCCGCTATTGCCATGTTAACGACGGAAAAAAATCGCCCTCGATACTACTCGCTGAACAATACCATCACGGGCATAGCGAGCGCAATAGGGCCATTGCTTGGAGTGGCTCTGCTGAGGTTTGATTTTAAGCTGGTTTGCTTTGGGGCCGCGTTCTGCTTCTTTGTAAATTTTGCCCTTTCCTGTTTTGTGATGCCGCCAATCATGCGTCAGGAAAAATCATATTCCGTCATCCCGGCAATCAAAAAAATTGCATCAGATAGAACATACCTTGTTTTCGTGTTCTTCATGATGATGTTCTGGTTGGCGGCTTCGCAGATAGATATTACTTATCCGCTCAAGGTGCAAGAACTTTACGGCTCCGCTGATGGCGTAGGTGTAATGTATGCGGTCTACGCTGTCGTTATGGCCGCCCTGCAATATCCGCTGGTTGCACTGATGTCAAAGAAATTTTCGTCTCGAATTACAGTCGTAATTGGCATTGGCATTATTGCGATGGCGTTGGTGTCAACCGCATTTATCCGCAGCCCGATTCCGTTTATGGCAATTGTCGCTATTTACGCTGTCGGAATGGTTCTTGCGCGACCGAATCAGCAGAACATAGCCGTGTCAATGTCGAACCCGCAAGCACTCGGAATGTATTTAGGCGTGAACTCCGTGGCTTTTGCAATCGGAAAGGGCGTGGGCACAATTATCGGTGGCGCGTCATTCGATATGGCCCAAAAATACGGGCTGAGTAATATCCCTTGGTATCTATTCGGAGCTTTGGCAGTAGTATCCATGTTCGGATTTTTACTTTACAAAAAAATAGGTCAGGCTCATACGGCGTTAAGCCGATAAGTATAATCAAAAAATGGAGGAATTAAGATGAAAAAGAGTATTACCACAGCACTTGTACTTGCATTGTGTGCTTGCCTGTTCCTACTGTCAGGTTGCGGCGGAGCGAGCACGTCAGAAAGCAGTACGCCTGGTACATCGGCTTCGCCATCCACGGAGCCATCCACGGAGCCATCCACAACATCGCCCGATGAAGTTGTCGACAACCGAGAGCTGCGAATAGCGGGACGTGAAATCGCCGTGGGGCTGAACCCGACTGTTCCGATTGTTGCCGATTACCTTGTCAATATGGGTGCGGGCGAGTTGCTTTTCAAAGCAAACGCGGGTGGCATTATTGAGCCGTCGCTCGCAGCCGGTGTGGAAGAAATAGACCCCACCACATGGGAAATTAAGCTCCGCCCGGAAGCTTGCTTTTGGAGCGGGAAGCCTGTGGACGCTGATGTGGTAATTGATTCGCTGGAGCATTCACGCGAGACTGACCTGAAAGCGCAGCCGTTTTTGGAAGGCATGAGCTTTTCTAAGCTCGACGATTATACAATTCAAGTAAAAACTACTCTGGAACATTTAACCGTTCCGCTCAATCTTTCCTATTTGCAACTGGTGATTCACAATGTTGAACCACCCTATACCTATGAGGATTTAAATACGATTGATTTCACAGGAATGTATAAGATCGTTGAGTTTGTTCCCAAACAACGCATGGTGTTCGAGGTGAATAACGAATATTGGGGCCAAAAGCCAACAATTGAGCGGATTATTCAGGAGGAAATCGGCGATGAGCAGACCCGGACGCTTGCCGCTTTGAGTGGGCGCTATCATGTTGTAATGAATATCCCTGCTTCCAGCATGGCGCAATTTGCGGGTAGCAATGTGGCGCAGATCAGCGCGGTTCCACCCGCAAATACGGAAACAATCTATCTGAACCTGAAGCAGCCCCAGCTTCAGGATTATCGAGTACGGCAGGCATTAAGCTGGGGATTGGACAGGGATGAGTTGAATTTGCTCGGCGCGGAGGGGCAAAGCACTCCGGTTACAACATGGTTGGGTTCAAACCCCGCTTTCTCTGAAGCAAAGAACACGTTCTTTAAGTACGATTTTGACAAGGCATCAGCGTTGCTGGACGAAGCCGGGTGGACACTCGGCGGAGACGGGATACGATATAAAGACGGGATGCCCCTCACGCTTCGATTGATGACTTGGGGTGTAGACAAGGCGTTGGGCGAGGCGCTTCAAAATCAGTGGTCGAAGCTTGGTATTCAAGCCACGGTGCAGCACGGCGATTATGGCTTAATAGAAACCGCACGCGGAACCGGAGATTGGGACGCTTTCATTGAGGCATGGGGGACATTCGGAAATACCGTGTCGCTGCTTAAAGGCCAGTATTCTCCCGCCGGCGGGGCGAATTACGGCGGATACGATGACGAGGAAACCAATCAACTACTTGATAGCCTGTCAAGCGCATCCGATGAAATGGAGCGTCACGAATTGGCAATACTGATAATTGAACGTGTTGCCAAGCAGTCTCCGGTCATTTGTGTGTATCCGCGGCCAGAGTTGACGGCGGTCAGCACCTCTTTGGATGGTTTTACGCCGCATTTCCGACAATTTGAGAATGTAATAAATTCTAACCTGAGAATTGTGGATTAAAGTGCGGCAGAAGGGAGACTGATAATTGTGTGTAAAACCGTATTCAGGCGCTTAATCGGTGCTGTTATCACATTGTTTTGCGCGACTCTTGTGCTGTTTATTATTATCCGGCTGGCTCCCGGCGACCCGATTGAAATAATGTTAGGGCGACCCGGAGATCTGGCGATAAAAAACACCCCTGCTTACGAGGCAAGAGTTGCTGAATTACATGCGCAGTTGGGTTTGGATCAAGATATGCTTACACAGTATGGGCAGTGGCTTAAAAGGCTCGTCAGTTTAGAACTGGGCACATCCATACACACGGGGCGAGAGGTGAGTATAGAGATAGCCGAAAGAATCCCTGCAACACTGATGTTATCCTTGGCGGCTATATTGATTCAGCTTGTGTCAGGTGTAGTTTTTGGGATCATATCAGCAATACGCGCCGGAAAAATCCTCGACCATGTGATACGGCTCTTTTGTGTATTCTTTGCGTCTGTTCCGGCGTTTGTTATCGGGCTTGTGCTGCTGATGTTCTTTGCCGTAACATATCATATTTACGAAATCAGCGGTGACGCGAATATTTACCGATTATGGCTGCCCGCTATAACACTTGGTCTGGTCAGCGCACCGCAGTTAATTCGCATGGTGCGGGCAAACATTCTGTCCGAACTTGGGCAGACATACATTGTGTCCGCAATATCAAGAGGACTGCCTAAAAAGCAAATAATGCGGCACGCGCTCAAAAATGCGATGCTCCCCATCGTTACAATGATGGCGTTGTCATTCACAAACTTAATTGCCGGTTCTGTTGTCATTGAGAGCATTTTTTCGTGGCCGGGAATCGGAAATTATGCAATGAATAGTGTCCTGCTGCACGATTATCCTGTGATTCAGGGATACGCCGTAATTATGGTGTCGGTGGTAATCATGGCAAATTTACTTGTCGAGTTGCTTTATATGTTGATTGACCCAAGACTCCGTAACCGCAGCAGATTGGAAAGAGGCTTAGAAAATGAGTAAAGGCAAACCCCCATTAAATCTCATTGCGGGGATCGTTATAATTTCCGTAATTTGCGTTCTGGTGATGGGCGCACCAGTATTCACGCACTACAACCCATTAGAGCAATACCCGGAAGAAAGGCTGTCGACTTTGAGCAAAGCGCACCTTTTAGGAACAGACAGATTTGGACGTGATATTTTTTCACGCACCCTTTACGGCGGGAGAACTACGCTTGCATCGTCTTTTCTGGCGCTTGTCTGCTCACTCGTGCTGGGGTTACTTATCGGTTTGACGACCGGTATGTTCAGCGGCACAATTTTCGATATTATAGTCATGCGCATTGTTGATGTACTTATGGCCTTTCCCTTTATGGTGTTGGCGATGATTATAACTGCATTGTTCGGGACGAGTCTTATGCACTTACTGTTTGTTGTTGCCATCATTTGGTGGGTGCCGTTTGCACGCTTAACACGCAGTATTGTCCTGCAGGTGAAGAACGAAACTTCTGTCGCAGCCGCAAAAGTGTTGGGCGCTAATACAAGAGCAATTATCTTTCGGGAACTGCTGCCAAAGGTCATCACCCCCATTCTTATATTAGCAACTTTTGAATTAGGGACGCTGATATTGTCCATTTCTGCACTTTCCTTTTTGGGATTAGGTGCGCAACCGCCCAATCCCGAATGGGGCAGTATGCTTGCCGATGGACGGGCGCATTTCTTCCAAGCCCCCCATGTCTTACTGGGACCGGCGCTGTTTATCGTGCTGACAGTACTGGGATTAAATTTCATGGGAGAAGGGTTGAGGGATTATCTTGACCCATATGAAATTATCAAGCTGTAAAGGAGCGTGTGTCATGGAGGACAAAACGATATTACATCTACAAGATTTATGTGTTTCCTATGTGCAAACCGGACATGAGGTTTCCGTTCTCAAAAATATATCATTTTCACTTAAAGAGGGCGAGGTCTTATCACTATTGGGTGAGAGTGGTTCCGGGAAATCTACAATCGCCAAAACTATCACGGGACTGCTTCCTCCGTCAGCGCGTATTAAAAGCGGGGCATTAACTGTAGCGGGCCATTTGCGTGTCAATTTGACACAACGCGCTATTTTGTGGAATAAAATCCGCGGCACGGTATTAGGAATGGTGTTTCAAGATGCGCAGCTTGCATTAAACCCGCTTTTCACTATCAAAGAACATTTTCGGGAAGCGTTGATTACTCACAAAATAGGCCGCGCCAGTGACGTGCTGCCAACCGCTGCAAATTTACTGAAACTGCTTGGGTTCACCGAACCCGGTAAAGTGTTGAGTTCTTATCCGTTCCAGTTAAGCGGCGGCATGTGCCAGCGTGTTTGTATCGCCCTTACATTATGCCTTCGCCCATCAGTTTTAATAGCAGACGAGCCTACTTCCGCATTAGATGCAACCAGCCAGAAAGAAGTTATCAGTCTGCTAAAAAACGTACAACGCGAGCTTGGCGTTGCAATGTTGTTTATCACACATGATATTGCGGTTGCTAATGCGGTCAGTAATCGTGTTATGGTGTTAAATGAGGGAAATATTGAGGAAGTAGGAGAAACACAAGACGTATTCTCCCGTCCAGCAGCGGAATATACGCAGAAACTATTGGCTGCGCATTCAATAAGAACTACTGTATCTGCTCCGCAGGGCTTGGATGCAAAGCCTGTTATTGATGTTGTCGACCTGAACAAAGCATACTCGAAAAACAACTCGGTAATAAAGGATTTATGTTTCAGCATATCTGAGAAGGAAATTATTGGCGTATTAGGCCCGAGCGGGTGCGGAAAATCCACGTTGGCTAAGTGCATTGCAGGCATTGAGCCGATAAACAGCGGCGAAATTCTCTATCGCGGGAAAAACTTAGTACATTTGCGTGGCAGAATGAAACGCGAGCTTTGCAGGCATATTCAAATGATCTTTCAAGATGCCCGAGCCAGCCTAAACCCGCGATACACGGCAATTCAGCTTGTTCAAGAGCCGCTAAACTATTTGAACATTGGCAACAAAAAAAGCAGAAAAAATAAAGCATCGACGCTTTTGAAACAGGTTGGAATTGACGATGCTGCTAAATTTAGACGCCCGCCCCAGCTTAGTACGGGGCAGTGCCAGAGGATTGCCATTGCGAGGGCTTTGACGCTCGACCCGAAAGTCCTCATATGCGATGAAGCGGTTTCAGCACTGGATGTGTGCGTACAGACACAAATCTTGGAGCTTTTGGTTCATTTGCATATGGAATACGGATTTGCGATACTTATGATTTCGCATGACATTCGGGTACTCAGATACCTATGCCATAGAATTGCCGTAATGCAGTGCGGGGCTTTCTGTGAGATTGACAGCACTGATGCGGTTTTGTCATCAGGTAAATCACCGCACACAAAAAGGCTGCTTGAATGCGTATATGAAATGTAAGAAGCCAAATCCGAAGAAATCATCAAAGCAGGAGGGAAAAATGGTTACAAGTATCTTAGACACAATCGGGAATACCCCGCTGATTGAACTCAAAAATTCTACGGCCGCAGGTGAAGGGAAAATTTTGCGACCTGTGCAATAGCTTTTAAGGCGTATTCATTATGACTTTATGGTTTTTTTTATATCACAAGGCTATCTTACCATTTTACTGGGCAAGAATAGTCTTTTTGTTTTTAATTGGTTAAGTAGT
>Ga0153999_1001226_pt1 | contig 10304 bp, 9 predicted proteins | sample TSNC083MetaG_FD_104675 | JGI IMG/M metagenome (GOLD analysis project Ga0153999, IMG submission 104675) | Attine ant fungus gardens microbial communities from North Carolina, USA - TSNC083 MetaG | ecosystem: Host-associated > Fungi > Mycelium > Unclassified | place: USA: North Carolina, Lumber... | reverse complement strand
CCCCCCGTCTAATCTTAGACGATCAGACAACGATAAGATGGTTATATCAACTATTTTTCCATATGTTTTTTTTTCCTGTACCGATGACTGATTGATTGATATGAAATGACAAGCGCTTCTAATCTAGTCGGACCTAATGTATTCACGGAGGGTGTGGAGTCGGGTCTTTATACATCCATATATTTGATCAGTCGTGTATGATAGAGGGCCTGTCCGAATCAACTCCCAACTGTATTCTATGAGAATACTACTGGCCATAACTGTCTCTTGAAACTAATATGGAAAACAATATTCTTCGTTCTAGGTAACAGAAAGGGACATAGAAAGAAAAAGATAAAGGAATTCGAGCTTCTACGTAATGGTACATTCGATCGTCGTTACGATCGGTCACCTACGCATCATTGTCATCTCCTTCCTCCCTCATCGACAAATCAGTACCTGTATTATTGAGAGGACTGCTCTTGAATCTTCGACCTCTCATTCCCGATTCAGGATTCAAGTGTGTGGCAACCGCACCGCTGGCAGGAAACCCCATTGATCCTACCGATGGACTACGGGTAGCCAACCTCCTCCTAGTCCTCTCCACTAAGATGGCCTCAAGCGAGGGTGTAGGGCTCGTACTCCTTGAATTATTCAAGCTTTTGGACCCGATATTCATCCCTCCACTACCATTTATACTGGTAGAAATGTTATTGAAATTGAGGTTCGCCGCTCCGAATCGTTGCATGGCATTGGCTGGCAATCCACGGATCGGCCTTGGCATCTTGATTTCTTGGGCTGCGCTCAATCGACGGTCAAGCGCAGGGGTCGACTCTACCTCGCCTGGGGTCGTAAGAGTGACCACGAGACCGGAACCTTGGTTATCATCGCGAACAGTGGTACAAACATCCCCTATCGTCTTTTCTTTGTCCTCGAGCTTCTCATCCTCAGAATCATCATCAGCTTCAAACACCACATCTCCTCTGAGATCCTTTCTGCTGTGTTTGAAATCCTGTTCGCGGTTCACAGGGGGAGCACTCCTGGATCGTCCCATGAAGAAACCAAGGCCCTTCATCCTCGGTGGGATCAAATGAGGCGTCCTTTGACTAGAGGCTTCTGCGGTCGAGGCAAGCAGACTCAGGGGAGTATTGGGGGAAGGGGCTTGCTCGTCAGGGCCGAGTAGATGAGCATTCGTGGGGACGGAGGGACTAGGTCCAGACTTATCATATTTGTAAGGGTCGCCCTGAGCACCCTGAGGATCAAATTCGTCATAGATTTCCTCGCCTATCAATTCTAATAACAACGGTTAGACGGCTTGGTCGCCCATGAGATAAGGTATATGCTCACCCTCCAAAACGTCTTCAAGAGTGATGATACCGAGAGGCATTACAGCTGGATCAAAACTTTGCAAAAACTGATGGAGGTGACTTTCAATGTGGATCAACAATGAGATAGAATATGACTAACTTCGTTGACACCCTCTTTGGCTAGAACTGCGTCAGCGGGCATATTTTGCTCAAGACCGCCAAGACCACCGGACATAACAGCTCCAGCTGCCTGTTTTGATAGAGCTGAGAACTGGAATGACATCTTTTTACCCTCTCTGGTGCGATCTCCATCCTTGATGGGCTGGTTGACTATGTCTTGATTCGATGTCTGCATCTCAATGCTCTCCATTGCTATACCGGTGACACCAGAAGGAGAGGCTGAAGACAGTATTTCGGGTGATTGATCTTCTTTCAGTGTGCGGTCATCTTCAATAATCGTAGCCCCGTCTTCAGCCTCACCGTCCTTTCTCAAACCGTTTGCAATACGACGTTGCCGATTTTGCTTCTTTCTGCTAACCCAGCGCTTGGTGTGACCCGATATACCGCTGTCGTCGTCGTCAGATGAGCTTGATGTGTCAGTGTCACCCATACCAACGCTTTCTCTCAAGCGTTGTGTGAGTCCTCGCTTGACAGCTTTCTTGACACTCTGTGCCTAGTTTTGGAAATTTATTTCAGCAAGAGCCCGATCCTACAAGGAAAGTGACTGGCCTTGTTGACACTGAACCGGCTCACGATAGCCATATGACTCCGTCCTTCTTGAAATTTATCCAACATGCCAAGTAATGGCTCGTTGTTAGGGACGAACGGGACCTTATTGAGAGGAATTTTCCTCAAGGGAGTCGCATCTGCAGACGCACATGGACATCAGAGTCACAGTACACCAAACTAATCTCACCCTCTGGATCCAATAATATACATTGCTTAACAAGTAGCACACCGATTATCTTCTTTACCTTGACCATACGTTGATCCGATGAGCCAGCTCCGTTGGAAACGTTACCGCCGACGACTGCGGACATAACAAGCCCACTACCGAGAGGTATAGCAGCGATAGGCACATCGACCTCTTCGAACACGGGGACACGACTGTGTCCTGTCTGGCATATCTTGCTCATAAGGCCGTAGTCGAGTTTTGAGTCGATGGATAACATGAATACATCGTCAATTGGGGTCATTGCCTAGAAATTATGCACGCTTGATTTTCAATAGTGGATTCGATGACGTCCAGGATCGAGACTTGCCTGGCGGACAACCTTCTCTTGTAAGTCAAGGGTGGCACCAATGATCGCGACCGTGTCAGTCTTAAGATCCCCACCATGTGCTTCGAGAGAGTCATGCATAGCAATCAATTCCTTTAGTTCTGGTATGCGGAATCATATTACGGCAGCGTCATCGGATTGAGGGCAAGGGCTTACCGGCGCGCCTATAGATGATACCATGATGTTTCCCGAGGACCAGTTCGAGAATTTTCGCAACAGGCCAAGATATGATACCCTGAGAAAACGAACCCTCAGAAGGAATTGAAAGAATCCATCAACATTATGGAAACTCACGAGACCATAAATCAGGCATTTAGTTACTCCGGCCATTTTAGCTCCAAGCAGTAAGCCATGGCGGGTGCAGACGGACTGGGGAATTATTTCAGCAAAGCTGAACAAATGAGATACATATCAATACTCAAAAGACCCAGGTAAAAAAACACATACATAACGATCAGTACTGTACTGACCACGACACTCTGAAAACCACCGCCAAGGACCGGGTCTGCAATGACGGGCAGTGTCTCGTTGACAATCATATTCGCCAAAAGCAGAGTCACGAGCAATAGATGCCCATTCTTTCGAATGGGCTTGATCTTGTTCGCATATTCGCGTTGTTTCCTATGAACAAGCCTATCAAAAACTCGACGGCTCGAACAGAGAAAACAAAATATACGGGGTACCGCTTATACTTAAAACATTGAGCTGGGTCTCGTCCAGGCTCATATAACCTAACGTCAGACCGGCAAACACACCCGATAGGAGAACAAGTATAGGTATGAGTATTGGGAATAGGACTTGTTTCCACCGGGGGCCATCAGATAGTTCATCACGTCTGGAAAATTGATGGATAATTTCTCCACCCTTGTTGACAAGCTTATAATGGAGTCCATGATTGGTGTTGGTCCCATGGTAGCCGTGAGCATTCTCTTCGGCACGCAGGGATCGCAGGGCATACTTAGAGACAAGAGAAAGAGATATATAGAGGAGCCTCGCAGTAGCAGTAAGAGTAGACGGAGGATGGTATCTCGTATGAAGGACAGGGACAGGGACCATTCGAGTGTGGGGTGGTAAGAGGCTGCAACGACGTCACACTCAATTATAATCATCTATTCTATCCCACGCCTATGGAAATCACAAAACACATATGGGTTGAACGTGTCATACCATATATGGTAAAAAGACTCATATAGCTTATTCTTGAAATTGCCCTTTTTGCACGTGAGAGGTGGATGACTGCCAAAAGGTCGTCAGCCCGAATTTCGAGATGGAAAGTTCGGGGGTATCATGCATGATGAGAATGATGCCATTGGCAGATCGATGGGTAGATTGGGCCCTTGCAGGGGTTGAGTGATTGTCGGACTTGTCAGTTTCTAATCATAAATATTGACCTGTAGGGTACACAGAATTACGTTCATGGGATTGGTGGTTGCTTACAGAGTTGCAGCAGCTGGTGTATGGATTATATTCTCAAGTCACCTACGACAGAGCACGAAGACTCAATACATGGATAATCAGATAGAGTAAAAATAAGAAATAAGAATGTAGAGAAGTGGAAGTAGTTATGGAGACTGAACAAGGTGCTTGAAGAACAGAACAAGCTGCAAAATCAGAACAAGCTGCAAAATGCTCACGTGCTCCATGAGTTGCGAGCAGCCATTATTTAGACAACTAATTAGTGAACTTCTTATAACTATGGTACTTTACCGCAGACCGCAATCAAGCCTTGCGTTGAAAAAATGTTGTTTGTGATCATGGATATGATTTTTAAATCACATCTCATTACATAATACATAAAAGAAGCAAAGGCACTCTCAGAGGTGTCGCGGAGTGACATCCTTGTTATGGAATGACATCGAGTTGTCTTGGAAACTCCATTTGCCGGAGCTGTTGTTTCGGATATTTACATATAAACAGGGAATGTAGTTACAGTTTAATAAGTCTTTCTTTCCCCTCTTTTCCCCTGTGCTCAATTTATTTAATTTATTTTGCTTCGTCAAGAGGATACCTCTAACATGTCTCTTTGGATCAGTGTCAAAGTACACATTGATTTCGTGATGATCATCCAAATAAATCTCGGTACATTGCGATAAACAATTTCTAGATAGATTTCTGGGCAGTATACTCCGAAGTGCCTTATGTGAGCGCGAGCTCAAGGAGAATAGTTTCACCCAAGTCCCAAACTTTTACCAAATTCAACCCTGATATTTCCACCAATTTCATATAATCTTCTAGTGTTCGTTCTTCGGAGTTAAACAGTGTCATCATTGCCATATCGAGGTAGTGAGTCCGGATGCGTCCAACCCCAAAATTCGGAAGAAGAGGGGCAGGAGCTTGAATTATTTTCTCGTTGTGAGGCACTCGGCTAGTGCTTTGAATTCTGTATTCGTCTATGCACAAATGAATACTTCTTTGACTGTCTATTGACAGGAAGACTGACTGATCAGTATTCGACTACTCGGTTTCATGGCCTTCCGGATGTTAGCCAGCACCTTCAGGGCTGACTCAGTTGTCATGTTATGGCTATGGCTCTAAGTGAATTTTTTTCCGAGATAGAACAATGGAGCTTCACATGACATTCTTGAGCTTATCAGGTGGAGGACAGTGAGAAGAGGGGCCTTTCGATGACTCTTGGCAGCACATACCAGATAGATATCACAGTCATATATTGGAGGCTCCGCCATAATATTCACAGCCTTGAATTCTATCTTGCCATTAGCAATAGCTTCCGGACACTCCAAGGGCCAGATGTCGTTTTGCGCTTGCTCAATCCTGTGAGGAAGATCTTGTAGCTTCAGGTTGAGGGTCGGATAAAGCTTGTAAAGTTGCATTGTGATATGGCCTACCCCACCAGCGAGGTCATTTATAACGGATCCTGGAGGCAATTTTCCCCAAGGATAGTCTAAGCAATCAGTTTGGATGCTCTATTAAAGATATAATTCCCTCTCACCTATAACAATAGCTCCGGCATCAGTACTTTCATTCCACCCTACCATTGCTTTTCCGAATCGAGCTCCTTGCGCCATCCCTTTTTCGTTGTTCCTCTAAAGAAAGATCATTTTTGTAAAGAGAATATTACGCCAAAATGACCTACGTCTTCAAAGAATGCATAGAGAGGCTGTGGATATCCAGTGACACGATTGAAGCAAGCTCGATTGGCTGCAGATGAAAAGCCCCATTCAGGATCTAGGAGAGTGTCCGTTAGGTACATTGCAGCTTTCCCAAGAGGTTCGTTAACGCTTTTTAGAAAATTTCAAGTAAATCAGTTTCCTTGTCCTGAATATTCTGATAAAAGATCCGTACATATGCATTCCAGCACACCACATTGGGGTCGAGCTCACGAGTTGCATGCTGAGACGGTTGTTGGAAAACACATCGTTCGTGACTATCAGGGTCATCGAATCGCACTTGGTCTTTCAATTTTCTGAAACTCACCTTCACGGAAAATGTGGGTCGAACACAAAGTGCGCAAAACTCGACTCAACTTTTTGGGCTCAATGCCACACTGAGCACCGATCTCTGAGACCGACAACCCCGAGGGTTTGTCGAGCAGTATATCCGCGACACGAGCACGAAGAACAACACCAAGGCAGGCGGGTTCAAATACCTTGATTGAAGTGATTTTCCACCTCCGGGAGAGGAATTGATTGGTTGTACCTTTAAATATCGCTACACGAGCGTCTGATGAGGAAAATTCGCATACAGATAATCACGTACATTGAGTATCGTATGATTTGGGCGAGAGAGAGTTGTACATAGTTGTGCACAAGCACCTTCGAGCATTTGTACTGAATGTTTCACTTCCAGTGGGCAGCTACCGACATCCAACGGATGAGGATCAGTATCATCCAAGGTTGGAACAGGCTTCGGGGATTGGTCCTTGTAGAAGGACTCAATTTGACTGGCAGCAGCAGTGATAATGGAGACTAGGCTGGTGATATCACTGACCGACATGGGGATGATATGTTTGAAAATTCGATGGACAGATTTTATAGACTCGCACATTCGGATTGCCAATTAAAGTTGACGTTTACGTTACATATTGGCGTTAGAACATTCTATATTCTGACTTCCCGTGGAGACGAATTGCTGGTATGACATCGTTCGGGATATCAGTCAACAAAAGTATCACTTCAACATTGGATGTCATCAATCGGCAACGTTCCTCGTACCAACCGTAGACGTCGGATATCTTTCCCAAAGCTATGGTCAGTGCAGCTCCTTTCCTCACCAACACTGTTGGAGATAGGTTCATTGGATCATCGGGGACACTATTATGAAGCACTGTCACTTGCCTGCACGTTTCGTGGTAACTTTTCGCTGTATATCGATGGGCCTATTTAGATGATATGTAATTCCTGTTCGCGTCTGAGCTTATCTCCATTATCATGGGCACAACTTCAGTTAAAAATCCAAGTGTCTAAGGTCATGTTGGTAAGCCCGGACAGGTGACAAGCATATAGAAACATCACCATCATTGATAAACCCGCAGTTAATGAGCTCTAATCTTGATCTCAGATAATAAAGTACATTCTAGAACCACAGGACCCTGTGAGCGCTGGTTCCAACTAAGATTAATGCATGTGCTTTTTGAGCGTCAAGAAGTCGACCAGAACTCGGCTATTTAGGCGGAAACAGACAGTTTGCTCCAAGCGATATGAATCCTGGCCCCAAGATGATCGGAGCTAGTTAGGAAGTTCCTGTGGTATATATGGACTGCAGGTCGTCTTTATCTTCTATCATTCTTGAGTTGTCCATTTGACTGATTGCTTAAGTAATTTACACAGTAACCCTCAGTTTCTTCAAAAGCTGAGTGTTATACATTTACAGATCAGAATCTATCATTCCTACAGCCGGCTACATAAACTTCTGACGTGAATATCCATGTCGGTCGGCAAACTGAAAGGAGGCTCGGTTCATAGTCACATGATCATAAGACTATATCGGTTCAATCGAGAAGCGCGGGAACAGCCGCCTTTACAGGACTCTAACGCAAGACCCCATTTTAATCGAAGTTTGGGTATACTGTTGTCCAATATACTTAGACACTTGCCGATCCACATTTTTACAGACTAATCTCCCAAATAAACCCGAAGTGAGTGTATGAGACGGTAACCAATTCAATCAACATAGATGAAGCACATGAACACAATTTCTTTCCGTTCAAATCAATAGCTCCCATAAACAAGCAGCGAGTGAACGATGTGTTTTAGTATATTATCATTCAAAAATTCTTTTTCGGGGTGCTGCAGCGCAAGTTTTTTTTCGCTTTGCAGTTCAGAGAATGCGCCTCTAGAGAATAGTAGCTCATGAAATTCCATCTCATGTGTGGAATACATCCAGAAGATGCGGAAGCACGGACCAACGTCATGGGCTCTTTGTGGTTAGACATGGGAATGCTGACATTTTTTGTAGAATATAGTTCAACAAAAAAGTGATGTTCTGCATCACACAAACGTCATCACTACAACCGTGGAAGCAAATCACTACTTCGACATGCAGCCGAGAAGTTTCGTCAGGTTGTCCGCATCGCCTTTGATCAGCACCTCTACAGTTAGGGGTGAAATGTACAAGAAACTCATAGTCAAACAAATTTGCATTGCAAGGCAGTTGAAAAGGAAAATGGAAATTGTCGACATCAGTGAATCGTTTGAACCGCACCCACGACTGCAATTCAATTATATAGTTTGGAATGAATCGCAGTCAATGAATGAATGAATTCACTATGGTACAATGAACAGGAATGACGATAGCAATACTGAAAACTCAAAAGGCACAAGACACAATCGACGGAAGCAGGTCACGGGCAAGACTACGGAAAGAGATACGGATAGATATGAGTAGATAGATCACAGCCAAGAGCAAATCATGATAAAATCGGGTAACCTTGAACAATACCGACAGTCGGTCCCCTAGTCCTGGTTCCTGAGACCAAAAGCGATTCCAGAAAACAAGATGTCTAAAGCAAGCACCATATCCAAAAGGGATTCATCCTCAGAGCTTGTCATTATCGCTCTCTTCTTGACATTGTAATGGAACGGCGTGACCCTATCTCCGGCTTGTCAGTACATAACATTCAACATACAGAAGTATCCAATCTCACATCAGTCCGGATCCCTCCACCCCAAGGAGTCCTGCCTTCAACACGAGCATCAACGCCTAATCCTCTCTCAGCAAAGCCCTTCCACAACAGGCACACATTCTCCCCATCAGTTAACACACGGTCGGCTTCGATGATGGCATCACGGGCATCAAAGAATGAAGGTCGGCACGGCTGCAGCTTCATTGCATTGATGACGAGCCTAAAAGTCGCCATGAAATCAGCTGATGGTGATCAAAGGGGGAAAGACATACTGTATCATTAGAGTATTACCATGTCTTGGCACATACAATTCCTTATCTTGTCTCCAGAAGTGATGATCGCGAGGGACGAAGCCATTGGGACCAGCAGAAGGAGGAAACATGTCATCAGAGTAGTCATGTTTCTCAATCAACTTCTGCAATACAACCCAGAGCATTTCTGCCCAAACTTCGCCAATAGCGTGAACACCCCAATACCCGGGCTTATCAAGGGTCTTGTATGTCGAGGGGTTGAGTTCGTCGTCGACGGAGTAGACAAAGTGACGGATACCAGTGACACGATTTGCAGCCCAAGCACCCATAGCATAATCAGAGTATTTCCGGTTGCTCCTGATGGTTGTAGCAAAAAAGTCACCCCAACCCTCACCCATTCCACCGCTTTCACCCCAACCGAGGCAGCCGGAATTGGCCGGGCCACCAGTCAAACGTGTGCTAAGACCGTGGCTGTATTCGTGGATGACAATACCGGCCTCCATGTCACCATCACGGTAAGGAAGTGCAGTGTTCCAGAGGTACATCCTCATTCGGCCATTCCTTCCGTCAGGTGGAGTCATGAAGTTGGCGTTGTTGTAACCGGAACCATCCTGGGCGTTGGCAATTACAGCATCGCCCTCTTCACCACCACGACCAAAGTTGTACTGCTGGAAATTGCCAGCAACTTCGTTGAAGCCATAGCGGTAGTAGAAGTCATGGATCATATTGTTGGTGTAAAAAAGCTGGGTGACAGTGGCGTTGATATAAGATTGAGCTTCCTCATAAGCACCCTCTCTATCTGTCTCTCTCGGTTTATAATTGAAATCGAACACTTTGCCCCTGTCGGCTGCAGGACGATAGTTGTCAGCAAAGTTGTTCGCACCTTCCCAGTTCTCTTGAGCAAATACATTGTTGCCCCAGGTAGTGGTGGTGTTCCTCCAAAAGCCCTCTTTTGCACTGGGATAGATGTATCTAGAAGTAGGATCGCGTTCGTACGGGAGAGCTTGCCAGCCAGCAGGAGACGCAAGTGAATCAAAGTTCTCCTTCTGAAATGAACGTGGTCCACTTTCAGGATCATTTGTACCCCAAGGGAAGACATTGTATGTCGCCTTCACCTCGTCTGACGGAATGGGAATGGAGGAATCTGATGCCCAATCGACGACAGAGACGATCCAATGAGGAGGAACAGCTGTGACTGTACTTTCGTACCAGTTGTCCTGCATTTCAACCTCGAACTTCCATACAAGCTGGAGTTCCGTAGCATCATCACTCTGATCAGGCATCTGGATATAGGCCAAATGGGCCTTCACTGGGCTAACAGTGTCAGGTACATTGTCTATCTTGAATAGAGCGTGAGCTTCCGATCCCGGAGCGAAATGGCTTTCGTCCAAGATAATCATGCTCT
>Ga0153999_1001224_pt1 | contig 10320 bp, 9 predicted proteins | sample TSNC083MetaG_FD_104675 | JGI IMG/M metagenome (GOLD analysis project Ga0153999, IMG submission 104675) | Attine ant fungus gardens microbial communities from North Carolina, USA - TSNC083 MetaG | ecosystem: Host-associated > Fungi > Mycelium > Unclassified | place: USA: North Carolina, Lumber... | reverse complement strand
CAGTCTTTGACTCTGTTTATAGTAATTTGCACTCCGCTTTTGTTTCCTGCTTAATCGCCGCTGCTGCCTGATTAGCTTTTGTTCATATTTCCTTAAGCTTTTTGGGCTTTCTTTCTTCTCGCCTGTACTTGCTGTAATGAATTTAATGAATCGGAAATCAGACAACTGAAAAAGGATGGCTTTACGGTTATCCATCGTGATATCAGCCCCACAGTTGAAAGTTTAAAAAAAGCAGAGTCATGTGGCGTGGATGTTTTGATTGTCACCGGTTATGAAGCCGGCGGACACATGAGTGCACATAAAATCAGTTTACTTTCCCTTTTTCCACAGGCAAGAGAGGCTATTAAAATACCGCTTGTTGCTGCCGGTGGTATTTGTAACTCGGCCGGTGCGAAGGCTGTTGCTGCAATGGGTGCGGAAGGTGCATATGTAGGAAGTCGTTTTATTGTCACCGGAGAAAGCCCTGTAAGTGCTGCCTGCAAGCAGGCGATTATCGATGGCAAAGCTGAGGATTTGGTGGAATTTCGTGCGATAATAGGACATATGCGTACTACTCCCAACAAAGTTGGACTTGAATGTGTCAGGATGTCCAGGGAAGGTGTAGATGTCGGGACGATTGCCGGTAGTTATTCGGGAGGATTTAGAACCGGCATGCTGCTCGGTGATCTTGAAAATGGGATTGTCAGTGCGTCCGAATCCATCGGTATGATTAATGAAATAAAAACCTGTAAGGAAATAGTTGACGATATCGCTTCCGCTTTTTAGCGAAAAGGAGGATTAGGTATGAAAGGGTACGTAGCAATTGATAATGATAAAGCCGAAATACGTTCTGATTTACCGGATCCAATATGTGGATCTTATGATGCAGTCATAAAGCCTGTGGTTGTCGCTCCTTGTACAACAGACTTGCATCTTTTGCACACTTTGCCATGGCCATATACGAAGGGAAAAGCGTTGGGTCATGAAGTCGCCGGAATTATTCACGAAGTTGGCAGTCAGGTTAAGGATTTTAAGAAAGGCGATTGTGTAATCATTGGCTCTGGCATCCCGAATTGGAAAAATTATCTTGCCCAGGATGGTTTTGACAAGTATGATCTTTTGGATCCCAATCTTGTTGAAGATCCAAACGTACAGGGGGCATTTGCAGAGTATAAATTTGTGCCGGATGCGAATTTGAATTTAGCCAGGATACCGGAATCGGTCAGTTGGGAACAGGCGGTAATGGTAACGGATATGACTTCAACTGCATTCGAAGGATTGGATCATTTGAACATAAAATATGGTGAAACAGTTGTTGTGCTGGGTATCGGCGCTGTGGGTCTAATGGCTGTAAGCGCAGCAGTCAACAGCGGAGCCGGTAGAGTTATTGGCATTGGATCACGGCCGGTATGCTTTGAGGTTGCGAAAGAATTTGGTGCAACAGATCTTATTAGTTATCAAGATGGCGATATTGTCAAGCAGGTTCTTGATTTGAATGGAGGTCCTGTAGATGCTGTCATTGTCTGTGGTGGAGCATCTTCCAAATCAATCGGGGATGCGTTGGCAATGATACCATTTGGACACACTGTTGTTAACGTGGCCGCCTTTTTTGATGATGAGGAAGTTCGTATTCCGAATAGTGTTTGGGGTTACGGGTGCATGGACAAAACGATACGTACAGTTCTGGCACGTGGCGGAAGAGCTTATCTGGAACGTTTGCTTGCCATGGTACAATACGGTCGTATCCATCCGGAAAAGTTGGTGACACATAAATTTCATGGTTTTGAAGAGGTGGAGCAAGCCCTGAGAATGATGGGTGGTGGGAATCGTGAATGCATAAAGCCGGTAGTATTTTTATAACTCTTGGTTCTCTAAAAGTGCAATAAAAGCGTTAGAATCAACCCTTTCCCAGGTAAGATTCTGACGCTTTATAATCCTATATCCTGCTTGGACAGAGGATACACATTATTAGTAAAAATATACAAAATAAAAAGCATATAGTCGTATAAAATGTCAAAAATATTATTTGGGATTGACAGCTAAAGGGATTAGTAGTAAAGTTAAATCAAACAAAGAATACGTATTCACAAGTTCACAAACTAATATATTCAGGAGGATTCCTAATGATTACAATGACAGAAATCGCAAAACTTACAGGAGTCTCACAAGCAACTGTTTCTCGTGTTTTAAACAGAAATAAATCAGTGAATCCTGAAGTTGCAAAAAAAGTAATGGAATGTGCCAGAGAACATGACTTTCAACCCAATATAATCGCAAGAAGTCTGGTTGGGAATAAAACATTTTTAATAGGATTAATCGTTACGGATATAAGCAACCCCTTTTTTGCTGAATTGGTTAAGGCCATTGAGAATGAAGCGGGTAAGTATGGTTATTGCATAATGCTCTTTAACAGTGGTTATTCAAAAGATAAAGAAAATAAATTTTTGGCTTTATTAAAACAATATCATGCAGATGGTGTTTTACTAGTACCGGCTATTGATACAAAGGAATACATTCAAGAGCGGTCGAGGTACGAATTGCCTTTAGTTTCTGCAACAATGGACTTAAAAAAAATCGATTCGGTTTTCATTTCCCATTTTGATGCAGGAGTAAGTGTTGCGAAACATTTGTTAAGTGTTGGTTATGAAAGCTTTATATTTGTCGGTGGACTAGACGATGAGAAGGAGAATGGGTTTAAAAGTCAGTTGATTGAGAACGGTATTGATATGGAGAACCATTATTTATATATTAATGGCAAAGATGATAAAGATGTAATGAACCAATTAAAAATGCAGATTGAAAAGGAATGTTTAGATGATGGGGTTGGCATTTTTGCAAATAATGACGTACAGGCCATTAAGATTATGGAAATGTTAAAGGCGTTAAATATTAAGATACCACAGGATGTGGCATTGATTGGTTTTGATAATATTTTCTTGGGGAAAATAACCAATCCTACACTTACAAGTGTGGCGCAGCCTATTGAAGAACTGGGAAAACTTTCTGTTGAACGCTTATTACAATTGATTAATGGAAGAGGGAGGGATCAGGAAGAATGCGCAAGATATCAATTGGAGACAAGGGTGGTGATTAGAGAAAGCACAGTGAAAGCAAAGAAGGAATTAACTAAATAATGATTGTAATATGGGCATTGTCATACAGTGCTTTATATTTTACAAGCAATGAATACGTATTCACGCATTTACAATATTTTTGTAAAGGGGAAAACAATGAAAAAAATGAAAAATGGAACAGCAGTTATAGCTACATATAAGCCATTGGGGAAGAGGATACTAAGCTGCTGGGATTTATATTTGTTACTGCTTCCCGGAATTATTCTTACACTTATATATAAATATATTCCGATGTATGGAATACAGATTGCATTTAGAGATTATAATGCAGCGCTTGGATTTAGTGGAAGTCCATGGGTGGGATTAAAGTGGCTTGAAAAGTTCTTCAATAACTATAAGAGCTTACAATTGATAAGAAATACAGTCTTGTTGAGCTTATATTCCATATTATGGACATTTCCTATTCCTATTATTTTATCATTGCTGATCAACCAGCTGAGATTCAAGAGATTTAAAAAAGTTGCGCAGACAATATTGTATGCACCACATTTTGTATCAATCATGATTGTTTGCGGTATGCTCAGGGTTTTTCTTTCTCCTTATGGCGGACTGATTACAACAATCGTATCAGCATTGGGAGGAGATACATCTGTGGGGCTGCTAGATCAGGCACAAAATTTTAGGAGTATATATATCGCTTCTTCCATATGGCAGGATGCCGGCTGGGGAATGATTATTTATATAGCAACTTTGTCCAGTGTTGATGCTTCCCTTCATGAGGCGGCAAAAGTAGATGGTGCTAATACTTTCCAGAGAATATTACATATAGATTTACCGGCGTTGGTTCCAATTATTATCATTAATCTGATTATGTCTTTTGGAAATCTAATGAATGTTGGATTTGAAAAGGCCTTCCTGTTACAAACAGATTTAAATGCAGCAACTTCCAATATAATTGCAACTTATGTATATGAGCAAGGGATGTTAAAGGCGATGTACAGTTTTTCAACGGCCGTGGGATTGTTTAATACAGCAATTAATTTGATATTGCTATTTATTGTAAATCGGATAGCCAAAAAGACTTCGGGAATCAGTTTTGTATAGACAGGAGGAAAGAAAATGAAGTCAGGAAAAGAGAGCAAGGCTATAGGATCAGATAAAATTATAGAAATAATCATATTACTTTTCATCATAGTCTGTGTAGCCATTGTGTTGTACCCTTTGTACTACGTTGTTGTAGCATCACTGTCTGATCCTTATGATGTGTATGCCGGAAAGACATTTTTATTTCCATCAAATTTTACTTTAGAGGGTTATATCAAGGTGTTCCAGGAGAAGGCCATAGCTTCCGGCTATTTGAATAGTATTTTTTATACCATCGTTGGTACTGTGTTTACAACGGCAATGGTATTAATGACAGCATATCCATTATCAAGACCGGAATTGCCGGGAAGAAAAGGAATCATGTTATTCTATGTTATTACAATGTATTTAAGCGGAGGTTTAATTCCCACTTATCTTGTAGTGGCAAAGACAGGATTAGTGAATTCTATGTGGTCACTAATTTTGCCCGGAGCAGTGTCGGTCTTTAACGTAATTGTGGCCCGAACATACTTTGAATCCAGTATTCCTAAGGAAATGTATGAGGCAGCAAAAATCGATGGCTGCAGCAATATAGGTACATTTATCAAAATAGTACTTCCCCTTGCAAAACCTATTGTTGCCGTAATGGTGATTTTTGCAATGGTCGCTTTTTGGAATGATTGGTTTACTTCGTTGCTTTATATCAACAATAAGGGTAAATATCCGCTTCAACTGGTATTACGGCAAGTCCTCATTCAAAGTCAGGCATCGGCAAATTCAATGAGCGGTATGGATGGCGGATATGCAGCGGCTAATAGAATCACTGAATTAATCAAGTTTTCGTCAATGGTAGTGGGGGCAGTACCGATGTTAATTGCTTATCCATTTGTACAGAAGCATTTTGAAAAGGGCTTAATGGTTGGTGCTGTCAAGGGGTAGGTGTGTCCAGAACATATAAAAAAAGAGGAGGAATTTTAACAATGAGTAAGTTAATGAAAAAAGTAATAAGCATTATGTTAGTAACAGCAATGGTAGTTTTGATGACTGCATGTGGAGGAAACGAAAAACCAACAAGTACTACAGATTCAAATGCTGAGGTTAAGGAATTTAAGATTTTTGCAGGAATTGGTTCGCTTTCTCCGGATAATAGTGAGAAGCCGGTTATCCAGCAAATGAATGAAGCCATGGGAGTGAGCATTGATTGGACTTGTGTATCAGGAGATGCTTTAATAGAAAAGAAGAATTTAGTTTTAAATGCAGGAACAGATATGCCTGATGCATTCATGGGCGCTGATTTGACAGATCATGAATTGATTACAAATGGAGCCAATGGTATTTTTATTCCTCTGGAAGACTATATTAACGAAGAGACAATGCCGAATTTAAGTCAAGTCATGGAAATGCGGCCCGAATTGTTAGCGACATGTACAATGCCCGACGGACATATTTATTCTTTGCCGACAATCACTGAGATGGGATTCACTTATTCTGACGGAAATGAGTATCAAATTGGAGCTATTCCACAGTTTATGGCTATTAATACTCAGTGGCTTGAGGCTGTACATATGGATATGCCCACAACGATTGATGAATTGCATGATGTATTGGTGGCATTTAAAGAAAATGATTGTAATGGTAATGGCGATCCAACAGATGAAATTCCATTATCATTCCAATGGGGTCATTGGTGTGCCGATATGGGAAGTCTTTTCTCTGCGTTTGGATTCACAGATTATACGATGGACAAGAATGTAGGCAGTAAAGAAAGCCATCGGGCAATCAAAGATGGCACCGTATATTATCAGTCGGCGACAGAGAACTATAAAGAAGCGATGATTTATTTTCATCAGTGGTATGAAGAGGGCTTGATAGATATTGAGGTGTTTTCACAAGATGACAGCCAATATATTGCAAAAGGTTCCGGAGACGATGCAAGACTGGGAGTTTTCTCATGGTGGGAAGTAGCAGAAGTGGTAGGTGATAATGCAGACCAGTATGAATATCTGACATTTTTATCTGATGCCGATGGAAATTTGGGAGTCAATTTAAATGAGCAGCCAACAACAAAACATGAGCAGTTTGCAATTACAAGCACTTGTGAAAATCCGGAATTGTTAATGAAATGGATTGACCAGCTATATGAACCTATTCTCAGTATGCAGGCGATATATGGTCCGATTGGAGAATATTTTGAAAGCGAACCGGATGGAAACGGCATGTATGTCGAAACGGCAGAAGCAGGCGGTGATTTAAAAGCAAAAACAGAATTAAAGGCTCCTTTCAGACAGTTGAGTTCAGATTTTGGAACGTATTACAACATGGAAGTGCGTGCTCAGGAAAGAATAGATGACTTGCAAAATATTTGGTTTGAAAAAGTGGACAATCTTGAAGTTTATCCAAGTGTTGTTTATTCATTAGAAGAAATAGATACCGTTAATGAACATATCAGTGATTTGAATGCCTATGTTACAGAAACTTCTGCCAACTGGATTATATATGGCGGAGCCCAGGAAGAATGGGATCAATATCTCAAGACACTTGAATCCAACGGAATGAATGAGGTGGTTGCCGCATGGCAGTCGGCTTATGACAGATATCAGGAAAACAAGTAAGAGGAGCACTATGAGTGACAAATTACAGAAAGCACGTGATTATGAAGCAGCAGCCATAAGCAGAAATAAAGAAATGAAAAAAGCATTATTTCATGTATGTTCTCCGGTTGGCTGGGTCAATGACCCAAATGGATTTTCTAAGTATAAAGGAGAATATCATTTATTTTTTCAATATCATCCTTATGGCATGACCTTTGGACCGATGCATTGGGGTCATGTTAAAACCCATGACTTTTTAAAATGGGAATATTTGCCGTGTACATTAGCTCCGGATACGGAATATGACGGCCAGGGCTGCTTTTCAGGCAGTGCAATTGAGTGGGAAGGGAAGCACGTGTTAGCATATACCGGAGTTAAGACAACCCTTGATGGGGATAGTACACCTGTTATCAGACAAACGCAGTGTATTGCTATTGGAGATGGGGCTAATTATGAAAAAATCAAAGCAAATCCGGTGATTACATCAGAGCAGCTGCCGGAAGGAAGCAGTCCGGAGGATTTTAGAGATCCTAAAATTCTTAGTGATGGCAATGTCATTTACCTGGTTGTGGGCAGCCGAGCGGCCGACGGCAGTGGACAAATTTTAATGTACAAATCAGAAGATTTTGAAAATTGGGAATTTGTATCAGTCTTGGATCAGAGTAACAATGAATTGGGAAAGATGTGGGAATGTCCCGACTTTTTTGAACTAAATGGTAAGGAGGTACTTATTTTTTCACCGCAGGAAGTACAGGCAGATGAAGAGTTTCATAATGGGAATTGTACAGCCGGAATAGTAGGGCATTTCGATAAAGAAACAGGGAAACTTCAAAGAGAAAAAGTTCAGGTCATTGATTATGGCTTAGACTACTATGCTCCGCAGACTTTGGAAACAGAGGATGGCAGACGTATCATGATTGGTTGGCTGCAATCCTGGGATAACAATTTTTATCCTAAGTCCTTTGAATGGAGCGGGATGATGAGTATACCACGTGAATTGAGAATTGAGAATGGCAGAATATATCAGGAACCGGTCAGAGAGATAAAGGACTATTATGCGAATACGACAACCTTTAATGAGCAATTTATTAGCGATGAGGTCAGCTTAGAGAATATTCAGGGAAGACATAACGATTTGACTGTTGAACTTGTAGATGGCGAATATCAGTCATTCACGCTTAAAGTGGCGGTAGGAACCGGAAAGTATTCGTCAGTTAAATATAACCGCAAGGGGAAAGAAGTTGAAATGAGCAGGGAGTTCTCAGGGATTTCCAGGGATATAATCATGACGAGAAAAGTAAAAGTTCCTTCGGCAGATGATAAAATCAAAATTCGTATCATCATGGATAGCTATTCTTTAGAAGTTTTTATCAATGACGGTCAAGCGGCAATGAGCATGCTTATTTTTACAGAGCTTGAAGCAAAAGGAATCACATTTCAAGCGGAAGGTACTGCAATAGCAAATATTTGCTGCCATAACATGGAGGTTCAATAATTTAGTGAGGGAAATATAATATATGGATGAAAAAATTTTTGAATTCTATGAGCTTGGAGAGACTGCTGCTTTTGGTACCGGGGATTCGGATAATGATTTTTTGATTAATGATGGTAAAAATTATACAAATAGAAAATTAAAGCTTACCAATGACACTTTTTTGTTTGATGGCTATTCAACTTGGTTTAGCGGGAATCTAGGCTGCTTACCTGAAAGTTTTACAATTTCTATTTTGCTTGCACCCATGAGTTTTGAGTCAAGGAGAAGTGGTTTAATAACAAGGTTTAATGCCAAAGAGAAAAGCGGGTTCCATATTTGCGTAGAGAACTTTGGAACCGTGATTTTTGGCTTCGGAAACGGAAATCAATTTTATGAATGTAGATCAATCAACAGTCATCTAAGAAAGCAAAAGGGGAATATCCTGACCATAGTATTTAATGGCAAAGCCGGCTGGTGCGACATCTGTATCAATGGTGTGATTTCTAATCGAAAACAATTCTCAAGACACACAACTATAAAATACCTTGAAGACAAATGCTTCATAGGAAAGTATATCGATTGTAACGAGAATCTGGAGAGTTCAAAAACAGGCGTTTTTAACGGATATATTAGAAATGTAAAAGTGGTTTATAGGGCTTTAGATTTTGATGAAGTACTTGAAGAACATACAACTTATCTATGTAATCATGTATTAGATACACAACGCTTAAAAATAAATCATTTAGATAGGAACGATTATGCTGATGATATACAAAGACCGAAGTATCATTTGATTGCCCCGGGAAAGTGGATGAATGAACCCCATGGCCCGCTCTATTTTAAGGGCTATTATCATATTTTTTATCAAGCGAATCCCCATGCCCCTTTATGGGATAATGTTCAATGGGGTCATTTGATAAGCGGTGACATGGTCAATTGGAGTGATTTACCATTAGCATTGGAAACGGAAAAGAATGGTTTGGATCCCGATGGATGCTGGTCAGGAAGCAGTTGTATAGATAAGAATGGAGTACCGGTTATATTTTACACCGCCGGTGATAATCATAAATTCCCAAACCAAGGTATAGCCATGGCTAAACCGGATATATCTGAAGATCCGCAACTTATAAAATGGAATAAAAATGAGAAGCTCATCGTCGAGCAAACTTTAGATGATGGCTGGCTGGGAGAATTCAGAGATCCCTTTGTATGGCGGGAAGAAAATACTTACTATATGCTGGTTGGCACCGGCGATTCCAATAATGGCGGCGGCAATGCAATCATATATAGCTCTGATGATTTGATCAATTGGATCAATCATGGATTTTTAATGGAATATGATTATGAATTAAATGAGGAAGTAGGACATATCTGGGAACTTCCGGTACTGCTTCCTTTGAAAGATGAAGCCGGTAGGATTGTTAATTATATATTACTTATATGTGCCTGCCAGGTAGAAAATTCAATTGTTGATACATTTTATTGGACAGGTGATTGGGACGTATCTAATAAAAGATTTATTAAATATCATGATAAAGCCAGATTACTTGATCTTGGCAATGGCGTATTAACAGGTCCAAGCGGTTTTGTGACACCTGATGGGCGTACCGTTATTTTTACGATAGCACAAGGAAAACGGAAGTTTGATGATGAATTCAATTCTGGCTGGGCTCATAATGGCGGACTTCCTGTGGAGTTGTATTCTAAAAACGATCAAGTATGTATAAAGCCTATCAGAGAAATTTATTCATTAAAGCATAAATTATTAATTGATAAGAAAGATATTTCCGTACGAGAACTAAATATGCACTTAGAAAACATAAAAAGTAATATGCTTTATCTAAAATTAAGTTTAGAGAGTAATTATATTGGCATTAAGACGACCTATGGTGATGAGAGTCTGGAAGTTTTTTATGACAAAGCGCAATGCCTTTATGGTGCAAAGAAAGATAATTGTTCTTCATTAGCAAGCAGATTAAGAGGGGAAGTGGACAAGTGTTAAAGCTCGCTTGAATTGACCTAAAATTGACTTTACTGTTTGTCAAAGAACTGCTCAAAAGTCTGTCATTAAATGATCGTGAATTCAGGGACAGATATTCTCTACCCCTTTTTCATTTTT
>Ga0153999_1001223_pt1 | contig 10332 bp, 9 predicted proteins | sample TSNC083MetaG_FD_104675 | JGI IMG/M metagenome (GOLD analysis project Ga0153999, IMG submission 104675) | Attine ant fungus gardens microbial communities from North Carolina, USA - TSNC083 MetaG | ecosystem: Host-associated > Fungi > Mycelium > Unclassified | place: USA: North Carolina, Lumber... | reverse complement strand
GATCAGAATTTTTATGTGTGGTAATTCCGAAAGGTGCCCTGCTTACTTCAACCTATGCTTTCTTATATTTACTGCCTCGTTGTCACACCACGATCAGTATTCTCGTTTTAATTTCCGCTTTGATTTTAAGATACAGATATGCTATCATAGGTTCAGCTATTTGTTTTAATGAAAGAAAGTATGGGAATCAGTATGTATTTTGAATATACTATAATAAAAGAAGGAATACGGATTGATCAGGTAAAGGAGCAGGAAGATATAATCCTGATCCCGGAAAAGCTGGAAGACAGGATTGTGGTTGAGTTAGGGGCATACGCCCTGGCAGGGAGCCGGGCTTTGGAAATTCATCTGCCCCTATATCTGAGCCGAATCGGAGCCTATGCTTTTTATAACTGCGAACGATTAAGGCGGATTTTCTGTCACAGCCGCATTAAGGATCTGGGGGCGGGTCTGTTTACCGGCGCAAAGCAGATTGAATTTCTGGACTTTACGTTGTGGGAACAGGAACACGCCTGCCTGCAGGAGATGCTTTCCGAGCTTCGTCAGCTTCTCCGCGTCAGAATTCATGGCAGTCAGGAGGCACGCCTTTTGTTTCCCTATTATTATGAGGAAATGGTGGAAAATACACCGGCCCGGTTTTTGTTTACCGAAACCCATGGCTGCGGCCACCGCTATCGTTACTGCTTTGAAAAGCGGCAGTTTCAGTACCGTGAGTATGATGCGCTGTTTTCTCATGCCCGGATTCAGGAGCCGGAGCTTTTGGTCACTGAACTGGCACTCGGAAGACTGCTTTACCCCTGCGGCCTGACGAGCGGGCACGAAAAGGTATACCAGGACTACATCAGCCGTCACTGGAAGGCAGCCGGAACCCTGATGATACAAACGGACTGTAAACGTGAATACCGGTGGAATAATCTGGAGCGCGGCCTGATACCGCAGTTTACATCCCGGTATATAACCGCCCCTGAGCAGATATCGGAACTGATCGAGGAAGCTCAGAAGGAAGGCCACACAGAGGCGGTAAGCTGGCTGATGAACTTTAAACATGAAAAATTTCCGGCCACAGCAAGCCGCAGACGGCGGTTTGAATTATAATATTATAAGGAAAGGAAAAATAATGATTGATCCCATCAGACACCGGCAGCTGGAAGAACTTAATATGGTGGAAGCCTGTGTCCGCATTCTTCGCAATGCCAGAAATGAATTATATCTGAATATGCGTTATCTGGATGTATCCTTAAGCAGCCTTGGTTCCCAGGCGGATGAAAGTAGCCGCGGGCTGGGAACCGATGGCTTCATAATATATTATCATCCGGAATACCTGATGGATTTATATAAACGGGGGCGGGTATATGTTAACCGGACCTTCCTCCATATGGTATATCACTGCCTCTTCAGCCATCTGGATGGCTGCGGAAAGCGGAACAAAGATTACTGGAACCTGGCCTGCGATATAGCGGTGGAGTCAATGCTTGATGAACTGTATATCCGCTGCATCTACGTTTCCGTACCGTTCTTTCGGCTGGAATTGTACCAGCGGCTGCGTAAAGATCTCCGGGTTCTGAATGCGGAAGGCATTTACCGGATGCTTACAAAATACCGTCTCTCCGAACCGCAGTTTGAACGCCTGCGGACGGAGTTTTTGGAGGACGACCATCAATATTGGCAGACGGAGGACAAGCCGCCCCGGGGTATTAAAGTACGGCAGACGAAGTGGAACAAAAACCGGGAAAAAGTGCAGACAGAAATCGAGGCGATGGGCGATCAGGAAGAGCAGGATACCGGGAATCTGCGGGAAATGGTTCAGGTTGAAAACCGTGAACGTTATGACTACAAGCGTTTTCTCCGGAAGTTTGCTGTCCGGAAAGAAGAAATTCAGATTGATGAAGATTCCTTTGATTATTCGTTTTACACATATGGCCTGGATTTATATGGCAATATGCCGCTGATTGAGCCGTTGGAATCCAAAGAGGTGAGCCGGATTGAGGATTTTGTCATTGTCATCGACACTTCCATGTCCTGTTCAGGTGAGCTAGTCCGGCGTTTTCTGGAAGAAACGTATGATATTCTGTGTGAAACGGAGAGCTATTTTAAAAAAGTCAATATCCGCATTATCCAGTGTGATGAACAGATTCAGGCCGATCAGCAGATTAGGGGCAGGGAGGAAATGAAAGCTTATATGGATAATTTCCAGCTCGCCGGGATGGGCGGCACTGATTTCCGTCCCGCCTTTGATCATGTGAACCGGCTGTTAAAAGCAGGCGCCTTTCAAAGTCTGAAAGGTCTGCTGTACTTTACCGATGGTGAAGGCATTTACCCGGTCAAACGTCCTGTCTATGATACGGTGTTTGTTTTTATTGAAGACCAGTACACGGATGTTTCGGTGCCGCCGTGGGCAATGAAGCTGATAATAGAACCGGAGGATATCCAGCATGAATATTAAACAGGCCAAACAGGAAATCAAAGATACCATCCAGGCCTATCTGAAAAAGAATGAATATGGAGATTATACCATCCCGTATATCCGGCAGCGGCCGGTACTGCTGATCGGTCCGCCGGGTATCGGGAAAACTCAGATTATGGAGCAGATTGCCCGGGAGTGCCGGATCGGACTGGTATCCTACACGATTACCCACCATACCAGACAGAGTGCTATCGGACTGCCACTGATTGAGAAAAGAACCTTTGGCGGCCACTCGTATGCCGTTACGGAATATACGATGAGTGAGATTGTTGCGGCGGTATATGGGCAGATGGAGAAAACCGGATTACATGAAGGGATTTTGTTTATTGATGAAATAAACTGCGTATCCGAAACACTGGCACCGATGATGCTGCAATTTCTCCAATACAAAAGCTTCGGAAGCCATAAAATCCCCGAAGGCTGGGTTATTGCGGCAGCCGGGAATCCGCCGGAGTATAATAAATCGGTCAGGGAGTTTGATGTGGTGACTTTGGACCGGCTCAGGATGATATCGGTGGAGCCTGACCGGGATGTCTGGAATGAGTATGCTGATCAGGCCGGAGTTCATCCGGCGATCCGCTCATACCTGCAGCTAAAGCCCCAGTATTTCTTCCGGATTGAAACCACCGTGGATGGCAAGCTGTTTGCCACGCCGCGTGGCTGGGAAGATTTATCCGAGCTGCTGGCCGTATACGAATCGTTGGAAAAGAAGGTTACCGGCGATGTCGTGATGGAATATATTCAATTTCCCAAAATAGCAAAAGACTTTGCCAATTATCTGGAGCTGCATACGAAGTATCAAAGCGAATATCAACCGGAAGAAATACTAAGCGGCATGATCAGACCGGCGGTAATCGACCGGCTTTCGCGGGCTTCCTTTGACGAACGAATCAGTGCGGTGGGGCTGATATCGGCTGCTTTAAATAATCATTTCCGGGCGGTGTGGGAGCAGGCCCAGGTTATGGAACTGGTGCAAAAGGAACTTAAGACATTCCATGAGTCAGCAGAAGCGTCATTTGCCGGATTTGTATATCTTTTCCAACAGGAGCAGGAAAGAAGCCGCGAAAAAGGGCTTTTCTCAAGAGGACAGTTTTATCTCATCCGGAGAGCCCTGCAGTATTTGAATAAATATAAGGAACTGGCCGGAGACAAAAGCGATGGGGACTGGGAACGCTTAAAGGAGCTGTTTAGCGAAGACAGCGACAGCTATGAGGAGCTGGCGGCACTGACCGGGAAAAAACTGGAGTCCGCATTTGATTTTATGGAACGGGTTTTTGCAGACAGCCAGGAACTGGTTATATTTCTGACAACCTTGAATAACGGCTTTTACAGCGTCTGGTTTCTGGCGGAGTATTCCTGTAAGAGGTATTATGAATATAATAAGATTCTGCAGTTTGATGAACTGGAAAAGGATAATATGGAAAGAGGTAGATGGACATGAATTGGTTTGAAGCAAAAGAAACACTGGCCAGGGAATGGCTGCCCGGAATGATGAGTATGGTATTTCGGATTGTCATTGCTGCCTTGATCGTGCTGGCTGGGATGCGGCTGGCCGGCATGGTAAGAAGCTTTTTAAAAAAAACGTTTGATAGAATGGAAATGGATCTGAGTCTGAGCCGGTTTTTGATTTCGCTGGTGAATGCGGTGGTATACGTGTTGGTATTGTTTATGGCGCTGGAACGGCTCGGAGTACCCTCCGCATCCATTATTGCCCTTCTTGGTTCCGCGGCGCTGGCAGTGGGATTGTCCCTGCAGTCAAGTCTGTCAAATTTTGCCGGCGGTATCCTGATCCTGATTACGCGGCCTTTTACCGTAGGGGATTATATTGCCGCTCAGGGGCTGGAGGGAACGGTTCAGAGTATTGGTCTGGTATATACTACTTTACAGACCGGTGACAATAAAAAAGTTACGATTCCAAACGGCGGCCTGGCAAATGCGGTCGTAACCAATATTAATGCGTATGAAAAGCGGCGGGTGGATGTTTCCGTGAGGATCAGCTGCCATGCAAATTTGGGGCAAGCCAAGGAAATCCTGAACCGGATTTTTCAGGATAATGAACTGATTCTGCCGGAAGAAGGAATCACCGTCTATGTCGATACGCTGGCGGACAGTGCGGTAATGATGGGGGCACGGGGCTGGGCCGTGACCGGCGATCACTGGACGGCGAAATGCCGGATAATGGAGAGCATCAAGGAAGAGTTTGACGCGGCCGGAATCGAGATTCCCTATCATAAGCTGGATGTGGCCAATCAGTCTGGATCGGATCGGGTTTTATAATAATGAATAACAAAATTAACAAATTCCTGTAACGCAGGGGACAAGCTCCGCGATTTTAAATATGCAATATAAAAATTACGGCAGATCCGGCTGTTTAGAGAATAGGTTATTATCTGCCCCCTGCCCGCCAGGTCGGCGGCGGCAAATTGGGAGAGGACAGAAACGCCCAGACCTTCCACTATCATTTGTTTAATTGATTCCGGATCGTTGATCCGGGCAACCACATGAAGCTGCTGATCGTTAATTTTAAGTTCACTCAATAAACGGTCGGCAGCGTTTTGTGTTCCGGATCCTTGTTCGCGCATAATTACCGGTTCTTTTAACAACATCATAAGATCCGGGTTTTGTTTCTGCAAGGCAAGGTAATGGCTGGTGGCAGGAGTTGCCAGAACCAGATGATAATATGGGTACTGACGGTTGACTGGGACAGACAGAGATAATCGGCGGCACCGGAAAAGCTTTTCAGTTCAGCAACGGCCGTAAAGGCTTCTAATTGTCTAAATTCCATTACAAATCTCCTCGATGGCATGTAAGCAATAATAAACCTCTTCGACGGTATTCCAATGACCAAACGAAAAACGGATGCTGCCTTCAGGATAAGTATTAAGGGTTTGATGTGCCGACGGGGCACAATGCAGTCCCACCCGTGACTGGATATGGTAGTCGCGGTCGAGCCGGAAGGCTGCCTCGGCCTGATCCCGGCCACGGACCTGAAGTGCAACAACCGGAGCCCGGTTTTGGATATCCGTATGACCGCAGATATGAATATTTTCCATGGTCTGCAGGCCGTCCAAAAACGTCTGTGTCAATTGCAGCTCATGCTCCAGGATATTGGTTATGCCGGTCTCTGCCAGGAAGGAAAGTGCCGCCGAAAGTCCATAGATTCCCGGAATATTAAGCGTCCCGGCTTCAAACCGATCCGGCATAAAGGACGGAGTAAGTTCCGTGTGCGAAAGACTTCCGGTGCCGCGTGATCTTAGTTCCTCATGCGGAACCTGTGTCTGCTTTGAAGCGGAGGAATGGAACCAGACGGAAAAAACCGGCGAGCTTGAGCAGCTTGTCAGGTTGACGGAGACCGGATATTCATGCATTTATCGGGCAGAAGATAGTTAATGCTACGCTCAAAAACAGAAACAGCAGTAATGCTGTTTTTGTTTTGAAAAAAATTAGCACTCAATGCTTGACAGTGCTGATAATATGTGTTATATTCCAAGTATAACAAAAGTGGGGTTTTTACCAGGATATGGAGGTATTATTGTATGAATATAAATAAATTTACGCAAAAATCAATGGAAGCAGTACAGAACTGCGAAAAACTGGCATATGAGTATGGCAACCAGCAAATTGAGCAGGAGCATTTGTTTTACAGCTTACTATCACTGGAGGACAGTCTGATTCTGAAGCTGTTAACTAAAATGGGAATTAATCCGCAGCTGATTCTCAACGAGGCCGGACAGAAGCTGGCCGGGCTTACTAAAGTAAGCGGCGGCGGTCAGGTTTATATCGGCAGCGACCTGAACAAGGTATTAATTCATGCCGAAGATGAATCAAAGGCTATGGGCGATCAATATGTATCGGTTGAACATTTGTTTCTGTCCATGATAAAGCATGCCGACCGGATTATGAAGGATTTATTCCGGCAGCATGGCATCAGCCGGGATACGTTTCTGGCAGCGCTGACGACCGTAAGAGGCAACCAGCGGGTGGTCAGTGATAATCCGGAAGCAACCTACGATACACTGGAAAAGTATGGTTATGATCTGGTGGAACGTGCCCGTGACCAGAAGCTCGATCCGGTGATCGGGCGGGACAGTGAGATCCGCAATGTGATTCAGATACTATCCCGCAAGACCAAGAATAATCCGGTTCTGATCGGCGAGCCGGGAGTCGGTAAGACCGCAGTAGTAGAAGGTCTGGCGCAGCGGATTGTCCGCGGTGATGTCCCCGAAGGACTCAAAGACCGGAAGCTATTTGCCCTTGATATGGGGGCACTGGTGGCTGGCGCCAAGTACCGCGGGGAATTTGAGGAACGTTTAAAAGCCGTTTTGGAAGAGGTTAAAAAAAGCGACGGGCAGATTATACTGTTCATTGATGAGCTTCACACCATTGTCGGCGCCGGAAAGACCGAAGGATCCATGGATGCGGGCAATCTGCTGAAACCGATGCTGGCACGGGGAGAACTGCACTGTATCGGCGCCACCACCCTGGATGAATACCGTAAATACATCGAAAAGGATGCCGCTCTGGAACGGCGGTTCCAGCCGGTTACCGTGGATCAGCCGACCGTTGAAGATACCATTTCCATTCTGCGCGGTATTAAGGAACGTTATGAAGTATTTCACGGTGTCAAGATAACGGACTCGGCTCTGGTATCGGCGGCCGTGTTATCCGACCGGTATATTACCGACCGTTTTCTGCCGGATAAAGCCATTGATCTTGTCGACGAAGCGTGCGCCCTGATTAAAACCGAACTGGATTCCATGCCGTCCGGGCTGGATGAGTTATCAAGAAGGATTATGCAGTTAGAGATTGAGGAGACGGCGCTGAAAAAAGAAACCGACCGATTAAGCCAGGAACGGCTTGACGACCTGCGCAAAAATCTGGCGGAGCTGCATGATGAATTTGCCGTTAAAAAAGCACAGTGGGAAAATGAAAAGGCTTCGGTTGACCGACTGTCAACCCTGCGGGAAGAAATTGAGCAGGTCAACAGGGAGATTGCCCAGGCGCAGCAGCAGTACGATTTGAATAAAGCAGCCGAGCTGCAGTACGGAAAACTCCCGCAGCTGCAAAAAGCATTGGACGAGGAGGAGGAAAAGGTAAAGAATCAGGATCTGAGCCTTGTTCATGAAAGTGTAACCGAAGATGAAATCGCCCGGATTATATCCCGCTGGACCAAAATCCCGGTCAGCAAACTGAATGAAAGTGAGCGCAGCAAGATTCTTAATCTGGATCAGGTACTGCACCAACGGGTTGTCGGACAGGACGAAGGGGTGGAAAAAGTAACCGAAGCCATTCTGCGCTCCAAGGCCGGTATTAAAGACCCCGGCAAACCAATTGGTTCTTTCCTGTTTCTGGGGCCGACCGGTGTCGGAAAGACCGAGCTGGCAAAAGCTCTGGCAGAGGCCTTGTTTGATGATGAGGGCAATATGGTCCGGATTGATATGAGCGAATACATGGAACGGCATTCGGTAGCCCGGCTGATTGGAGCACCGCCCGGATATGTCGGGTACGATGAAGGCGGCCAGCTGACCGAAGCAGTCAGGAGAAAGCCATATTCCGTAGTGCTGTTTGATGAGGTGGAAAAGGCTCATCCCGATGTATTCAACGTCCTGCTGCAGGTTCTGGATGACGGGCGTATTACCGATTCCACCGGTAAAACCGTAGATTTTAAAAATACGATACTGATTATGACATCCAATATTGGTTCCCAGTATCTGTTGGACGGCATCGACGGGACGGGCAATATCCGCCCGGAAACGGAAACGGTGGTAATGGCTGAACTAAGATCTCATTTCCGCCCGGAATTTTTAAATCGACTGGATGAAACCATCCTGTTCAAACCGCTTACTAAAGACAACATCAGCCATATTGTCGATCTGATGATTGCCGATGTGAACCACCGTCTGGCGGACAGAAGTCTGGCCGTGGAGCTGACGGAGAGCGCCAAGAGCTTTATTACTGAGCATGGCTATGACCCGGCTTACGGAGCACGTCCGCTGCGCCGGTATCTGCAAAAGCACGTTGAGACACTGGCGGCGCGGATTATTCTGGAGGGAAGCATTGGTGAAGGGCAGAACATTATCATCGATACCTCGCAGCAGGAGGATGGGTTGATTGCCATTGTGGAATAAAGTATCAGATGAACCCCTTTCTTATGGCAACAGGGTTTGGTTTACGCCGCCTGATTGTTGACGGACGATCTGACTTGTATTAAAATTATTTGTGCAGATCTTACAAAAAAAGGAGGTTAGAGTTCATGGATTTTAAAGAAGCAGCAATCCAGAAACACAAGGAATGGAAAGGGAAGATAGAAGTGATTTCCCGCGCCCCCATTACCAGCCGGGAAGAACTCTCGATTGCGTATACACCGGGAGTGGCAGAACCGTGTCTGCTGATAGCCGAAAAGGAAGAACTGGCCTATGATTATACCAGGAAAGGAAATCTGGTTGCCGTCATAACCGATGGAACCGCCGTACTGGGACTTGGCGATATCGGACCGGCGGCAGCAATGCCGGTGATGGAGGGTAAATGTGCCCTGTTTAAGGAATTTGCCGATGTCGATGCGTTTCCGTTATGTGTTGATTCCAAAGATGTGGAAACACTCGTACGGACCATCTCCCTGATATCTAAAAGCTTTGGCGGCATTAACCTCGAGGATATTGCCGCTCCCAGGTGCTTTGAAATTGAAAAAAAATTAAAAGAAATATGTGATATCCCGATTTTTCATGACGATCAGCACGGAACCGCCATAGTGGTAGGAGCTGCCCTCTTAAACGCTGTAAAAGCAACCGGCAAGCAAATGGGTCAGCTGCGGGTGGTGATCAACGGTGCCGGGGCGGCTGGGATTGCCATAGGAAAATTGCTGCTTCAGATGAACTTTGGTAATCTGCTTATGTGTGATATAAATGGTATCATTTGTGAAGGCGATGCCGGATTGACTTCCGGCCAGGAAGAAATATCCCATATCAGCAACCGGGATAAGGAACATGGTAAACTGGCCGATGCTTTAAAAGGCGCGGATATCTTTATCGGGGTATCCAGGCCGGGCTTGGTTACCAGTGAAATGGTTGCGGCGATGAATCAGGGAATTGTCTTTGCGATGGCAAATCCGGTGCCGGAAATTATGCCGGAGGAAGCAAAAGCAGGTGGTGCCGCAGTTGTGGGAACCGGACGTTCCGACTACCCGAACCAGATCAATAATGTACTGGTATTTCCCGGCTTATTTAAGGGACTTTTGGCAGTCCGGGCAAGGGAAATTACCGATTCCATGAAGATTGCGGCAGCCCATGCAATTGCCGCCGTGGTACCGGAAGAGGAGCTGTGTGTGGAATATGTGATTCCGTCGTCGTTTGACCGGCGGGTGGTCCCGGCGGTAGCCAATGCGGTCGCGAAAGAAGCCGAAGCATTGGGACTTAACCGGATTCCCTATAGCGAAATCCAATAAAAGCAAAAAGGACTGTTTCTTCCCCAGGAAACAGTCCTTTTTGACACGCTCAAACCATTACATTATAAAACATGCTACCCCATACCCAATTAGAAACATAAAACACCCCTGTGTTTTGTACAAGCTATAATATAGCATTTTTTAGAAATGAAGTCAATTAAAATTGCGCATTTTTTTAAATTCAATACTTGCTAATGATAAAAGATTACCAATTATTACCAATTAAAAATTGATTTTAATCAGCAGTAAACAGCATATCCCGGTTCACGGTCTGATAAAAGAGATCGTGGATTTTCTGTGCATCCTGTGTCTGCCCCAGTATCCACATTAGCTTGGTGACGGTGGCCTCGAGGGTCATATCATAGGCCTCAAGCAGGCCATGTTCCTGCTTGATTACATTTCCGACTTCATATACAGCCATATTGCT
>Ga0153999_1001222_pt1 | contig 10341 bp, 9 predicted proteins | sample TSNC083MetaG_FD_104675 | JGI IMG/M metagenome (GOLD analysis project Ga0153999, IMG submission 104675) | Attine ant fungus gardens microbial communities from North Carolina, USA - TSNC083 MetaG | ecosystem: Host-associated > Fungi > Mycelium > Unclassified | place: USA: North Carolina, Lumber... | reverse complement strand
TCAAAGGAAATCGTCGAGCTGCATGGCGGCAGCATATATGCGGAGAGTGAACAGAACCGAAATAAATTTATTGTTATATTACCAGGAAAGGAAAAGGCGGCGGGAAATGAAATTCATACACACAGCAGACGTTCATCTGGGGGTAAATCCGGACGCCGGAAAGGCGCTGAGCGAAAATCGGCCAAATGAGATCTGGGACAGCTTTGCGCGGATGATTAAGCGTTGTGAAGAGGAACAGCTGGATCTGTTACTGATTGCCGGAGATCTGTTTCACCGTCAACCACTGCTTAGAGAGCTGAAAGAGGTTAACTATTTATTTTCGAAACTGACCAAAACAAGGGTGGTACTGATTGCCGGAAACCATGATTATGTGAAACCGGATTCTTACTATCTGACTTTTCCATGGAATGAAAATGTGTTTCCGCTGCTTAGTGATTCGATGGAGTGGATTGAATTTCCGGAAATACAAACTTGCATTTACGGTTTTAGCTACCATCGCCGGGAAATTACCGAAAGCTTATATGATGAGGCTCGCCCGGGGCAGCGGCAGCCTTATGAAATACTGCTTGCCCATGGTGGGGATGAGCGGCATATCCCGATTCGGAAGCAGAAATTAAAAGCCCTCGGCTATGATTACATCGCGTTGGGGCATATACATAAACCGCAGAAACTAAATGATTCGGCAATCCGTTACGCCGGAGCTCCGGAACCAATTGATAAAAATGATATCGGACCGCATGGATATATTGTTGGTGAAATATCAGCAGCGGGAACCCGCACTAAATTTGTCAAAAGTGCGGTCAGGGAATATATTCATTTGATCGTTGAGGTTGAAGAAGCTATGACTGGATTTGCACTGCGGGAGAAGATCAGAAGTGCGATAGAAGACAACGGAAGGCAGAATATTTATAAAGTGATTCTCAAGGGGCTTAGAGATCCGGAAGTATTATTTGATCCGGATAGTATGGATACCTACGGCAATATTCTGGAAATTATCGATGAAACCCGCCCGGCTTATGACTTTGAGAAACTTGAGGCGGAAAACCGGGATAACCTGTTGGGGAAATTTATCGGCAGAATGAAGGGATATGACCCGGGTACGATAGAGTCTTTTGCCTTGTACGAAGGAGTACGGGCGATATTGAAAGCAAAGCGGGGATAACATGCAGATAAAAGAACTTTATTTAAAACATTTCGGCAAGTTTACAGATGAAAAAATAACCGTTTCCGCCGGGATAAATGTATTTTACGGTGAAAATGAATCAGGGAAATCAACTATTTTCGCATTTATCAGAGGAATGCTGTTCGGGATGGAACGGGGTCGCGGCAGGGCAGCTTCGAATGATACATTTACGCTTTATGAACCATGGGAAAACAGTAACTATTATGCAGGGGTTCTGCGATTTGAGAGTGGTGGAAAGACCTTTCGATTAGAGCGCAATTTTGATAAATATGCCAGGAGTGCTTCACTTATATGTGAAGATGACGGTGAAGAATTCTCACTGGAACACGGAGACCTGGAGATGCTGCTTAACGGGCTGACCCTTTCCGGGTTTGAGAATACGGCAGCGGTCGGACAGTTAAAGGTGGAAACCAATCAGAGTCTGGCTTCCGAGCTGCGTAATTATGCGGTCAACTATTATACGGCCGGTAATAGCGATATTGATTTGGTGGGAGCGCTTCAGATTCTTAAGAATAATAAGAAGGAAATAGAAAAGGAAGTCAAAGCGGCGGTTGCTAAGAAACAGGAAAAGCGCAGTCGGGTTGAGCAGGAAGCAGCTTATGTGTGGCGTGATCTGCATGGATTGAACGAAGAAATGGAGCGGCTTAAGGCTGAAATTAAGGAACGAAAAGAACGGCAGATATTCGCCGAGAAAGCGCCGTCAAGAAGGCGGGTAAACCCGTTTCTGGCTGCTCTTCCGGTGATTGGTGTTATCATTACCGCAATACTGTTTCCTCACCCCTGGGATTTTCTAATTGCTATTCTTCTCATATTGGCAGGTCTGTTATATATTTGGAATTGCATCAAAGAGGGAAAGAAAACCGAACAGAAGGAAATTGGAGACGAAGCAGAGCTTACAATGGAACAGCTTACCTGGGAGCTTAAGCTCATACAAGAATCAATAAAAGAAAAACAGACCCAATATGATAATCTTCAGGAGCAGCTTCAGGAGTTTGCGGAACTGGGCGATGAGTTTCGGGAACCGGACGAAAAGTGCCGGGCAATTGATATTGCGACTAGCCAGCTGAATCAATTATCCGGAGAGATTAACCAGGAAATCGGTCAAAAGTTAAGTGAACGAGCCTCAGAAATACTGGGGGTGACTACCGCCGGTAAATATACCCGGCTGATAATATCAGAAAATCTGGATATGCAGCTTTTATCGGAAGGCAGAAAGATTGCCATCGAAAAACTCAGCCGCGGAACCATTGAGCAGGTTTATTTTGCTCTCAGGATTGCGGCTGGGGAAATTCTTTATGAAGAAGCGTATCCGCTCATTCTAGATGATACGTTTGCATATTACGATGACAGCCGTTTGGAGAATACGATAAAGTGGCTGGCTGACAACAAGGAGCAGGTTCTTATCTTTACTTGTCATCGGCGGGAACCGGAGGCTCTTGACAAACTTAATATCCGCTATCACTTGATATCGATACCGCAGCGGTAATTGTGAACAATATTCTGAATTCGCTGGCTGGGATCTAAAATACTGCTGATTGATGCGTCATGATTCATAGTATCAATCAGTAAGGCAATATATTTGCTCATATCGCAGTTGATATAATAAGGCCGGCTTAACAATTCCGGAGTCTGATAGATTAGATTCGTGGTCAGGATTTTATCTATAATACCGTCTTCGTAAGCTTTATCGAACTTATCTAAGCCATTTGTAAATAAACCAAATGTAGCTGCGGCAAAGATACGTTTTGCTTTTCTTTGTTTTAACTGACGGGCGACATCCAACATACTGTCACCTGACGAAATCATATCATCGATAATTATGACATCTTTTCCTTCGACCGAGTCACCCAGAAATTCATGCGCAACAATCGGATTACGGCCGTCGATGATTCTGGTATAGTCGCGGCGCTTATAGAACATCCCCATATCCAGTCCGAGGACGCTGGCAAGATAAACAGCCCGTTCGGTGGCACCCTCATCGGGACTGATGGCCATCATATTACGATGGTCGATCTGCAGATCTTTTACATGACGAAGCAGCCCTTTGATAAACTGATAGGTAGGCCGGACCGTTTCAAAGCCACTCAGTGGAATGGCATTCTGTACACGGGGGTCATGGGCATCAAAGGTGATAATGTTGTCTACGCCCATCCGCACCAGTTCCTGTAAGGCAATTGCACAGTCGAGGGATTCCCGGCTGCTTCTCTTATGCTGACGGCTTTCATACAAAAATGGCATAATTACATTAAGGCGGCGGCCTTTTCCTCCGACCGCAGCAATAATCCGCTTCAGATTCTGATAGTGGTCATCCGGTGACATCCGATTGGAGTTACCGCTTAGTGAATAGGTCAGGCTGTAATTGGTTACATCAACCAAAAGATAAAGATCCAGGCCCCTTACGGACTCTTGAATAATGCCTTTTGCCTCACCGGAACCAAAACGCGGAACCTTGGCTTTCACCTGATAAGTGTCCCTTTCATAGCCAGTAAAAGCAACATCGTTCTTGCGAACCGGACTATCTTCTTTGCGCCACGTTACGAGATAGTCATCAATCTTTTTCCCCATCTCCTGACATCCGTCAAGGGAAATAATTCCGAGTGCTCCAATCGGAATATTATCTAAGTTTCTTTCTTTGCGGTGTACCATTGTTAGTTAGCCTCCCTGTTCATTAATTTCTTTTGAATACGAATATCATCGCCAACCAGGCGGAGTATTTCATAGTTACTGGTAATCCTGGAATATACCCGCTCACTGTAAGTAGACTTAATCTGCTCCAGCGACAAATTTGTTGAAATAAGAGTTGATTTTTGCATTAAAATCCGTTCATTTAAATAAACAAATAATTGTGAATTGGTGAGAGAATTTGACAACTCTGTTCCTAGATCATCAATAATAAGTAAATCACAGCTGGTTAGATAGGGATTGATTCGCTCCGCCTGATAGTCTCTGCTGAATGAACTCTTTCTGCATATTTCAAAAAAATCCGTTGCTGTAAGATAAATAACGGAATAAATTCTATCCATCAATTCCTTAGCAATACAATTAGAAAGAAAGGTTTTTCCGACTCCGGTATTACCTAAAATAATAAGATTTTTAAATTCCGCAGAAAAGGTGTCGATAAAATTGCGGCAAGTATGAACCGCTCTTTTCATCATATCTAATGAAGAACGACCGGTAAGTCTGTCAATGTGATTTGCAGAATAATAGTCAAAAGAAAAGGTGTCAAAATTTTCTTTTTCTAATATCTCCTGTAAATTTGATTGCGTGTATAAAAGAGTAATAACCGCTTTCTTAAAGCAGCGGCATTTATGATTATTGATGTAGCCGGTATCCTGACAATCCGAACATGTGTATATCGTCTCAAGATAATTGTCAGGATATCCATTTGCTTTTAGTAAAGATATCCTTTTTGCGGATAGTTGATGAAGTTGTTCTTTATAATGAATCAGGTTGTTTTCCGTCCCGGACAACAATTTTCTGGCATTTTCTAATGAAAGAGCGGATATGGAATGTTCCAGTTCCTTAAGCTCCGGAATTTTATCATATACTTCCTCATAGCGCAGCAGTAGCTTGTCCCGGTTTGCCAGACGCATCTGCTCATAATTACGCATTATTTCATCATATTGAGAATTAGTCAGTGCCACAATAATCTCCTTTAGTCAGTACTATTTAATTGCTTAGTAATTTGCGTTCTAATTCTTCCATATTATCATAGGTTCGTTCATCAAAATTATGAAACTTACTTTTGGCGGTATTGGGCGCAGGCTTAGCAGTTTGTTTTTGCTGCCGGGTTTGCTCGTGTTTCTGATCCAGAACTTCAATATCTTTTTTATGTTTCACACCTTCAGCCGACCATCCGCTTAATATTTTTTCGGCATATTTAAAGTTTGGCTGATGGGTATTCATAATTGTTCGATTGCATGCTTCCACAATAATATCAAGAGAAAATCCATATTTCCCGAACCAGCATTTCAGATAATCCAGTTCGGCAGGTGTAAATCCGCGTCCTTTAATACCAAAAGCATTCATTACCGCATAATACTCTTTGCTGTAAACATTAGCGGCCTGCTTGGCTTGAGCAACGGTTGAAATATTTTTATCGGCCCAGGCCAGCGCAACGCTTTTTATGTAATGAATACTCTTATGACCGTTTTCAACGCAGTATTCAATCAGATATTCGGTCAAATCAACCGAAAACTCTAGGTCTGTGAAGAAAAATGATATTGTATCAACTTCAGTCTTGGAAAGTGTTTTCCCAAGATATTGTTCTGCAACGAAGAGAATCTGCCTTAATTCTTTGCGGCTTTCGAATGTTTTAATATTCGCTCCGGGTGTGGCGGCCGGCGGAGTGACTTTTTTAGCCGGTTCAGGACCCGTGCGGCTAAGCTTGCCCACTTCCAGACCGCAGACCGTGCCGCACTCATCATATTCTAATGAGAGCAGGCCTTCGCGTTCCCAGTATTTAAGTGCCCGCAGGATATCTTTTTCGGTATTCTCAAGGGCGTCGGCCATGCCGGATATGGATATCGAACAGCCAGGCTGGCCTAGATGGCGCAGTAACAGCAGATAAACCTTCACATATTCGCCGTTTGCTTTTGCCATATATTGATCTATAAACTCGCTTTCCACGATCACATTATTATCTGAAAAACGATTTTTTAAAATGAATGATGCCATAAAAGAACCCCTGCCTCTCTGTTTAAAGTTACAATTAAATGTAAAGGTATTATAGCATTTAAAACGGGCAGGGAAAAGTCTTATTTATAACGAATTTGTTGATAAATTCATGTGGACATTGTGGATAACTAGTCCATTAAAATTGATTCGCCAATGTTAACAACATCTCCGGCTCCCATAGTTATCAACACGTCTCCTTTTTTACAATTTTTAATTGCAAATTGTTTGATTTTACCAAATGAATTCAGATAATAAGCATCACAGCCTTTTTCCCTTAGCGCTTCGGCGATTTGTTCCGATGATACGCCCAGTGTATTCGTCTCGCGGGCAGCATATATGTCTGCCAGGATGATATGGTCTGCCAAAGAAAGCGCATCGACAAAATCGTCAAAAAGTGCTTTTGTCCGTGTATAGGTGTGGGGCTGAAAAATGCACCACAATTCATCATGAGGATAATGTACGGCAGCACGAAGGGTGGCCCGGATCTCAGTCGGATGATGTGCATAATCATCGATTACCGTAAATCCATTCTTTTCGCCCTTGTACTCAAAGCGGCGTCCGGTTCCCTCAAAGCTTAAAAGTCCGGCTTGTATAGTATTCAGCGACAGCCCTGCCAGTTCGCCGGCAATAATAGCGGCAATTGCGTTAAGGACATTATGCTCCCCATTTACGGACAACTGAATATGTTTGGCCGGATTTCCTTTCATTATTAGATTAAAGGCGGCATGCCCGTTTTCATCAAAGGTAATATCAGCCGCGCTGTAGTCGGCTGAGGTGGTCATACCATAGGTAATAATTTGACATTCCAGGTCGGATGTGATGGTATGAAATCCAGGTACCGCTTCATTGATGATAAGAGTGCCATCAGCCGGAAGCAGACGGGCAAATTGATGAAAAGAATCAATGATGTGATTTAAATCTTTAAAAAAATCCAAATGATCTTCATCGACGTTGAGGATAATGCCAATTTTGGGTAAAAATGAAAGGAAGCTATTGGTATATTCACAGGCCTCGGTCAGGAAAAACTCCGAATGACCGACACGGATATTCCCGCCGATCTTCTTTAAGATACCGCCTACCGATATCGTCGGATCCAGATTCCCCTCCAGCAGGATGTGGGACAGCATCGAGGTCGTAGTGGTTTTCCCGTGAGTTCCGGATACGGCAATGGGTACTTGATAATTCGTCATCAGCTGACCCAACAGTTCCGCCCGGGTGAGAAGCGCCAGATTCTGTCTTTTGGCTTCAACAAGCTCTTCGTTATCTTCATGGATGGCAGCGGTGTATACAACCACATCAATGCCATCAATAACATTGCCAGCCTGCTGGCCATAAAAAACAACGGCACCGTTCTCTTCCAGTTTTCTGGTCAGTGGTGATTCTTTGAAATCAGAACCGGAAATGGTAAAACCCTCTTTGAGTAATACTTCTGCGAGTCCACTCATGCTGATGCCGCCGATTCCGATAAAATGAACATGTACCGGGTTATTGAAATTTATTTTATACATAAAATCCGTCCAATCTTTTTTATTATATTACCTTTTTGTCATAATTATAAGCCATTTTCTATATTATAAACATATATCAATAAAAAGCCAAGCCATTTCTTTTGTGAGAATTTTATAAAATGTAATATCAATCGACACTTTTTTTGTAAAGTATATCACATATGAAAAAAAGTGTGTTATAATAAATGGTAAATAAATCAACTTAAAGAGGTGATGACATGAGGAAAAAAGAAATGATAGCAATGCTGTTAGCCGGCGGCCAGGGCAGTAGATTGGGAGTTCTTACGGCTCGGGTTGCGAAACCGGCAGTTGCTTTCGGGGGGAAATACCGAATTATTGATTTTCCGCTCAGCAATTGCATTAACTCGGGTGTAAATACCGTAGGTGTGCTTACCCAGTATCAGCCGCTTCGTCTGAATACGCATATTGGCATCGGGATACCGTGGGATCTTGACCGTAACATCGGTGGGGTGACCGTTTTACCGCCGTATGAGAAGAGCAAGAATAGTGAATGGTATACCGGTACAGCCAATGCGATATATCAGAATCTGAATTACATAGATTCATTCAATCCGGATTACGTACTGATATTATCTGGTGATCATATCTATAAAATGGATTATGAAGTAATGCTGGATTTTCATAAGGAAAATAATGCCGAGGTAACCATTGCAGCGATGCCCGTTCCAATCGAAGAAGCCAGTCGGTTCGGTATCGTGGTAACAGATGAAACTGGCAAAATCACGGAATTTGAGGAGAAACCGGAAGTACCGAGCAGTAACCTGGCGTCGATGGGAATATACATTTTCAGCTGGCCGATCTTAAGACAAGCTCTAACTGAGTTATCGGAGCAGCCGCAGTGTGATTTTGGGAAACATATTATTCCATACTGTCATGAGTTGAATAAACCTATGTTCGCCTATGAGCTTAATGGTTACTGGAAGGATGTAGGAACACTTAGCTCCTATTGGGAAGCAAATATGGAGTTAATAGATATTATTCCGGAATTTAATTTATATGAAGAATTTTGGAAAATATATACCAACAGTGACATTATTCCGCCGCAGTATATCTCGGAGCAATCAGTCATTGATCGATGCATTATTGGTGACGGTGCAGATATATTCGGGGAGGTTCGGAATTCGGTAATCAGTTCCGGGGTGACAATCGGTGAGGGAGCTATTGTAAGGGATTCGATTATTATGAAGGATGTTGTGATCGGTGCCGGCTGTGTCATTGATAAGTCGATTATTGCGGAGGGCGCAAAGATCGGTGAACGATGTACGTTAGGAATCGGCAGTGATATACCTAATAAGATCAGACCGGATGTTTACTCATTCGGTATGGTGACGGTCGGAGAAGATACGATCATCCCTCCAGATGTACAAATTGGGAAAAATACGGCTGTAAGCGGTATTACTTCAAGAGAGGACTATGCCGAAGGGGTGCTTGAAAGCGGTGAGACATTGATAAAGGCAGGTGAGCGGATATGAGAGCAGTAGCGATTATTTTAGCAGGTGGTAATAATAAGAGGATGCAGGAGCTGACATCCCGGAGAGCTACAGCAGCAATGCCGATTGCCGGAAGTTATCGAAGCATTGATTTTGCGCTCAGTAATATTTCTAATTGTCATATAAAGAATGTGGCGGTGCTTACCCAGTATAATTCACGCTCACTTCATGAGCATTTGAATTCCTCCAAATGGTGGGATTTCGGCAGAAAGCATGGCGGGATGTATGTATTCACACCGACCATCACCAACAATAATAATGATTGGTACCGGGGAACAGCGGATGCAATCTATCAGAACATAGATTTTCTGAAAAGATGTCATGAGCCATATGTTATCATTACCTCCGGGGACGCAGTGTATAAGCTTGATTATACAAAAGTCCTGGAATATCATATCGCCAAAAAAGCAGATATTACAGTAGTCTGCAAAAACTTGGATGCAGATGAAGATGCCAGCCGTTTCGGAGTGATTAGAATGAATGAGGATATGCGCATAGAAGAGTTTGAAGAAAAGCCAATGATGGCGATGTCAAATACGATCTCAACCGGGATCTATGTCATCCGGAGAAGGCAGCTCATCGATTTGATTGAGCATTGCGCCAGTGAAGACCGGTTTGATTTTGTCAATGATATTCTGATTCGATATAAGAACTTAAAATACATATACGGATATAAAATGGATAATTACTGGAGCAGTATTAACACGGTGGAATCTTATTATAAAACCAATATGGACTTTTTAAAACCAGATGTCAGAGAGTACTTTTTTAAACAGTATCCGGAAATTTATTCAAAAGTAAGTGATCTTCCGCCGGCTAAATATAATCCTGGATCAGCCGTCAGGAACAGCCTGATATCCAGCGGCTGCATCATCAATGGAACGGTAGAGGATTCGGTTTTGTTTAAAAAGGTATTTGTCGGAAGTAATTGTGTAATTAAAAACTCTATTATTCTGAATGATGTTTATCTGGGTGATAATACTTATATTGAAAACTGTATTGTGGAAAGCCGGGATACAATCAGAGCCAATGCAAGGTATGTAGGAGAAAATAAAGTCAAAGTAGTGGTTGAACGTAATGAGCGGTTTACTATGTAGTACATCGTTTTCAAGATTTTACATGAACGAAAGAAAGGGGTCACGAGGAATGCAGATTACAGACGTAAGAGTAAGGCGAGTGGCAAAAGAAGGCAAGCTGAAGGCGGTAGTTTCTATTACAATTGATGATGAGTTCGTTGTGCACGATATCAAAGTAATAGAGGGGGAAAAGGGACTATTTATTGCAATGCCAAGTAAAAAAGCGTTGGATGGGGAATATCGTGATATTGCACATCCAATCAACTCCGGAACAAGAGAACGGATTCAAAGCATTATTTTACGCAGGTATGATCAAGTAATGTTGGAAGAAGCGGTTTCGGCACAATAAGAATATTTTGGAGAAAGATATATATGATGAGGCATAG
>Ga0153999_1001221_pt1 | contig 10344 bp, 8 predicted proteins | sample TSNC083MetaG_FD_104675 | JGI IMG/M metagenome (GOLD analysis project Ga0153999, IMG submission 104675) | Attine ant fungus gardens microbial communities from North Carolina, USA - TSNC083 MetaG | ecosystem: Host-associated > Fungi > Mycelium > Unclassified | place: USA: North Carolina, Lumber... | reverse complement strand
GAATTCGGCATCGACAGCTTCAGACAGCGAGACGATGGTAAGCTATTATTTCAGTTTGGTTTTGCCGATAAGGAGAATCTGTTTAGCTGGCTTTTAAGCTTTGGCAATCAAGTGGAGTTGCTAGAACCGAAAGAATTGCGGGCGGAGCTGCTTTCCATCACCACCCAAATCAATGAAATCTATAAATAGGCTAAAAATAAGCGAGTATATTTTTAGTCTATTTTTCATCCATCATCTTATTTAATACCAATGCTTTTGATAAAGCTTCGTGAATAATGTAGAATTAGTGATAAAAATATATAATACAATACGATTATAGTATCCATAAATATCCATAAAAATACAAATTATTCCACAAAAGTATTGTTAAAAGCAAATGACTATGTTACAATATAATAGAAAAAATTCCAAAAAAAGGAGGAAAGTTATGGCTAATAAGGGTATTTATCTTGACTATGATGGGTTAGCAACCGCATCACAGAAGTTGAGAACAGAAAAGGAAAATTTTGATGTTGCAATTAAGAGTATGGCTGAGATTGTCAATGCATTACCTGAGGTTTGGGAGGGCGAAACAAGTATGAAATATATTGATCAGTTCGCTGACTTGACACCGGGATTTGAGGCGACCAGAGACTTAATTGAAGAGATTGCCGCTCAGATGGACAGCATTGTTGCTACTGTTCAAGATACTGATAGTGGTATGGCTAGTCAGGTAGGCGTAAAATAATCACAACAGTCACAAGAAAGGCTGCAAAGAGTTAAGCCATGTTGCTTTTTGTAGCCCTAGTGTGACACCCTAGCCATATATAAGAGGTGTGAATCAGTGTACATGGGATATAGTGATGGTGAATCTAAGGAGGAAAGCAGTAACAGCCAATTGTTTTTTGATCCTGAGGATGTAACGAATCGTACCGGTGAATATTCGGCTCTGTCAGACATTTATGGCTGGTCTGTATTTACCGAGGATTTTGAAAAAAAGGAAACAATATACAAGAAGCAGATGCAAAATAACCGAGACAGTTTATTTTTAAATATTATGATAAGTGAAAATTCAGGTAATGAATTTGATGATATTTTTATTAAAGTAATGGCGGCAGAAGACAGTCATATTGTGAAAAATGAAATTAAGCAACAGGAGAAATCTAAGGGGCTGACCATGACAAGTGCTATTCTAATGATCATAGTTATGGTGTGCTTCTGTTTTTTTATGTTGATAAATATACGAAAAAAAGTGAATATGGAGAGAAAAGAGGATGAAGATAGCTTTAACGATTACAATATTGAAGACGAATCATTCTTATGATATTCAGGTCAATCATGAGCAGAAGATAAAAGATACATTAGAGATTTTGAAGGAAAATCTTATACCTGAGCTTGCAGATTCCGGAGCGATTTTAAATGTCCGGTCGCTGCGGACGAAGCGAAGAATCAATACAGAACTGACCTATAGACAGATAGGTATTTATGAGGGAGATAATCTGGTTATATAAAAACGAGGAGAACTAGACAGAATGGACGAAAGAGAAAATATACTAGTTGAAACCGTCAAAAAATCAACACTGACGGCTCAGGAACTATTAGATTATAAAAAGTTGGAAGTAAAGCGCCCTTATTTTATACCGTGCAGCATAGAAGAAAAGGGAGAAGATATATCATTTATTTATGATTTCAACGGATTAAAGATAAGTCAATTGATAGAAGATGAAGATAATATCAGCCAATATCAATTTTTGATTAATTTAGCAAGATTGAAAGATATGCTGCACTTCTTTAAGTTTGAAATGATACCGGAAAATGTATACTATGATGAAAACTTTCTTCCATACATTAAGTTCAGAGATATTTATGCACAGGGAGAAGAATTTGATGAGGCAGACTTTTTGTTCTATTATAAATGCTTTATAGGTGGTATTTTACATGAGAAATATAGTATTAATGACATTATTGACTGTGGCCTTGAAGTCTTAGGTAAAAACAAGTATTTAGATATGATATCTAAATGTAAGACATCTGATGAAATTGTAGATAAGCTGAGGGAAAAGAGACTTTTTTTGGAATCATACCGGAAGCAGAATGAAATACGTGTTAATAAGAACAGCTATGTGCGGAAAAATATTTTGTGCATTATGGTTATCGCCATACTATTGGGGACTGTGATATATACCGGATATTATACTTTTTTCACAAAACCTAAAATGTTGTCTGTCATTTCAGCAAATCAGGCCTATATTAATAAGGATTATGTAGGAACGATAGATTCCTTGAAGAGCATAGAGATTAGTTCCATGGATGCCAATACAAAATATATCTTAGCCGAGGCATATTCACGAAGCGAAACATTTAAAAAAGAAGAAATACAGAATATCTTAACAAAGCTGACATCAGATGTAGATGAGCGATTTTTAGAATATTGGATTTATGTAGGACGCTTAGACTTGAGCGCTGCTCAGGATATCGCAATTTCTTTATCAGATGATAAGCTGTTGATTTATGCTTATATGAAAGAAGCCTATATCGTTGAGTCAGATACAACATTAACAGGTGCCGAGAAAAAAGAGCGATTGACAGCGTTGGAAAACGAAATTGAAAATCTTGGAGAAAAATATGAATCGGTTGCCGAGACAACGTCTGAGACAACAGCGGAGACAACACCGGAGACAGCACCGGAAACTATCATTGAATCTACAGAATAGCAGATGGGTGGAGACATGTTTAAAATACTGGTATTTAATGAAAGTGGATATAGAGAATATCCGATAATTAAACGATTGATACTCAATCGAACTAAATTTTATCATAAGAATAATTCAATAGTTGCTAAAGAGGCCGAAATAGAGAAGCCCATAGATTTATATAAGGAATATCATTCTGCTGACGTTAACACATATATATGCATGGGCAGTCAGGTCAGGAGTTATGAACGGAAAAATCCTTTATGGATTGGAAATGCGAATGCAGATATTATGATTGACTCATTACCCTGTGAAATTTGTATAGAAGATGATAACGCTTATATAAAAAACAACAATAAACAATTTAAGCTCTATAAAAATGCACAATTGATTTTAGATACCTCTTTTGAAATCAGTGAAGGAGATATCCTGTTTCTATGTGGCTGCCAGATAACTTTTTTTAAAGATGTTATCGAAATAGATGGTGATGAATCAAACTATACGGCACATTTAGATGAAGAAAAGAGCGTCGATGATTATTTTGAAGATTTTCCTCATTACAAACGTTCACCAAGAGTCATTAAACGTGTGATGGAAGAAAAGGTCGAGATAGCGAATCCACCGAGCAAAACTACCATTTCTAAAGGGAGTCTGATTCAGATTATTATCCCGCCATTGGTTATGAGTGCAGTAACAGTTGGTGTTGGGTTACTTATAGGTAGGGGGATTTACATGATGATGAGTGTGGCTATGACTATAGTCACAGTGATTACATCTATTCAAAGATTTTTTTCTGAGCGAAAAGAAAACAAGAGGAAAAATGAAAATCGGATAAAGGTTTATGATAAATATCTTTTAAACATACGAAAAAAAATACGAAGATTAAGAGCAGAAGAAAAAGAAGTGCTCATCTATCAAAATCCAAGCCTGAAAAAACTGGAGGAAATGGTTTCTAATTACAGTACCCGTATTTATGAGCGCAGCGGTCTTGATGATGATTTCCTTCGCATCAATCTGGGATATCGTAACGGAACTTCCAATGTTAAAGTGGAATTTAAAGATACTGAGTTGGAGGTTGAAAAAGATGATTTATTAGATGGTGCCAGAGCTGTTAAAGAAGATTTTACTTATATTAGCGGCAAGCCGGTAACAATTGATTTAATGAAGGCTCACTTAGGGATTGTCGGTGAGAAAAGCTATATTCATGAACAGTTAAAAATCATACTTGCTCAGTTAACCTTTATGCAAAGCTATCATGATTTGGAAATTATCTTTATATACAATGAAAGCTATCAAGGCGTTTTTGATTATATCAAATGGTATCCCCATTTTAAAATCAAGGCGATTAATGTGAGGGGGCAAATATATAATGAGAGAATACGTGACCAGATATTGGGAAGTCTACATCAGATTCTTAAAGAACGTAAAAACAAACTAGAAGAAAATAAAAAGGAAACCAAATTCCTCCCTCATTATTTGTTTATCATTGACGAACCAAAGCTTATCACTAACCATACGATTATGGAATATCTTCAGGGCGATGGACAAGAGCTTGGTTTCAGTGTTATTTATACGACAAATTTAAAAGGAAATCTGCCTGAAAATATGCATACTGTTAATATTATTGAGAATTCTTCTTCCGGGAATTTATTGCTTAATGAAAGAGAAATGGTTGATATTAACTATGATTTAGAACATATTAATCAAGTCAATCTTGAGTGGATGGCCAGAAATTTATCAGTGCTCATTCATGAGAAAGGTATGATCTCCCAAATTCCTGAAAGTATCGACTTCTTTGAAATGTATCAGGTAAGTAAACCGGAGGAATTGATGATTAAGCAGCGATGGGCAAGGAATGAATCCCACAAATCATTAGCAGTGCCTCTAGGCGTGCGCGCTAAAGAGGATTATTTGGAATTAAATCTTCATGAAAAAGCTCACGGTCCCCATGGACTTGTTGCCGGCACGACGGGTTCAGGTAAATCAGAAACTATTCAATCTTATATTTTATCTCTTGCGGTTAATTTTCACCCCTATGAAGTTGGATTTTTGTTAATTGACTATAAAGGCGGAGGTATGGCCGGCTTATTTAATAAGCTGCCACATCTCCTGGGAACAATTACCAACCTGGATGGTGCTGAAAGCACAAGAGCTATGGCCTCTATCAAAAGTGAACTGGCAAGGCGGCAAAGAATTTTTGGCGAGAATAATGTAAATCATATTAACGGCTACAACAGACTGTTTAAAATGGGAAAAGTCACTGAACCTTTGCCACATCTGTTTTTAATCAGTGATGAGTTTGCCGAACTTAAAAAAGAGCAGCCGGAGTTCATGACGGAACTGGTATCCGCGGCAAGAATCGGGCGAAGTCTCGGAATTCATTTGATATTGGCGACGCAAAAACCAAGTGGCGTCGTTGATGACCAGATTTGGACAAACTCTAAGTTTAAACTATGCTTGAAAGTACAAAATGAAGCAGATAGTAAGGAAATGTTAAAAACGCCTGACGCCGCTAATATTACTCAGACAGGACGGGCCTACTTGCAAGTAGGCAACAATGAGATTTATGAATTGTTCCAGTCTGCCTGGAGTGGTGCGATTTATGTTGATGAGGAGAAACAGGAGGAGGTTGATGACAGAGTATACCTAATCAACGACCTTGGGCAGGGAGAGGTCATTAATCAGGATTTAAGCGGTGGGGAACGTGGTAATCAAATCCGCGCCACACAATTAGATGTTGTTGTTGAATATATCCATGATATTTTCCAGGAAGAGGGTTTTAAAATGATTAAGCGGCCATGGCTGCCATCTCTTCACAGGAAGATTAAATCTCCGTATATTGGAGAGATACAGGATTCTTCAATATTTGCAGAGCAGGATTTATCTGTGGCTATTGGCTTGGTGGATATTCCGGAAGAGCAAAGCCAGATGGATTATTTATATGATTTTATAAAGCAGGGAAATCTTATTTATATAGCATCAAGTGGTTATGGGAAGTCGGTATTTTTAGGAAATATTATTTTAGGACTGGCGGTTAAGAATTGTGTAAGCAATCTAAATATGTATATCGTTGATTTGGGAAATAGCGCATTAATTCCCTACCGGTCACTGCCTCAGACGGCAGATTATATGACCATTGATGATACTGATAAGCTAGGCAAGTTTACTTCGTTTATTTATCAGGAAATTAAAGAACGTAAACAAAAATTTGCCATCCATATGGCACAAAACTTTGAGGTTTATAATCAAGCCAGTCGGGAAAAATTAAAGGCTATTGTTATTGTTGTAGATAACTTCGATGTTGTTAAGGAAATAGGATATGATATGGAAGGCTTCTTTCAGAAAATTTCGAGAGATGGAAGCAGCTTAGGTGTTTTTCTTGTAATAACGGCCACAAGATCTAACGCCGTGAAGTATGCAACAATGAATAATTTTAAAGTGAAAATAGCGGGATATAATTTTGAAGAATCTGAAATCAGGACGATTGTCGGAAGAAGTGAATATGAATTGCCGGAAATTAAAGGCAGAGCCATGATCAAACTTGAAAATGTTAATATGATGCAGATATACACACCGGTGGAATTTAAGAATGATATAGAATACAGTGCTCATATTCGAACGCTAGTTTCTGAAATTACCGCCAAATCGACAGAAGAAAAAGCGATGGGCATTCCTGTATTACCGGATATATTAAGATATGAAGCGCTTCTTGATTATCCGGGGTATATCAAAGAACCAAGGATGGCGCCAATTGGTATTAATGTCGTCAGCCTTGAAGTGCAATATATTGATTTAAACGAACCCTTACAGTTAATTATTGGCAGCAGTCAGACCGGAAAAACGAATCTGTTGAGAAACGTTTTGCATCATGTCAAAGGCAGGCAGATATATCTGATGGATTCCAAAACACTTGAATTGTCCCCATATGCGATGGAAGAAAATATAGTATATTCGGCTGATAAAGAAACGATTGAAGCCAACATCCATGAATTGGCGGCTCTAACCAGAGAACGTGAGCGTTCATATAAGCTGGCGAAGGAAAAAGATTCGCTGCTTCTTCCGAAAATCTATTATCAAAACCTGCCGCCGGTATATGTAATAATTGATGTTGTACAGGACTTCTTGGGACGACTGGAGGAAATCGGGGATAATTCCTTTGATGATATTTTAATGGAAGCCTTGGGTGTAGGCATACATATGGTTGTAACTGCGGAAACGAAACTTAAGCCACAAGGAAACTTTGGAACGATGGTCAAAGGGACAAAATGCGGTATCATTTTGGGAGATATTAAGGGGCAGGCAGTTTTTTCTTTCAGCGGAATCAGAGAAACGAATAGTTTTGTGGATATAGGTTATTTACATAAGAAAGGCAAAAATATAAAAATCAAAATGCCGAGAAGCATTAATTAAATGAAGAAAAAAGGTGGGGAATTTTATGAAAAGAGCATCCAAATATTTTTTGTACGCAATAGGAGCTGTTATGCTCATAAGTATTGGCGGGATTGTGGGTTATCATGCCAACAGGCAGGACGTAGCCGTAGCAGCTGATGCCGAGGAAGTGACGGAAACGATTGCTATTGTGAATCTGGATGAGGGCATAGAAGAAAATGGCGAGCTGATCAATTATGCTTCAATCCTCATTAGTACCAGTGAATCAGGTTACACAACAGCAAGTCTGGAAGAAGCACGGACAGGTATTACAAACGGTAAATATGCGGCGTATGTGGTTGTACCTGCTACTTTTTCAGAGAAGGTCATCAGTCTAAATTCAACACCGCAAAAGGCAACTATCCAATATGAAATCAATGAGGATCTGAGGCAAGATGTGAAAGAATCTACAATGTATAAGATTTTTAGTCTTGAGAAAAAGCTGAACAATGATTTGGGTTATATGTATTTATCATCAATTCTGAATGAATTCCATACGGCTCAGGATAATGCCAAGACGATTATTGAAAATGATAATGAAGATCTGGAAGTGCTTTTAAGCATCAGTGAGTTGGATTTGGTGTCTTCTGTAGATATTGGAGAATTAAAAACCCATGCATTTGATATTGAAAATTTGAATTTAACAGATAATTATGAGTTGAACAAACAGTTGATTGCATTGATTCAGACCAAATATAATGAGTATGTGGCATTGGGCGAAGGCGATTTAGCAGAGCTTAAGACAGAAGGGGATACGGTGTTGGATTACACTTCGCTGACCGGCCTGTTGAATTCATTGGGAACGTTCAAGGATGAAAATGGGAACTATGTCTATACAGCAGGACAGCAGAATGTCACCGGCCAATTAGAAGGTTATAATACAAATCTTCAAAACAATAAAGATAGTTTAAAGGAATACTTATCAGCCATAAATGTTAACTACAAAAAGGAAGCGGATGCACAGATTAAAGAGAAAACAGGTTTGAAAGCTTATAAAGAAGATGGAACAATAGAAGAAAATAAAACGTTAGATGCGTTTTTACAATCCAAGAAGAGCCTGGCTGAGACACTATCCAATAATATCCAGACAGAACAGCTAACAAGACTGGATGCGCTTTTTTCAAACGGGTCAATTTCTACAACTAGTACGGCAGACAGTATAAAAAGCGGCATCAGTACATCGTTGGCTAATCAATTGGATAATGCGGCGTCGAATATAATTTCACAGGACAATATAGCGTTATGTAATCAAGTGGAACAGAAATTACAAATGGAAAGTCATATGACGAATTTTTTGATGGCAAATTATAGTTCACTGGATCCGGTAATACAGGCAGAACTTGAAAGTGCGGCTATTAGTTGTGAATATTCTGATTTTACATCTTATTATACCAGTTTGGCATCCGTCAATCCTTCTAGTAATGCTATTATAGAAGCAGTAACAGCTGAATACAAAGAAGCTGTAAACACTACAGTTGATATCGACAGCTCAGTGAGTGGATCAATTGATGATGCCCTTATGACAACGATCAAGGATGTTATTGTGACAGATGTTAAGGCTTGCTTTGCGGAAACCGATTTGACAATATATTATACTGCTGTGGATTCTGTGATAGTGGAAAACCTGGATAATATTTTAGTAGATTTTACAACACGAGAAGCTTCTGTCGGTTATCTGGCTTTTGAGGAGGCAATTGAGAATTTGCCGACTGTAGATGCAACAACGCTGGGAGATACAATTGCAAATGAGATTATTGAGGTCATGACACAAAAATCAAACGTTGAGATGAAGCAGGTTGCAGAAGCGCAAACTGAAAAATCAGAAGAGATTTCTGCGTTCCATCAAAGTATTCAGACTCATAATCCGTTGGCATATGTGAACCAATCGGAACTGGGAGGTATCAACAGTGACCTTCTAAGCAATAATCAGGAAATTGAAAGTTCATTGAACGGAAAGTTCACCGAATATGTTGAATATGCAATGAAATCCAATGAAACCGCCAATGAAAACGTAAATTCCCTGGTCGATAAAATTTATGAAGCCAATGATGCTTCAAATCAGCAGGTCAGCGATGGTCTGTTGACCGCCAAAGATTCCAGGATAAAAACGAATGAGACAAATATAATTATGTTAAGTGACTTTATTGAAAAGCTGCCCTATACAAAATTAGGAAGCGGGCCTTCGGCAGCTGCATATGACTTTATAGTGGATCCTTTAAACTTTACGGAGGAAAGCACATACACCATGACACCAAATAGAAGCGGTGTTGTTTCCGGTTCCGGATCGCCATCAGAGGATGGCGGCTTAAGTGAAGATAACATCCTGTTAATTATACTGATTGTATTTATAGCAATTGCGGTGATATCAATTCTATATAAAGCTTTGGCAGGAAGAAAGCATTCATGAAAATATTGATTATTCGTCAGGTAACGGTACGATAAGGAAAGGGGTTCATATGGCAAAATCAAATTTATTAAGCAATCCACAATTAGCGAGTGAAAGCTCATCCCGGCTTCTTGATGCTTCTCGGCGTTTAGATGATTTACCGTCTGTAGGATTAGGCAGTACAAATGCGGAGGTTAACAATGAGTGCGCAAGTGCGTATGAAGCCGTTCAATCAATACTGTCTTCTTATGTGGCTATTTCCCAGCGAGATGCCCAGCGTATCGGCTCAATAGGATCAGCTTTTTTGGCATTAGACCAAAACCTGGCCAACGGCCTTTTGAAATGAGGTATTTAGATGGTATTAGGAAATAGAAAAGCAGCAGATGAATTATATGAAGCATTACAGAGCCGAAGGCGCATCTTATGTGAGGAAGAGGAAGGATACCAACTGGAATATCAGCGTCATCAAATGCGTTTGCAGCGGGAGGAGGATTGAGGCAGATGGGATTATTTATGGATACCGGCAGCGTTAAGTCGCAGTTGAATCAGATGAATATCCGTCTGGCTGAGGTAATCAGCCAGGCTATGCGGCTTCAGGGAAGCGTTTCTGCATTTACAGAAACAACGCAGCAGCTTCAAGGCAAGTCCTATGATAGTATCAGAAATTATTACTCAAGTACTCATTTACCAGCCATCCGAGGACTCATATGCCATGTGGAAGAATTAAAGGCAGCCAATGATAAGTATGCCTCACAGATAGATACTTATTTGGGCGGCATAAGCTATGTCGATGAAGATGGATTGGGAAACAGTCTTGACATGATTATACTTGCAAGGGAGCAGGTTGCGGCAATGACT
>Ga0153999_1001220_pt1 | contig 10348 bp, 11 predicted proteins | sample TSNC083MetaG_FD_104675 | JGI IMG/M metagenome (GOLD analysis project Ga0153999, IMG submission 104675) | Attine ant fungus gardens microbial communities from North Carolina, USA - TSNC083 MetaG | ecosystem: Host-associated > Fungi > Mycelium > Unclassified | place: USA: North Carolina, Lumber... | reverse complement strand
TATTTAGCCTGATACCAACCTCTCAATAATACAAGAGTTTATTTTAATCATGAAAATAAATGATAGTTACGTATTGGTCTATTGATCGGTATTTTTGTGTCCAATGTGCAATGGCCAACAGAGAGACCGAGGAGCAGACTCTGGTAGATAGTTCTGCCAGACGTGATCCTAGGACTCTCACTACAATTTCCGACATTATTTCATGCCTCTCTGTTTTACAATCGGAGGAAGCTGAGGTATCCAATGCACTCACCGACCTTCTCGATGCCCGCGAGCCTATACTCGCATCTCTTACACGTCTGACATCACTAGCTCCCGAGCTAGATGGACTGCAGGCTGAAGCACAAATGTTCTCAGAGAAGGTCCTGCGAACGGCTACTACAGCAGATCGGATAGGGAGCAAGGTTCGCTCTTTGGACGAAGAGATGAGCAGGGTGAAAGAGGCAGGAGATCGTGTTAGCCAAGTAATAGAACTCAAGGTATTTCTTGCAGCCTTCTGCTTCTGCAGCTTTGAATTCTGTACCAGTCCTCTCTATCTGCCCTCCATGCCTCCATAGAAAGCCAAGACTGGGAAGCAGCCACACTGAATTGTTCGAAAGCAATGGCTCTACCCCTGGATATCATTTCAGGTCCATTCGCCGGACGGACAGTCGTAAGCAACTCAATCCTCTTTTTTGTCTGTACTTAATTCAATAGCCTACCGCAGAAAGCCACCTGCCGCCTTCAGAGCAGCTCCGAGAAGCACGAGAAACTCTGCTCTCTATTTTCCGCAAGAAGTTCGAAGAGGCTTCTCGCGCAAGGGATTCGACTACTACAAGTAGATTTTTCAAGCTATTCCCTGCTATTGGATGGGAGGTCGAAGGCTTGCAAGCGTATGCTGGATTTGTGATCGATTTGGTCCGGATGAAATCACCTACTACAATCAAAAGTGCGTATATCAGCATATCCATTCAGAGTGATCTTAAATTGGGTCATTTAAAGCCTCTTCTTCGCTCTATTATATCAGTTCCCTGACATCCCTGTATGAAAGCATTGCAATGATTGTGGATCAGCATCAACCTGTTGTGGAGAAATATTATGGTTCAGGGAGGATGAAGAGCGTGATTGGGAAATTACTGGGAGAATGTGATCGAGTGACAAAAAGCCTACTTGAAGGTTGGGAGGAAGAAAGGTCAATAAAGCGTAAGGCATGTAAAATCACAATATTAGAAGTTAGGTATTGATAATAAGTCTGGTTTTTATAGTTAACCGACATTTGCAACAACCCTCCAATACCTATGTTTACCTCAAACGGTCGCCGCCAGCAACCTTCTGAGGAAGCCGTGGTGGATCCACGAGAGACCGATAAAGTCTTGTCAGAGATAGCTGGGATGCTTGGGAGGTGGAGTATGTTTAAAAGATTCTTGCTTGATTCATCAAGTGTGATTATGCTGTCTGTCTCTTGCATTGTATAGATTACTGACCGTCCTCTCGAAGGAATCTTCAGTAGAAGATGAAAATTTCGAGAGTTCCCCACCGAAGCTTCCAACGGATGGGTCGTCTGGGCCTCCGCTAGATCTGGAAGCAACTGAATCTCAAAAGCTTTTCAACGAAATCATCTTCATATACTTCATACCTTTTGAAATCTGGTATATACGCACGATCATTGACAAGGTTGGTAAATTCAGGGATATTCATGGTTTTCCTTGCTCAATTTTTCAGGCTAACCGAATGTCGAGTCCGGACGTCTCCCAGATACCAGTGATTACTACAGCCCCGGATGATGTTTTTTATATTCTCAAGTCAGTCATTTCACGGATGATATCAACAGGTTCTGTTCTTGTCGTGGGGCAGACACTTGAACAACTACGAGAGGTAGTTGACAAAGACTACATCGGGATAATCAAGAAAAAGCTGGACGATGTTTATCGAAATCAAAATGCTCCTGGATCGAATGCGCGAGCGGACAAGATTGAAAGAGAGAATAGGATGTCATTCACTGTACGTAGTCTGGGCTGTCTTATGGCTACAATCTCACCAGGGAACAGATCCTATTAAACGACTTGGATATCTCAGCATCTCATCTCGAACGACTCACCCGTGATCTTGCAGAAGGGACAATTATATCTCAAAACTTTACAAATGCGGAGGAAATAGTAGTCAAGTCTCATATCATGGGTTTCCAGTCAATAGAGAGCAAGTTGAAGTCTACTTTACGGGTGGGTATTGTTTTATTGTTACATGAGGATAATCTCCTTACAATGCCTAGGCTGGGATTGAACAACAGTTCAACCAATTACTGCGTCCCAGATTGCGAAATTTCATACCGGATATCTATAACAACGTGTCATACCAGTTGGACGAAGAAAGCTATTCAACAACAGAATATCAGGATATTGTACGGAAACGATTTGTGAAGACATGGGAAGGACTAGTCGATGGATACAAGGAAACGTTTACCGACAACAACTATCGATCATTCTTTGGCCTTGCTCTCGACGTTCTTCTTCGTCCCTGGGAAAAGTATATGCTCAACTTCAAGTATACAGAGGTATGTAGTCGGCTAGAATGATTTGCACGATGGTAATTGTTTGGGCTAGCTGGGTGCAATCCGATTTGACAGAGACACACGCGCGATTACTGCATATCTCAGCTCTCAGACGTTGTTTGGAGACGTCAGAGAAAAGTTCGTGCGATTGCAGCAATTTTCGACGATCCTCAACCTGGATTCTGTGAGTACGATCCTCATTCTGCTTAATCCTACTCACTTGACATAGGAAGAAGACATTGAAGAATTCTACAATAGCTCCGGTATCACGTGGAAGTTAAGTGCCCAAGAAGCAAGAACAATCGCCAGTCTCAAAATCTAGGTATAATGTAGTCGTAATTCAAAACACATAAAAAATTCCAAGATAATTTCACCCTCTCCGCAAGGCATCTAGCCGAGCTTGTAGTGCATCTTCATCTGTAAGAGCTGCACCGCCATCATTACCGACATTATCATCCCCTGCTTTCCCTGCTCCACCGGCAGAAGATCCGCCATGACCACCGAGGGCCACGGGTTGTCGATCTGCAGGAATTCTGGACATTGTTGCAATGCCAGTAGGTGCATCGGTGAGCTGGAGCTCGTTGAACACTCACTGAGAAACGGGCAAAAAACGGAAGAAACACACTTGTTGAGAGAGATCAACGCCAATCTCGTCTAGAACCTGCTTGAGGATCTTATCTCCCTCTTCTTCTTCGTCTTCCTCTTCGTCCATGACGTCGTCGACAACATCGGACATCATTTCCTCTTTCATGTCCATCATTGAGCTCTCCTTTTCAAATTCGGTCACTATGTGTTGGATCTGAGGAAGGTTGAGACCACGATTCATCGAGGCCATTGCCTGAATGGCTGCAAAGTGAGTTACAAGGAACTGGAAAGACGAAGGCTGCCTACACGGGTAGCACCCCGCATAGCGTCGGCCATTTGTTGATTACTTCGCAGTGTCTGTATCCGAAGGCCAACAGCCTGCAACTGAGTACGCATCTGATAGAACCGCTGGACATATCGGCGTGTCCGTACAAGGTCCTTTGCCATGATCTTGCATGCATTCTTGTGTTTTAAATCCGGTTGGTTCAAGGATCTAGGAATGAAACAGGGCACATCCCGATAGCTTGAGACGGACAAACCAACTGTCCAGATTTTGCACTTTTCTTGATATCTGCGACGAGTTTTTTCTCGCTCGCCTCGAGTTTGGTGCGTTCGCGATCAAGCTCACGCTGGGCCTTGGCGAGTGCGCGCTGATGTTGACGCAGTCTCTCCGCTGGAGTCACTGTACGACCAAAAAGGGTCTCCTGCGGTTATTGTGAACACTATGGTATTGGGAGCAAGGAGATAAGGACTTGCGATGATGTTCATGATGAAAGGGGTTGTGAGGTTGTGATGTCACAGTCATGGCTCTTCTTGACATTGGTACCCAATGTTCCCTGGACTCCTGTTCTACTTATGACTTCCTACCCATCCTTTGTCCAGATTGTTCAAAGTATTTCTGCAAACACCACATTCGTTCTGATCTTCACTCCTGTCTGTCATTGCCCCAGAAATCAGATGTTCAACATGAAAAGTTACGACGATGCGTTTTCAACAACTGCAATAGCCTCAGCCTTGATGCATACAGCTCTTCCATTGCCGTTACCTGCATAAAATGCAATAGATCTTTTTGCGCAGGGTCAGAGTTTAATGGGTCGCACTTTCCCTATTTTGATTCGTTATCTTCCAGGCATCGCCATCCAGTGTCCCACAAATGTACTCCGGTCATCGATGCCAAATTACAGACAAATGAAAAAGCTCGCGAACTACTTCCAAAAGTTTCCTCAGGTTCTAGAGCTAGGAATCCGATCAAGAAAACCAGCAGGCCACCTACAGACCCAGTGAAACTTGCCGCTTATCACCGAGTCGAGGTGATTAAGATGCAGCACAAAGCTGTACCTCTCGATCCACAGGACAAGTTGGCCTCTCCTCCTTTGGATGAGCGACTACATATCATATTCAAATATCGTGAACAGGAAAAGATTTTCTGGGTGCGAAAGGTTCGTGTAGCATCGCGTTTGATCCATCTAGCCTCAGGTATGGATACTGTAGACGCTCATCGCGGGCAGAGCCCTGGACTTTCTGTGTATTCAATTTAATATTAAGGACGGCAAATCTGTATGCTTTGCGAATTCGTAGGGATGATGATGTTGCTGACATTGGCTTGATAACGATAGCCTATCCGACTCTCAAAAGAAAAGCCCAAGACACAAATACGGAATGATGCGACTCTTCTGGACCAAGTAGACGACGGATCAGTTCTCGTCATCAGTCAAAGTACAGCTCAGCACTTGGAAATACCTGTACAACCAAGGATGAAGTAATCCTTTCCAATACAGAGCATCGCAAATAAGGCTATATAATCTAGCAATGCATGGTATACTAATCCTATCAGAAAGAGACAACAAAAAGTCCAACCCCATTCAATGGATGGGTGGAAAAAATTACCCAATGAGAAATCTGACGACCAAGATGCACCAATCACGAAACGAGCGCAGCCAGGCGCCTGAGATGCGAAACATTAAGATATGCAGGGACATATGTCTCCAGTCCTGATACCTCCCGAGGTAGCGGTAATTCATAAGGTCCTACTTCTTCTGGCTCTGGCGACAGGAGAAGATGGTCATTGCGATCGTTGGCTTGAACTCGAGAGGCTACCACTCGAAGGATTTCTGGCGAAATTGGATTCTGTGATTCCAATTAAGATTTTTGCCCTAGGTTCGATGACAGAAATCTTACCTCATAATCAGCGACATAGTAGTTGGTGCACATCCTCTGGATTTGCATAGGACTGAGCATCCAACAGACATCGTAGATGATTTCGATATCAGCAGCCGTAGCCTGGTATGGCATCCCGTTAGCACGTGTTCAAGAACAAAAACACCAGCAATGATACCTTTTTCAGCTGAAGGAGCTTGGTGGCCTGCATCAGGTGCTCCAGTTGTAGTGTCCCTTCGGGCATATCGTGAGACTTGCACCATTCTTCTATACGGGTTATATTATACTGAATTTGCATAGCTAAGGCATGGTGCTTTTAGTAACGTCGAAAAAAGGTGTCTTCTCCAGACCCACGAACCTCGTTTCCAAGATGAAAAATTTCGTCGCATGAGAAGGTCGTTAAAACTCGTTACACCAATCAACTTGAGTAGCTCTGTGATAACCTGTTGCACAACAGATTCCTCCATGTAATAGCTCTTCAGACTCTTCCAGACCTTGTTGAGGAGACTGAGAATTTCATCCATGCTGAATGCTGGCTGAGTATTTGAATTCAAAAGTCGATTGAATAATCGGCCACCACCGTCACTAGTTGTGAACCCTGGTAGTGACTGACTTTCGATCAGGGCAGGAATGACCATCTTTGAAAGTTTCCTCTTTGCCCCCAACATCCAAGTGTGATGGATGTTATACTCCAAGCTGTCAAGATCATGCTTGACAACAGATACAAGACGCTCGTAATCAGCCCAGTCAAAGGGCCGTACAGCATTTTCCTCACCAGGTCCGATGCCTTGCAACATGTCGCTTTCAGCAACACATATGAAAGAGAGCATCTCATGGACATTGGAAAGCCAGAAAATACCAGGAACAATTGCCTCCTCTCCTTGAAAAGACTGTACCTCCATCAGTGACTCATTCAGTGATATTTGAAAGAAACATACCATAACATGGGCTTGAATTGTTTGCATCACGTTCGCAAGGAATCGTTCGCTTTCTGCAATCAAACCATATTTCCACATCTCGTTTGTCACCAAGCTGATAAGGTTTGCCGGGAATAAGATCTCCTTCACGGCCGAAGGATTAGTCAGGCTTGGGACAGGAATCTTCATTCCACGGATCAGACCGTCCAGCACATCCTCATCCAACCTCTTGGCATCCATCATTAGTCGGATCTTTTCTTCTGCAGGATCTTCATAATCACGGATTCCAGGAAGTCCATTGATATTGCGGTAGCGCATAAAGTTGTCTTCGCCATTAAATGCTACGGAGACAGCGCGTGGGTTTGCCGTTTGCGATTTCTTGACGTCAAACATGAGCTCGTCAGCTGAGGTACGATTCTCTGGAGGCACCAAATTCAAAACTCCAGCAGAGCTATGTCTACGCTGGTGCCGATTGTTCAGGTTGCCATTGACAGTGGTGCCATTGGGTTCCAAAGTACGTAAGTTCGTGGCAAATGTCGGCGAAAGCGGTGGAGGTTGGTCGCCTCTTGGACCTTTGGTCAGCGTGTTGAGTGCATATGCACGATTCAGCTGTTCTCTGAGACCGCTGACCTCGTTCTTGAGCGTTGCAATGACAGAGGTATCTTCGTGAGTACGGACTGGCGTAGCCTCCAAAGCCTTCTGCTGAGCCTCAATTTGGGTTGCCTGCCGCGAGATCTCGTCGGTCAACTTCAAAATTATTTCCTCCTTCTCCCCCAGTCGTGTCGTGACTTCTTCTAGCTTTTTCTCACTTTCAAGCTTGACCTGGAATATTTCCTCCTTGCGCACCAACTCCGCTTCTGTCGTGTGTAGGTTAGCTATGGTTTGCTTCAACCGGGCATCAGTTTCTTCATGTCGGTTCATCCATTGCTGTAATTGTTGCTGGAGTTCCACAAGTTGTACCTCAATTTTCTTCTTCTCCTCTGACCGTTGTTGCAATAGCTGTGTGAGTTGAACAACCTTATTCTCCAGCTGATAGGATATTTCCTGGTACTTAGAGAGCGAGCGAGCTTCTTCCTTGAGGACCTTGAGCTCACGACGAGCATATCGACGGCGGATACACGATTGCAAGTAGATGACACGACGAACGTCAGACATAAACACACGACGAGACGCACTGACGTCCGGAATGAGTAAAAGATCTCGAAGTATAATTTTCGAATCCTTACACTCCTCGTAACAAGCTCTGTAAAAGGGTGGCTGCTTGATACGTCCTTTCGTGGACAAATCGTCGACGGGTTTGCATACCACGGATTCCTGAGAGAAGTGAGTCTGGAGGTATGATTACCTATATATAAGTCACGTACTACTCTGGAGAAGAACGGCACTGCGTCGGACATCAAGGAAATATTTCCTTTGTGTGAAAGCACGAATCGCGCTTTGCAATCTCCTGGCTGCAACTTCACGCCGAATACTCTCCACAAGCTTCCTGGCAAGAATGCCTCGCCACCAAGTTTGAATTTGAATTGTCGCCTGGCGTAACGTCCGATACCTTTTCATTGCCATGCGACGACGCATATTCTTTTGCACCACTGTAATCATCGCGTTGAGCCTATCTGATCGAAGCGACTCCAAACCTGCCAGCATGCCAGCTCTGAAGAAAATTTTGGTCAAACCATTCTGATACATGTCGGTATCCGCGATGGTCTTTTCGAGGATGATAGCACAAAGTCTACGAAGATCCATAGACTGAATCATTGGTTGCCAATCTGAAGATGGTACAAGCATGTAATACCTACTCCCGAGTTAAAGATAGGTTTTTTACCATCAATCTCTTGATTACTCACCGTTCTGCAAATTCTTCGTATGTCCACCGCGTAGGATATCCAGCACAACTAATCCGAATAGTCTCTAGAACACCACAAGCACGTAGTTGTCCAAGGACTTGCTGAGGTTGAAACTCCCAGGGGCGCTTAGCCTCATTGGGCTTGATGCACCGGATATAGTGGACATTAGTCACTTTGAGAGTCTCCATGAGTGCGATCAAAGAAGACTTAAAGATTGAGCCCTGTGTAGGTTTCCTGGAAGCGAGCAAACCGCGCTTGGCACTTCCTGAAGGGGTCGAGGCACCAGGAGAGGCATTTGATGCTACCCATGATTGGCGACCAGGATCGGGGATAACAGACGAGCGACGCGAGCCACCGCTACCAGTATCTGAGCCAGGACCGGTAGGAGTATTTCCACCCTCTGTGGCCTTGACAGAGTTGAGAGCGGCATCGAGGACTTCTTTCAAGAATGAGTTCTTCGTAGCGGTGAGAAGGGCCATGTGTTCATCTGGAACAGTGTCGCGATTCTTTTCCAAGAAACCTTCAACCTCGTATGTTACATCCAATGCGTAGTGAGAGATGGTGAAAGACGTATTGCCAAACCGTGGTTTCTTGTAGACATTTCTGAACTCATTTTTTGGAAGGATCTGAGCATTCAATTTCTGCAAGAAAGATGCGTCAGTCCCAGCGGGAAGGCGAGACTCTTCGTCCAATAGCGAAAGAACGCCAAGTCTGCTTTCAATAACGTCAATGCAGGGCTGATTATCGAAGAAGTCGATGAACGTCCAATTAATTTCTTCCTTGACATACTCTTCTTGCTCCAACTTGAAGACATGCGAGTTGAACTAGGAGATAATGAGTGAACCACTACTTCATAATCCTCGGATCAAGATACCTCTTGCTGCAGTTTTTCATTTGCATAATTGATACTAAACTGTTCAAAAGAGTTCTGAAAAACAAGTCAGTACAAAAAATCCAGACTATGGATACATACATACCTTCTGAAAATGCTCAAAGCCATAGATGTCCAGAACGCCGATGAACATCTCGGCCCGCTCTGCAGCATCACCATTCTCTCCCGCCAGACTCTCGTTCACGATTGCCACAAGCCACTCAAACATGCACGCATAGATAAATTTCGCGACAGAATCGCGAACAACGATTGCCTGAGCCGCACTCAACGTAGTCACAATTTTCTCAGACCGTGTAATTAACTGTTTTTTGACCGTCCATTTCTTGAAATCTGCAAGGTTAACACCAAGAAAGCGCGTAGAATATTGTAACGCAAGGTCATTGTCGTCGATATTACTCTCATTCCGCATGGATGTAACCTTGATATTGCCGAGGTGAAGCAAAGCGGCCAAAAGACGAAAAACAGCCCATTGTTTTTCCACTGATATACCGACAGTCGACAGCGCCTGTTGTGTTGCTCTAAATTCCTCTGCGTCATCAACCCCCGTGATGAGCGTTGACAAAGGTCCACCTTGCTTAAGGTAATGAAATTTTGTAACATCTATATCCAATCCAAGGTCCTTGCGCTCCTTTGATGGTGCACCAGCACATAGTTGGTAAAAAATGTGGTAATTCCGTTCTGTCAAGGGCTGAAATACCACTCGGGAGCGCTCAAGGAGGTAGGTTCGGATCCGAGCGCCAACAATCTCTTGTTTCCCATCAAACAAAATCTAATGTTATGGCTTAGACGATGCATAATGGATACAGACGAGAATCGAACCTGAATGTACTTGCCAAAACGGGAGGAGTTATCATTTCGGGTGGTCTTCGCGTTACCAAAAGCCTCGAGGATGGGATTGGTTGCTAGTATTTGCTTCTCAATCTCACTTGAGTCGTCCAAGGAAAATTTTGACTTGGATTTTGAATTAGGACTGGGAGGATTGACGGAAGCGAGATAACGCATGATGAACTTGGCCTATAAAAGAACATCAATCTTTCTTGTTTATTGCCTTCAGGAAAAAGTCCGACCGATTCTGTTTTTCCAGCACCACTTAGATAAAGTGAAATGAGAAAAGAACATTATTGAGAAGGACTTGGCTGCCTACCTCTCTCCAGATACGATGATCGTCTGTCCCATTCCCTCCTTGCGCATCGCAGTATAGGCATCTTCTGCAATGGCGAAAAGATGCGGTTCCAGCTCCCCTCTTTTCCGACCGCTGTATGCTTGTATTATCTCAGGACCGTAAAGAGTAACACGCTGGAATGGATTGACGGCTATTAGGACAATTCCACTGTATGTGTAGATACTGTGCTGGGCATAACGATTGCGGATAGTGTGTAATACTGATGACAGTGAGGGAGCGAGGCTAATGATGCAAGAGGTTTAC
>Ga0153999_1001219_pt1 | contig 10351 bp, 17 predicted proteins | sample TSNC083MetaG_FD_104675 | JGI IMG/M metagenome (GOLD analysis project Ga0153999, IMG submission 104675) | Attine ant fungus gardens microbial communities from North Carolina, USA - TSNC083 MetaG | ecosystem: Host-associated > Fungi > Mycelium > Unclassified | place: USA: North Carolina, Lumber... | reverse complement strand
TCAGCCCCGTGCCGATAGCCCGCAAGACGGGTGTCGGGTTTTTCAGCGCACGCTCCAGCCTTTGAAATGCCTGCTGAACGGCTGCATCCTGAAACTGCCAGCTGACAGTGACGCCGCTCATTTACTATCGCCCTTCGTGTAATAAGCCCCCTTCGCCGCCCAGATGCCCAGTTCCTGGCGGATGCGCTCACCTTCCTCGGAGAGTTGCAGGAGCCAGCGGAGATCATCGAGCGAATTCAGCTTCAGGAGTTCCGCGTCCTGTCCGAACTCCTTCACCAGGCGTTCGGTGATGACACGGCGTTCGGCTTCGTCACTCATAGGCAGGCTCCATCGTCAGGTGATTGCGGTACCTGTCCACGACGCGGAACCGCCCCCCGCGCTGTAGGAGAAGCTCATATTCCGGCTCTCCTGACAAACGCGGCACCTGGTTGATATAGGCCGCCTTATAGTTCTTCGGCAACCGGAACTCCATGGTGAGATGTCCTTCCGCCTGTTCCGCAGCCATCCCCGCATCGAAGGTAGTTGAGGTAAAACCGGGGAAGTCGATGACGTCGCCGATCATCGCATTGATATTCGGAGTGCCAAGTTGCTCACCGCGCCAGACACGGACATCGTGGGGCAATCGGGAACGGTCGAGCGCGCCGGTGAGCGCTTCGATAGCAGGTCTATCAGATGGCACGATGCGGCCAGCGCGCAGTTGCTCGTTGATCCGGAAGGCGGAAACGCCACGATATTCGGAAACCGCTTGCAATTCTGGTCGCGCGAGATCAGCCGCCCAGGACTCTGTAGCTTTTGCCATCTGAGCGTCGGCATCATGCCGGCTGCGAAAGTTCACAGGCTTGATTGAAGGATCGGGTTGCGAATTCTGCCACTGTTTGCCGGGGTTATAATCGAAGCCCGGATCGATCCCCTTGGGCACCTGGTGTACTTCGCCGGTTTTCGGGTTGCTCCATTCGCGGGTTTCAATTGCTGGCGCGGGATCCGGTCCGCTTTTGCCCTGACGGGACAGGCTGCGCTCGGACACCGGAGCAACCCGGCAACCACAACGCCAGCCGTTCGGCGGATAATGACTGTCCCAGAATGGATCGTCAGCCCGCAACACCAGACCATCCCACGCCAGATGCTCCAGCCGTGGATGCTGCGCCCCACTATGGACGTATTGCCAGTACGGGAATGCCGCCAGCGTCTCCGGCTCGGTTTGTTGAGCGTAACGCCCGGCGGAATAAGCCATGGACAGGTTTGTCTCATAGATGATGGTCGCCCGCCATCCCGGAGTGCCCGTATGCGCCCAGCCATGCCTCGCGACGATGTCATCAAATGATTTCAGGAACTCGTTCAGGGACGTGCCGGTTTCCAGCGCGCGTGCCACCTCACGCCGGAAATCTTCGACCAGGGCTTTCGTCCCGGCTCCGGCTACCGTAAACCCCGTTGCATTCGCCCGCTGGAAAACATCCGTATAGTGCTCGGAGGTCATGTTGGTTTTATTGCGCAGGTACGCGATCGCTTCATCAAACGGCATATCGAGAGCGCTGATCGTTGTCGTCATGATGCAGTGCCTCCAGACATCAAAATTGAAGGCTCATCAAAGGCCGTAGGCGGCAATGTTGCCGACGAAGCGGGGATTGAGCCATCACGGCGCGATATGCGGCTCAGCGCCCCTCTCACGGCTTTTCCTTCAGTTCGTCCAGAAGAGCCGCCTGACCGGTCAATCGTGCCAGCGCCATGCCTCGCGACATGGCTTCCGCGAATGCGGTCGGATCGAGATCCAGCGTTGCCAGTTTGCGGGCCGCCTCATGCAGATCGACACTCTCTTCGAACACCTTTCGAATGTCGTTTGAAAGGCCAGCCAACGCCCCGGCAGCGTCCCGCGCCAGACGTGCCGTCAGGCGATCAACATATTCCGGTTCGGGTGCGGATGCGTGCAACGACAAAAGATGACGCACGGCGCTATGGGGCTGTGGCCGCGTCGCCTGGTCGAACATCTGCATGGTGCGACCGCCGATCAGTTCAGCGTCCGGAGCCGGGTCGGAAAACCCTATGCGATCCCGAAGCTCGGATGCCTCGATTGTCAATCCCTGCGGCCCCAGTTCCTTCAGCGCCGAGATCACGATCGGCAACGGCACTTCGTCCGGTCGCCCGATCAGGATCCGCGGATATTTTTCCTGTGGCCCGAAATTAAAGGAGATGATGGCGGGAGACAGCTGCCTGGTCAGGGTTGACGATGCCAGCTTGGCGTCGGCCCGCTCAATATCTTCCTGAACGAGCCTGTGTTCCTGGGCAACCGCATGGCCGCCGGACACGGCATCCGTCGTTGTTGTTTGGCCAAGCACCAACTTGGAAATCTGTCTATCACACCAGTCGGCGCGTTTCTCGTAGAGCTCCGCACCCTTCTCGGCGTTCTTCACCTCCTTGAAGTCGATCGCCATGCTCTTGTGCAGGATCGCGGCACAATTGCCGGCAATGCCCGATACCGCCTGCCACAAAACCTTCTTGTCGGCTTCGCTCGCCGAGGAGTCATAGAGGCCGAGGCGGATCGGCTGACCGTAGTTCTGGCAAAAAACCGCCCAGTCCTTCAACGTGAACGATTTGTACATCCATGCCCAGGACGCGATGCGCGCCAGGCCGGAACGGATGGTCAGCCCGCTTTTGGCCGGGTGCTTGTGAATGAGGTACTTATGCGGGGCCAGCGGCAATTTGCTGACGCCCTCCAGCAACATCGGCGTATCAGCGTCGAGATCGTCGAGCCCGAACCAGCGTTGCGGCCGGTAGATGAAATCGCAGGGCACGATCCGATCCGGCGTCGATCGCCACATGGTTTCCAGGACGGAAAAGCCCTTGCCGATCGCGTCCAACAGATCGAACAGCGCGGCATCAAGCACGCCCTCCTTCAGCCATTCCCGGATGAAATCGGCGTGTTTGATATGTTCGGGATCGTCACTGGCCGCCTCGACCGTTACCTGCAACTGTGAGATCGACCGCTTGCGCGTCGCCATCACGGCGGCGTAATGCAGATCCCGCTCCTCAATGTCCTCGGCCAGCTCGAAATACGCCAGCGGGTCGCCCTGGGCCGCGGCGCGGTGGATCGCCGCCAGGCGCAACGGCGTCAGGCCGTCGGCCGGATGCCCAGAGATCGGCGAGCGAACCCCGATCAGCGTCGGGCCGGCCTTCTCTTCGATAAGATCGTCGATCAGAACCGGTTGTGCATCAGGGCCGAGGATTTTTGATATGCGAGCCATCAGAAGATGTGTCCTTTCAGGCCGTAGGCGGAGCCGGGATTGTCGTCGTCATCGTCATCCGAACCCATGCCGGATGACGGGGAGCCGAGATAAGATGCCGGGCGGGGAACCGGGATATACTCGTAAGCGGTCGAGTCCGCCCGTGACGCGGCATAAGCCAGGGCGCAGGCGATCGCGCTGTCGCCGTGACGCTGGCCACCCTTGCCGCCGGTGCGCTCGGCAATACGGATCACACCGCGAACAACCTTCAATGCCCGGAAATCCGAGAGCACCCCGTCATCCCGTGGCAGGGTCATGCCGGCGTCCTCAATCGCCGCTTTCAGTGGCGGCATGTTCTCGCGATACCAGTTTTCTGTCAGCATCACCTGGCTGATCCGTGAGCCATAGCGCTGCATCGCCACCTCGGCGAGATACTGGCCGTTGCCCCGCGCATCGAGGGCGGCACCGTCAAATCTCGGCAACCGGTCGAGAAGGTAAAACAGAACCTGCTCCTGCTGTCGGAACGGAACGTTGCGCAGTTCGATCGTGAAAGGCGTCCGGCGGTGCAGGTGCCGTCCGATCGCCAGCGGCCAGAACACCGACAGATCGCCGGAGCGGCCAAAGTCGCCGCCGGCTACATGGCGCTCTTCCGGATCGAGCCTTTGCAATTCGAGCAGCAAAATCCGTTCGCACCAGTCGCGGGTTTCCGCTTCGCGCAGGTGTTCGGGCCAGTGTACAAACTCATCGCCGTATCCCAGGCGCAGAACCGGCGCGTCAGTACTCATGCGCGCTTCGACCAGCGTCGAGGGAATAGCAGCCCCGCCACTGGCGCGCGGAATGCAGAACAGTTCCTCATCCGCGGCGTCGCCATAATTGGCAATGATTTCCGCCCGCCACGCCGCTTCGGCATCGGGCGTCCAGTCCTTGCCGGATTTTAGACACATGCGCTGATACAGGCCGTCCGCCAGAGCGTCGTCAAAGGTACAACGTAAAACATTGTAAGGCTTGCGCCCGGCACGGGTGTCCGTAATCAATTCATTGAAGGGGTTATCGACACCATCATGGGTTGAGATCACGAGCACCTTGCCGCCCCACATCAACAAGGCCATCGCAGCCTTCAACAACTCGGCCAGGTCATCATGGAATGCGGCTTCATCAATAATGACCAGACCCTGCATACCGCGCAGCGCACGCGGGACAGATGGCAAGGCGACGATCTTGAAGCCGCTGGCGAACTCTATTCTGAAAGCCTTGATGTTCTTGTCCGGATTATCGGGATCAGGAAAAAAATATTCCTCGGCGACTGCGGCGGCCGGAGACAATAACTTTGCCCACTCACCGCAATAATCGATGAACTCACGGGCCATCTCCAGATTGTAGCCCATATAAAAAACATCCTGGCCACCAGCCGGCCGCGCGGACGATGCCGTCAGAACTGCGATGGCAGCCGCTGCCCAGGAGTAACCGGTGCGTCGCGACTTCTCGACTACGGTCACCGCATGAACTGATACCGAGCTCATGAGCTCCCGCTGGTATTTCAGGAAGACGGCGGGCAGCTCGGCATTCATTTGGTCAATCCAAAGATCGCGGCCTTGATCGCCTCATTGGTTTCGGCTGACAGCCCCTTGTCACGTGTTGCAGCCTCGACCGCACTGGCGACCTCGCGCCGCGCCTTCTCGGCGGCCCGTTTTTCAATCGCAATCGTGCGTGCCACGTCCGACGTCGACGCTTTACCCAGATGGTCCAGGGATTTCGACAGTGCCTGGATCTCTTGCGGTGACAGGTCAATCCGTCCGTCTCCGCCCTCCGCTGCATCGACCGCCGCCGCCCCAACCGACATGACGATCGAATGCAGGAGCTCGATGTTTCCCCGTGCCAGGCGGTTGTCATCGTCTTCGCCGAGGTTGCGCGCCATTACCTCGGCAATGACACGCGATCTCTTGACCTGCTCGGCAATCTTGTCAGCGCGTTGTAAATGCCGGTGCAGTGCCGATCGCGACGGCAATTGATCGACATCCAGCTCCCGCAGTTTCAGCAGGATTTCGTCGAGGGTTCGCCCCTGCGAGAACAGGCGACCGATCCAGTCGCGGATTTCGGGAGGCAGGCGAGCGATCGAGGATTTACGACCCATGGGATTGCCTCATGGATCCGGCCGCGCAACAACCGGGTGCGGCCTGCCTTTGGCAACCTCCGATCCAGGTTCTGTCAGTTTGGCAACGATAACCTCGCCACCGGGCAGCTTGATGCGATCAATCTCGACAAGTCCGTGCTTTTCCAGAAGAACAAGATCGGCTTCGACGATATCGCGGCCGTCACTCAACCCAATGGCGTTCAGTGCGGTTTTCAGAACACTGGAGTTCAACCGGTAATCATCGGCTTCCGTCAGGAAACGCAAGAGCGCCAGGCGTCTGTTCTTGTCATAAAAGTCTTTGAAGGACACTATTCTCCCCCTTTGGATAGCTGATGCTTGACCAACAGCTTGACTGAATATTCAATTCGCTCCAGCAACTCCTTCACGCCATTGACCTGCTCGCCGATGACGGCGACGCGGTTTTCCACCTGGGCGACGCGACTGGAGAGGCTGAGCACGCTGTCCGGCCCAGGCAACCGCTCGATTGTTTCCTCCAGCGACCCGACGCGCTCATCGATGCGGCTGAATTCCGCACGGGGAACGAAATCGCCCGCGATCTTTGCCTTCAGCCACAACCAGACAATGAACGCCACGGCTCCGACGATGGACATGAATTCTCCGAAGTCGCGCCAGCTGATATCGAATGCGTTAAACACTCCGGCGGCTGGTCGCCGCACAGTGTCAACGGCCTGCGCAGGCTCGACCGCCCAAGCATAGGGCATGCCGCCTCGAAGCAACGCTACGATAGCGATGACGATCAAAAGCCGCCGCATCATGACTTGCCCCAGCCGCAGCGCCGTGCGCCGTAGGTGTTGTATTCGAGCATGTCGGTTATCTCCCGATCAGACATGACATCGATGGTTTCCGGGCGCGGGCGCATCGGCTGATTGACCAGGCAGTATTCATCAACCGCGGGACCATTCGTGCAGGCGGCGACGACGCTCATCAGGAGTGCAGCGGCGAATATCTTCAACGGTTTTCACCTTTTCCATTACGGCAAGCAGGGTGGCGAGGCGCTGCCTTGCCTGTTCGGTTGCAGCGCCACGCGCCAGCACCAGGCGGATAAGCGCCCAGCCGACCGCAATCAACAACAGGGCGATTGCGAGATATCGCCCCGCTTTCGATCCGAGCAGCCATGTCAGAGCGCCGATCATGCGTCGCTCACGGCAAAGCCGTGCGGGTTGACCCGCATGCCGGGGTCGGATTCGATGATCTCATCCTCCTTCGACCGCTGCCAGCGCCGGTACCAGATGATGCCGGCACCGATCGCGACGACGATGCCGAACCCGGCAACCAGCACCCAGGGCGAGCCGCTGCCCAGCAACAGAGAGCTGGCGTCAATTGCCGTTCCGTGCAGTTCCTGCCCGGCGGCCAGAACCTGTTTGACGCCCTCGACCGCAGCGGCAATACCAGCACCGCCGGTGATGACGGCCGTGTTCCCGGTGGCGGATTTTAACATCGGTTCACGCAAAACCGGCTCCGAGACGATCCGCGGCATCGGCCCGAATTTTGTCTGGGCGAACTTTTCCGCCAGTTCGATATCACCGAGAAACAGCCAGCGCTCGGCCTCGCGGCGGCGAACCAACCCCTTTGCAACGACCTTCTTGCCGTTCACGGTCATCTTGTTCCAGGCGAGCATCGCCTCGGCCGCACCCGCCTTGTCGCCGCGCAGGAACCGCTTCAGGACAGTCGAGCTCGAAAAGTTACCGATACCGATATTGAAAGCGAGCGACACCAGGGCGTCGAACTCGTTCTCGTTGGGCGCTACCGGAGCCCTGGCGATCAGGCGCTCGACCCCGTCCTCGAACTGATCGATATCGGCGGCGAAGAGCCGGTGCGCCTCAGCCTCGGTAATACGCTGGCCGAGCGCAACTTGCGTATGGGTTTTGCCGTCGGTCGTTTCGAATGATCCCCCGGCGGCGCTGGTGTGGCCGATGCCGATCGTCGGCTTCCCGGCAGGGCATGTGTAGGCCGACGTCTTGATACTCTCAAACGCCGTGATCAGCGCCAGGCCGATACTGGTTGTTCGTAATGTTGGCATGAAAAACCCCGGAACATATGAAACATATGCCGGGGACTATGCGCCGATGCGCCAGGAACCATCATACCCGTAACTAAGGGGGTGACTGTTCAAACAAATCAAATTGTCTGGCTGTTTTTTCGAACTTCGACAGCGTCCACCATACCTGCGCTTGCGAGCAACGGACCGTTCGAACGATCTCTGCATAGGACATTTTGCGGCTGTGGTAAACCAGAATGCGCCATTGCCTCGCCACCGGCACCTTCAGATAATCCCGTCCCCACATCGCGCACAGCTTTTCCGCCGCTTCCCACCCGATCGTCGCGACCAGCGGACTGTCAGGGATCGGTTGCGTCGGGATATAAATCGGATTGCCGCCATACTCCTCGATCAGCGCCAGCGTCGCATCCAGGCCGATGACGGCGGATATGCGCTCAACAGCGGGCGGTGGGGTCGGCATCTCTGTCATCAGTCGCCGCCCGAAAACAGGATGGTGGTGACCACGTTATTCTTGACGCAATAGATCAGACCATCGGCGCGTATCTCATATTCAGCCTGGCCAACCATATCCGCTGTCCGTTTTGCCCGGCCGAGCGATGTGGCGATTGTCGAGCGCAGCCGCTCGACGTCATGACCGCCTGCGCGCTCGATAAACCGCACCAGGGCATGGTCGCTAATTCGCAATGTCATCGCCACCTCTGATTGTCTGTTCCATTTTCAGGAGTTTGCTGGTCAGCTGTCGCAGTTCGGCGCGCAGCTCGACGGCCCGGTGTGAGTTCGGCCGCAGCCGCGCCAGCCGCGCCGCGACGCTGTCCCGCTCGGCCCGCAGCTCGCCGGCCGCGTGCAACTGATGCCACACCATCAGGGGCGGCGGTTGCACGGGAGGGCGGGCGGAACGGGCCATGCATCACCTCACGCCGCCTTGCGGTCGCGCCGATCAACCGCGCGCCACCGGCTGATCAGCAATTCCACCTGCGGCTCCGTCAGGTTGAGATTGCGGGCGATCGTCGGGACATCGAATTTCAGCCCCCACAGCACAAGGGCCGCTCCGACGACCGTCTCCAGAATAGGATCGCCGGTATTGCCATGGCGTGCGGCGTAAGCTGCCTCAAACAGGGACTGCGCATAACGGGTCGGAGACATATCCAGTTGCCTGGCTTGCTCGACGATCTTGAGATACAGCCGTTCATCGACGTTGAACGCAAACTGTTTACGTACGACAGGCAAGGTCGTTTTCCTGGCGACAACCATGTCAGCTTCCTTTCTTCTTCGCAGCCCGGATGCGCTTGCCGAAAGCGTTCGCGACCGTTTGCCAGTCACGCGCAGTGAGGGAAATGGGATGGACGAAACGACCGTCGAGAGCGTTTGCAACGGCATCACTGAAGCCCTGATCTGCCTGAACGGTGTCGGGAGAAAGCTTGCGCCATTGCGCCCAGACGATCTTCGCGCCGTCGACAAGATCGGCGCTCCACTCAACGCCACCCTCACGGGCAAGCCAGCTCTTCAGCGCCTCGATCGCCTTCCTGGCGTCGGCTGGATCATGCAGGAACCGGGTGTGATCCAGTCCCGTCTGGCGCTTGACGAAGGCGAGCAGGGCGGCGTCATCGCGGTTTTCGACAATCCCGAGATTGTAGCCGGCGATCCATAGCGCCTGAAGCTTCCCGGCATAGGGCCCGGTCAGCTTCTGGCGGCCATCTGGACGGCGGTTTGAAGCGGGTTCAAAGCCCTCTCGACGGAATACCAGAAGCACGCTCTGGCGCTCCGCCTCGTTCATGTCCTTGACGGATGTCTTGCCGGTGATCAGCTTGAGCTTGGCGCGATAGGTGTCGTCATCGAGCCCGAGATTTTTCTTGGCGACATGGATCGCCGCAATGGATGAACTCATGATGCTCCTCCGATTTTCAATGGTTCCTCGGCGGTTCGGGATAGCAGCGCCTTAAGGCGGGCGCGGAGCTTTTCGCGGTTCAGTTGAGACATGACGATACGCCCCCCGTGCCGGTATTCTGTTTCAGGCAGCTCAGGAAATCCTCTCTCTGGGCGGCCAATGCGCGATCGAAAAAAGGTTCGCGGCCATCCGGTGAAACATTCTCGACTGCGTAGGTCACGACAGCTCGGGCACTGACGCATTGCAGGGCGCATATGATGATCTTGTAGGCATCTGCGCGACTAAACCCGAGATTGGTGACGTTGTCATATTCGCAATCGATGATCGTCATCAGGCTGTTGCCGACGATATCGATCTCGTTGCTGATTTTCTGAACATCCATTGGAGCCCCCCTCTCACGCCGCCGCCAGATCGACGGTGATCGATTGCCAGGCGGCGGACGAATGTTCCCGCCGATAAAACCGCAGATACTCTTTTGATCCGATGATGCGGATGGCGTCGGACACGGCCTGCATGGCCACCTTCCAGCGCTCGTTCTGGATCGGCACACGGCGGAGCTGGAAAAGAGCAGCACGGTTGATCTTGCCTTCCTTGTCCGTCTGGAAGGCATGATGAACGAGAGCCTTGGTTTCGTCGTTCGAGCCCTCGGACCAGCCGGATATGCACTCGTCGATCAGGGTTTTCGCGATCTGCAATTCCGGCCCGAAGGTCATCAGGTCGGACACCTGGAGCTGCACCTTCAGGCAGCCGTCGAACGTCATCAGCGTCAGGTTGCCCTTGCGCCCGCCCTTGGACACGCCGTACTGCTCGGACAGCAGATCCAGCAATGTGTAGATGTCGTCGAAGGTGTGCCCCTTGAAGCGGCCGACCTTACCGGACAGATCGCCTGCATGGCCGATGATCTTGCGCACCGTCTGGTCGATCAGCCTGTCGGCGGCCGAAACCATCGATGCCGGCACCAACCGCCCCTTCGCATCGCGATAATGGGGTACGCCACCGATTTCCGTGTGGGTTTCACTCATTTGATTGATCCTTATGCTTTGCTGTGAGACAGCAGGGCCTATTCGTATGTCAGGAGATCGAGACGCTTCAGGTCGGTT
>Ga0153999_1001216_pt1 | contig 10380 bp, 8 predicted proteins | sample TSNC083MetaG_FD_104675 | JGI IMG/M metagenome (GOLD analysis project Ga0153999, IMG submission 104675) | Attine ant fungus gardens microbial communities from North Carolina, USA - TSNC083 MetaG | ecosystem: Host-associated > Fungi > Mycelium > Unclassified | place: USA: North Carolina, Lumber... | reverse complement strand
TCCTTGATACTGTCTGTTTCTGTCGTCCGCCAGGATGACATGCTGTCCGTCTGAGCAAAGCCCACCACCTTACCAGCCAGAATATTTTCCTGGTTTGGTGATGATGTCTCTGCTGTTTTACCAGAACCTCCGCAAGCCACTAAAGAAAATACCAATGCTGCTGCCAACATCCATGTAATTACCTTTTTCATTTTACTTCCTCCCTTTTATAGTTTTATTACATCTTTTATTTTACATTATTTAGTCTAATTTTACAATATTTTTTTCTTTTTTTAACATATTTTTGTTAATTTACTACAGTTTATTCTTCTTTTTATTGTATTAATTGCATATTTACTTTACATTTTATGTAATATATGTTAGGATTTAAAGTAGAAAAAATATAAAAGCTGAAAGAAAGGAATTCCCAATGGCAGGAAAAGAAAAACGCACTGTGCGAATTATTGGCGAAAGAAATATTCATCTGCTGCTAAGCAATCCATCTCATCACGAACGGATTGCCAAAATTGGCAAGGCACTGTCTTCTCCGGTTCGCTTGCAAATTCTGGACATGTTAAAAACCACTCCCAAATCACTCCAGGAAATCGCTTCCCTGGTTAATATTCCACTATCCTCCGCCGCCCTCCATATAAGCAAACTGGAGGATGCCAAGCTGGTAGTGACCGAGAACCAGCCCGGAATACACGGTTCAATGCGGGTCTGCATTTGCAGCCTTCAATCATTTCGCCTGGATACGTTTGATGCCGATATTCATTCCGTCAACAAAACCGTTTCTCTTGATATGCCAATTGGAAATTACAGCGACTGCAACGTCTGGCCTACCTGTGGAATTGCCGACGAGAACGGAGCCATTGATGCTTATGATACCGTCCAGTCCTTTTATTCTCCCGGCCGAAACAAAGCCCAACTGATTTGGTTTTGCCGAGGATATGTGGTATACCGTTTTCCCAATATTTATAATCCCCTGCTGCCGTTAAATGAAATTTCATTTTCAATGGAAATCTGTTCCGAAGCTCCTGGATATCTGGAAAACTGGCCCTCTGATATTACTGTTTTTATCAATGATATTGAAATAGGTACCTTTCATTCTCCTGGCGATTTTGGGGCCAGAAGGGGAAAACTGACTCCCCCCTCCTGGCCTAACGGTAATACACAGTATGGAATTTTAAAAACATTTGCCGTCAGGGAACACGGCAGCTATCTGGATGGCCAACCCGAGAATCCACTTATTGGGTTAAAAGATTTGAATCTGAAGGCGCTGCCCTATATCTCTCTCAAAATAGGAGTAAAGGATACTGCCAGACATATTGGCGGCGTAAATATCTTTGGCGAAAAATATGGTGATTACTCACAGGGAATTGTGATGAACCTTACTTACCAATGAACAACCAGAACCTTCAGCCAAGAAAAAGTCCCATAACTGCTGCTATTAAAATCACTTTGGGAATAGAAAGCTTTGTTTTAAATAAAATCACTCCGGTTATCACTGCAATGAGGACCAGATTCCAGGCAATCACGCCGGTTCCGGCAAAGGTGGGAATGCCTAAAGTCACCGCGGCAGCCAGCAGCATGCCAAGACTGGCCGGCCGGACTCCGCGCATAGCACTTTCCAGATATTTGTTGCCTTTCATCTGGAGGATAAAGCGAGCCGCCAGTGCACATAAAGTAAGAGACGGCACCATTACTCCAAAACTGGCGCTAAGAGCCCCAAGGACGCCGGCTGTTCTAAGCCCGACAAAGGTGGCGCTGTTAATCCCCAGCGACCCCGGTGTCATTTCTGCTACCGCCACAATATCCATGACCTCAGCAGAAGTCAGCCAGCCATAACGCAGCACCTCGTCATTGATGACCGGAATCATCGTCATACCACCAAAACTGCAAAAACCAATCTTCATAAATGACAGAAACAGTTTAAGATAGATCATCCGGGATCACTCCTCTCCAGATTAGTAAACCGGCAATCAACGCCACAATTACCAACAACAGTTTATTGATTCCGGTTAATGCACACAAGAAGAAAGAAATCAGCAAAATAACTCCCCCTGACTTTCCCTTCAACGCCGTTTTCTTTAATTTCCAGGCAGCACTTAGTATAATGGGAATTACCACACTTCTGATTCCGTTTAGTAGTTTAATCACAAATACATTTTCCCGCATTGCGGAATAGCAATATGTAACAATCGCAATTGTTAAAACTGCCGGCGCCGACAAACCAAATGCCGCAACAACCGCTCCCGGGTAGCCGTTCATGGTATACCCGCAAAATACAGACATGTTAATAATCATAATGCCGGGGAATGACTTGGCTAAAGACATATAATCCACCAACTGTTCTTCGGACAGCCACTGCCGCCTGTCAACGAACTCATTCTGAATCTGGGCAATAATACTCCAGCCACCGCCAAATGTAAACAACCCGATCTTGGCCATTACGATAAAAATGGTCCATAAACGTTTTCCTTTCTCCATAAACTCCCCTTCCTGTTATCGCCTTTTCACTTCATCTCAATACATTCCTCAAGTTTAATCATAATACCTGATCAGTTATTCGTCAAATAGGGTTTTTGAATACCAGTTATAGCCTTTTGTGAAGTCATTCTTAACGCATGGGCAGATACATCCCCCCGCGCTTTGGCGAGGTAGAGTTGACCCCGGAAGAACAGGAAGCCCTCCGCAAGCGTGAGGAACGTAAGGACAGGCTACACCAAAACTATTTACGCCGCAAGGCTAACGGCAAGCAAAAAGAATATGAGGAACGGACAAAGGCGGCGAAAAAAGCGGATACTTCGTGTGAAATATCCGTTTTGCGTTTATTTAACGGGAGTAGGGGGTTATTTATCAAACCATGACCCATTAAGGCGTTCGAGGACGGATTCAACAGATTCCACCTTAGGCCAACGGACATCTCCCCAATTAGCAAAAAAGATAACATACTGCTGTTTATTACTGTCTGGATGGTAATATATGAAACTTATTGTGTCAGGGGCATAGCCACTGACCTGAATCTGCTGAATAATTTTTTGGATTCTTTTAGCTTCCTCATTTTTCTGTTCTTCATTATCGTTATCATAATGAATAGGAATCGAAAAATCCAAAGTATATCCATAATGGAGCTTATATTCAATATCATCGATATTGATGCTTTTCTCCAGATTAGCAATCTTGTATTCGCTGATAGATTCTTTTCGTAGTTTTACAGCTATTGTTGTTCCATCTCCCCAAATTTCAATAGCATCATCATAAAACTTTTTTTCAAGTTTTTCAGTAAAATACTGCCTATAATACGCATCATCGGTTTTGCTTAAAGAAGAAAAAAATTCTTCTTCTATACGCAACGTAACCTGCTCAACTCCCGTAATTTCAGACCAGTTTTCAAAGCTGACATTTGCGTTTCCTCGCGTATTTTTTTCTGGTTTTGGAACGTTATACCAAAACACAATGCGGTCAGGCTGATATTCGCTTTTTTGAACATCTTGTATAAAGAGTAATATTTTGTTTGCTTCATCAACTTTATTATCGGCATCGAGCAACTGTTTAATATCGACTATTAAGAGATATTCTTCAATTAATGGTGCCATATCATGTAAATTCATTTTATCATCTAATCCCGCAGGAATTTTAAATGCATACAGCGCAGGATTCGGAGCATTGACAAAAATTTCTGCCTCGTCGCCCCAGAATGAATTGATTTCATCCCTAAAGAAAGTGGACATTTTCCACTTAAAACATGATATGTAATAGTCGTCCGCGGAAAAGTAACCATATTCATTTGTTTTTTCACTAATAGAAAAGTCTTGCTGAACCATAACCTCAAAAACCAAATCCGAATTATCCGCAGGGGAAAAGTAGATATGATAAAGCGCTGGGTCAATCCAAGAATATCTTGCGTCTATACATTGCATCTCTTGAGAATATTTTTGCACTAAATGTTCTTTTGCAATCTCGGTTGCCTTTTCTTTGTTTCCCAAAAAACCACGTGCAATAATCGAGCCGCCAAGAGCGACCGCTATTAAGACAATGGCTATGATGATGATTCTTTTTTTCCTAATCATGACTCACCTTCTCCTATACGGCAACCCCTATTTTTCAATTCAACATATCGCCCAAAATGCGGTAGAAACACTTTCCATAATTTTATCACAAAACCCGCCGCAATTCCATCGTAACTTTACGCGTCCACAGACGCGCCCCGCCACCGACAGGCGGCACTTGTTAAAATATTGCTGCAATTACTTATAAGATGTAAAATTTATTTCTTGCATCTATTCGCGTAACGGAATATAATTTTAGTTAGAATAAATGGTGCAGGTGAAGATATGAGCGAATATTGTTCCGCAACTGAAATAGCACAAAAATGGGGGCTCAGTGGACGTAGGGTAGGTTTGCTTTGCGCACAGGAGCGCATCCCCGGCGCGACTAAAATCGGAAAGACATGGATGATCCCGGCAGACGCGGCAAAGCCTGCAGACCCGCGCCGCGAGCAGAAATCGCCGGAAAATTCCCTGTCATCCGAGCTGGCTCGTATATCTAAGGCTGTTCGTGTGTCCGTACCGCGAATTAACCCCGACCGTGTTATGGAAACCGCAAGCGAGGAAAGGTTTCGGCTTATATACGAGATTGCATTTACCTACGCGCGGGGCGACTTTGAGCGCGCAATATGCTGCTATCATGAACTTGAGGGGGACGACGCTGCAAAGCTTTGCGCCTGCACGATAGCGATTGGGGCGGCAATCAGCACGGGGGATTATCCTCTCTTCATAGAGATTGAAAGCTATCTAAAAGGCATCGTGGGGGCGAACATCAGCGATGATGTAACGGCTTACGCCCAACTGGCGCTCGCCGGCGGCTACTTGGGCGCGACGGCTCCAAATATGGTTCCCGATTGGCTCAAGGACGGGGATTTCACCGCGCTCCCGCCCGAGGCAAAGCCGGACGCCGCTTATAAGCGCGTGAAGTATTTCCAGTGTATCGGCCAATACGAATCCATGCTTACCGCGGCGCAGACCGCGCTTACCTTTTGTGATACTGAGCAGGAAATATCGTTAACCTGCCTGTATTTGAGGCTGATGTGCGCCGTTGCCCTTCACACGCTTGGTCGTATAGAGGAGGCAAAACGCTGGCTTCAGGACGCCATGCGCATCTACCTGCCTATCGGCTTAATCACCCCCTTTGCGGAGCTGATAGTGGTTCTCGGCGGACTGGTGGAGCAGTGCCTGGAAAAAGAGTTTCCCGCATATTACGATGCCGCTATAAAACAGTGGGAACGCACGATCCCGAACTGGATCAAGTTTCACAACCGTTTCACACAGGAGAACATCATGCTGATCCTGTCCCGGCGGGATTATGAGATGGCGACGTTGGCGGCGCAGGGCGTGCCTTACGCGAAGATAGCGAAACAATTTAATGTATCGGTCGGCAGGCTCAACAACATTATGCGGGAGATTTACGAAAAATTATTCATATCCGGCAAGAAGGAGCTTGCCAAATTTGTTCTGCAACCTCCTAAAAAAACGTGAGATTTTTGACCCAAAATTGCACTCCCCAAAATGGGAAAAATCCCCTATGATAGTAGTGTGTGACAACTATCATAGGGGATTTTTATGTCCCGTTTTGAAAAGAGAGTGATCTTGGATGCAGGAACAAAAGCAGCTGGTTAAAATTTGCAGAGTGGGCGGGCGGGAATTTTTGATTTACCGGGAATACGACGAGCAGGTACAAATGCACTACCTGACCTACCCCAATTTTGTGGAACACCCGCAGTACACCGCTGACGGCAAGCCCTTTACCCGATCAGACCGGGTGGACTGCTCCCACTACAAACCCAAAGACCCGGGGGAGCCGTCCGGTGAGTGCGACGACTGCCGCCTTTTCCACCGGGAGGAAACACCACTTGACGTAATCGGCGTGTGCATGTGCGACAGCCTGCGGCACGGGGCCGGAGGCAAGGCAAAAATGACAAGGAGGAAGTAAGCAATGAGCAAATTTAACACAGTAACAAGAAAAATCCTATCCCTTTCGATGGCGTTTGTGCTGGCTCTGGGGGCGTTCGGATTCGCGCCTGTGTTGGCGGCGGAAGCGTCCGGCTGTAACCACGTTCACGACGCGGACTGCTCCTACGCGGAGGGCGCGGCGTGCGGCCATGTCCATGACGAGAGCTGCGGCGGGCTTGCGCTGGGCGATTCCGGCACCCCCGCGACGCCCGCAAACGCGCCGCAAGCCGGGTATGCGGTCACCTTCGACATACCCGTGAACGAATACGGCGAAACAGCGCTCTACCTGCCCGAGGGCGTGGCAGTGACCGATGCCGACCTGCTCTCCGGCGTGACGGCGGCTGATGAGAACGGCGGCGATGTGGCCGTCACGGTCAAGGACGTTGGCGGGCTGGACAGGGGCACCCCCGCGCCGGGTGGTACGCCAACCTCGCCGACGCCGTATGTCATCACCTACAAGGCTGTCCACCCCGACACAGGCGAAGCGTTCACCGCCGCGCGGGAAGCGTATGTTACGATAGGAATTGTGGCGGCTGCGAGCACCCCATCCAGCAACATTTTCGATGTGATTGAGGGTAAAATCACGATTGAGCAGGGAACCGGCGGCGCGGGCTTTCTCAAGGTGACTTATGGCAGCACGGAGAACAAAGACAATATTGCTGATACGGAAGAAATTACGATCATCGGCACAACAAGCAGTGCGGGAGTTGTGGTGCAGGGCGGCGTAACTGCCAACATTACGCTGTCGGACGTCAGCATCAACGTATCGGAAAAAATAGCCGGCGCCTTTATAATCACTGGCAACTCGACGATCAATCTCACTCTTTCCGGCACAAACGAGTTAAAAAGCGGCCAGGAGTACGCCGGACTGGAGGTGGGAAAGGGTAATACGCTTGTCATTACGGCTGCGTCCACAGGTTCCGTTACCGCTACCGGCGGTGTTTCGGCTTCGGGCATTGGCGGCAGCAGAAATCACGGCGGTGGCACGGTTACGATTAACGGTGGCACAGTTTATGCAAACGGCGGCATGTCATGTGCGGGAATCGGAGGAGGACGCGCCGTGAGTAGTAGCGCAAACGGGGCAGGTGGTACGGTCACGATCAATGGCGGTACGGTGTATGCAACTGGCGATGGTAATGGCGCGGGTATTGGCGGTGGAGGAGCGAACGAGAACGGAGGGCCAGGCGGCACAGTCATCATTACCGGCGGAACGGTTCACGCAACCATCCGTGGACAGACCGGCGCAGGCATAGGCAGCGCCGGTCCAGACTATCCATCTAAAGGAACGCTCCAGATTACCGGCGGCAATGTTGAAATCGGCGGGAATGGCGGTCGAAATGCCATTCCGAAGGACGGCGCAAACGGTTCCGGCAATACGCTTTACTTGGTGACGGCTACCGTAACTGACGCGAGAAGTAACCCGCAATCGGACGCGACGATAACGGTAGGTGCGTACACTGCCCCGACGGGTACCGATGGGAAAGCTTTGCTATGGCTGCCCATAGGCGAGAGAGATTTCATCGCCTCTAAAAGCGGCTACTCGTCTGGCAATATGACCTATTCTGTAAGCAGTACGCCGCCACCCAATGATGTGACGATTGCTATGCCGGACCCGGATACCACAGAGCCCACGGTTTTATCCGTCTCGCCCAGTCGAACAGACGTGGATGTAAGCGGCAATATCGTCATAACATTCAGCGAGGCGATGGATACGTCGGCGGGCATGGTATCGCTGGACGGCGGCATCGGCGCGCTTTCCGGCTCATGGTCAACCACCACATATACCAACGATACCTTCACCGCCGCGTATTCCGGCCTCATATGGAGCACATCGTATACCATTACCATTGAGGATTTTGCGGACATAGCGGGCAACGAGATAGACCCCCATCCCGATATGAGCAACACCTTCACGACAAAAGCGCAGCCAACAGGCCCCGACGTTTCACCCACAACGCTCAATCTGGACTTGAACGGCAATCCCACCGGCACGCTGACCGTTTCGCTGGGGCAAAGCGGCAATCAGGCCGCGCAAGCCAATATTTCGGTTGCCCCGGCCAACGCGGGCGATATTTCCGTCAGCCGGGCCAGCTTGAACGCGGATGGTACGGTTACCGTCACAGGCAATAACGTCGTGAACGGAGCGGCGCTCACCGTTGAGTTCAGCGGCGGCGACCTCGCTTCGCCCACGAGCATACCCGTATCTGTAACTGTTACGGATTCCACACCAGTAATTCACACCGTCAACTTTGACCTTGCGGGCGGAACGCACACGGGCGGCGGCGCGCTGACGCAAACCGTCCCGGACGGCGGAGCGGCGACAGCGCCCACCACCACCCGCAGCGGATATACGCTCACCAGTTGGGATAGGCCCTTTAACAACGTAACCGCCGATATAACCGTTACCGCGCAATGGCGATATAACGGCGGCAACAATAACAATAACGGCGGCGGCAGCTCCTACACCCCGCCTATGGTTTGGCCGATTGAGGTCACGATCAAGCCCAACTTCCTCACAACCGCCCGGCTGACGCTCTCCCAAGCGCCGGACAAGAACAACGCCCTGTCCTATACCATTACAAAGGAGATGGTACAGCAGGCGCTTGACAAGGCGAAGGAAAAGGCCAAAGCCGATGGCCGCGAGGATTACGGCTACGCGCTGGAGTTCTATTTCGACACGGCCAAGACCATAAACAGCATGAACATATCCTTTGCCGACGACGCGCTGGCGCTGCTGGAATCGGCGGGCATCAAGGAAACGTCGGTCATCACAGGCGCTTTCCGCTTTGGCTTCGACCTCGCGACGATAAAGCAGCTAAATAGCCAGAGCGAAGGTAGGGCCGTCACGGTATCGGCTTCGCGGTTCAGCAAGCTCTCCGACGCAGCGAAGAAGCTCATCGGCTCCCGCCCGACATGGGATATAACCATCGGCTTCAAGAAAGACGGCAAGACGTACAACATCACAAGTCTTGGAAAAGGATTCATCACAATGGGAATGAAATATACCCCGGCGTCCGACGAAAAGACCGGCAATCTCGCCGTTGTCTACGTTGCCGGCAGCGGCAAGCCGCAAATCCTCACCAATTCCAGCTATGACGGCGGCTGGATGATCTGGCAACACGGGATGTTATCGGTCTACGGCGTGGGATATATCACCCCCGCCCCGGCGTTCACCGACACGGCAAACCATTGGGCGAAAGATAACATCGACTTTGTGGCGAACCGGGGGCTTATCTCCGGTACCAGCGCGACGGTGTTCTCACCTGACACGGCTATCACACGCGCGGATTTCCTCATGGCGCTGGGTAAGCTCTCCGGCGCGGATATGAGCGGCTACACGACCAGCAGCTTCACCGATGTTGCGAATACCGCTCCCGCCATGCCTTTCATCGAATGGGCGGTTAAAAACAACATCGTGCAGGGTGTCGGTAATAACAAATTCGGCCCCGATAATAAGATTACCCGCGAGGACATGGCGGTAATGATGGTAAACTACGCCAAAGCCACCGGCTACACCTTGCCGGTATCGCGGCAGGCCGCCACCTTTGCCGACGACGCAAAAATCAGCGCCTACGCGAAGGATGCGGTTAAGGCCATCCAACAGACTGGCGTAATCAGCGGCAAGCCGAATAATCTGTTCGACCCGCAGGGTAATGCCACAAGAGCCGAAGCCAGTACCATCCTGCGCCGCTTCGTGGAGCTTGTCATAGACGAGGGTACCGCGCGCGGCTGGGTACAGAACGACGCGGGGCAATGGCAGTATATCAACACAAACGGCAAGGCCGTCACAAGTAACTGGCTGACATCGGGGGAAAACAAGTATTACTTCGACGATAAGGGCGTTATGGTATCCGTCCAAAAAATATAAAACACCTTGACAATATTCGTCGGACGACAGCCCCCTTGCCCTGAAAAGCGACTTTATCCTTTCCCTGTGCCAACTAAATCCATACCGCTCAACATGCGCGTCGCCATTAGTTCATTTAGGTATTGCTTGAAAAATCCCAGAAACATCTCCCCGCTTTCACAGGTTAAAATCCCTGGTATGTTCCTTTTGTTGTCAAGTAAGTGGTAAAGAATGTGGGTAATCATTGCATGAGAATTGCAAGAAATTGAAATCATCTACAATCATATCGGAGTATTTGACCATTCAAAGGTCACTTTATGGAAAGGAAAAGCGGTATAGCACCTTAAATGCCATACCGCTTTTCCTAACCCACAAAAACATCCTTATGAAACCCTTGCTAATACCAGGTTTGTGACTTCGAAATCATTACCAGGGGAAGAGGGGCTCGAACCCCCATCTACGGTTTTGGAGACCGCCGCTCTACCATTGAACTATTCCCCTATAGTTGAGCTTGTTTTTGCGCACTCAAGAATATTATCATAT
>Ga0153999_1001214_pt1 | contig 10385 bp, 10 predicted proteins | sample TSNC083MetaG_FD_104675 | JGI IMG/M metagenome (GOLD analysis project Ga0153999, IMG submission 104675) | Attine ant fungus gardens microbial communities from North Carolina, USA - TSNC083 MetaG | ecosystem: Host-associated > Fungi > Mycelium > Unclassified | place: USA: North Carolina, Lumber... | reverse complement strand
CCAGTATGATTGGAAAAAGAACACACCGTATCAATCGCATCCGCTGTAAGCTGCATTTTACTTTCTTTAAATTCTATCCTGTCTCCCTCACCTTGTTGAATTATTTCAAGTAATTTTTGAATATCCATAAAATTACCTCCATTTTCATTGCCAATTGCTCTATTATATTTTAACCATTAATATACTAAATAACAAGCCATTTCATAGGGGATTTCAAAAAAGTCATGCTCGCGGGGCAGAATGCAGGTCATTAACAAAAAATCCCATAAACTTATGGGTTAATGTATGCGGTTACTGTTTGCTTTATGTCAATTCATCTATTCCTCTATGATATAATCAAATCACTAATGTGATTTTTCATAACTGCCACTTTTGGAAAACCTTTTCAATTGCGCAACAACTTGTCCTTATCCGCATTTAACTCATTCCTGTTATTGCCCATCCATATACCCCATCAGGCTTTTGCTTGTTACTTCTCCTTTCAATCTGGGCGAAAAAATAGACGCTCATTTTTGAACGTCCATTGATAGAAAAGCTTGTCCTTTTCATAGTCATTAGCCTTACTTTCGCAACTGACCGCCACCATGTCCAGGATCAATGACCACGGTGGTCTTGTCAGATCCGGCTGTTAAATTAGAAACCATTGTAGTTCCTTTTTGGACGGCAAAATAAATACCTGCAACAATTACTAACACAATAATTACATGTAAGATTCTTTTTTTCATGAAAATATCCTTAATCATTATTCCTTCTATATATATGCCTGTGTTATATATAAAATTACCGCTGTGTTTATTGATGCAAAAAACTTCTATTAATACAATGATGTACTATTTATATGGGTTTGTTCCGAATTTATCCATCACAGCAGCCATTTGTACTTGTGTTAATATATTAGGTGTACCCAGGCCTTTGGTGAGCACATGCAGATGCGCAACATACTCCAGGTGCTCTGCTATCGAAAACGCTTTTTCCAACGTGGCGGATGCAGCCAGCAAACCATGGTTTCCAAGTAAGCATGCCCCATTATTGCCAAGTGCTTCTAAGGCATAATGAGCTAGTCCTTCTGTGCCATAAAGCTCATATTTAGAACACTTTACAACGGGACCAGCAATCGCCAGCATATAATGCACCGGCTCCAAATTCCATCCCATGCACGCCACAGCAGTGGCGTAGATAGAGTGCGTATGCACCACGCTGTTCACATCACGGCGGTGTTTGTAGACCATTAAATGCATGCTAATCTCAGTGGAAGGGAACCTTTTACCCGCTACTATATTTCCTTCCAAATCAATCACAATAACATCTTCCGGTACCACATCTGTGTAGTGCATACTACTGGGGCTAAGTGCTATAAGCCCTTTTTCTCTATTGAAAACGCTGATGTTGCCTCCAGAGCCGGTTGTTAATCCTTGCTCTATCATTTTGTTGCCATACTTCACAATATCTTCACGTTCTTGTTTTAATAACATTTATTTTTCCCCTTCTAAACAAAGACCTATTTTACTCTTTTTATTTTTAACTTCTTTTTGCCCCGGTTACTAAACAATATCAATGCCAGGACTGTCGCAATATATGGCACAGATTGAGTAAACTGGCTCGGAATTGCGTTTTGTGCTATGCTGGCAAAGGCATCACAGAAGCCAAAGAAAAGGCTTGAGATAATAATCAAAACAGGATTGCCGGCGCCAAGGTTACAGGCCGCCATTCCGATGAATCCTCGGCCGGCTGTCATACCTTCCGAGAACAATGTCACCTGTCCCATACTCAAAACTACCCCGCCATAGCCACAGAGCAGCCCCGAGCAAAGTACTGTTATAATTTGTATGCCCTGGGAGTTCAAGCCCATCGATTCTGCGGCATCTTTTTTGATGCCCACAGAGAGTAAATGATATCCCCATACTGTTTTAAACAAGTAAATGAACATCAATATTGCTATTACGTATGCCAAATAGTCCATTATCGTCAGATTGCGAAGCAGTACCGAAAGATAGGGTATATCCTTTATAATAGGTACTTCAATCTTGCGCAAAGACAGCAGCGCCGGGTCTTTAAAACCGCCTTTTACACCAAATAGAATAGACAGCAATATGCCGGTAAGCGCCATTATAAACAGGTTGATCGATGTGCCCACCACCATATCCGCCGCTTTATAGCGCACCTGCAGCACTCCTACCAGCAGGCCTATTACTCCGCCTGCAAGCACACCCGCTAACACGGCCAAAAGAATGCTGCCTGTATACCAATTGACGGCAATCGCAGCAAAACTGCCGATGAGAAGTTGACCTTCCAGGGCAACGTTGAATACGCCTACTCTATTGCAAATAGCACTGGCCAGTGCAGCCATCATAATGGGAGTAGTGGATCTTAAAACCGAATTGAATGTAGCAAAGATAAGGTTAGCATCCATTATTCTTCACCCACTTTCTTTGCTGAATTTGTTCCTCTGGATACAAACTTTTTCTTTTTGGCAAAGTTAATCGTAATCTTTACAGAAACGAAGAGAGTAATTGTTGCCTGTATTAACGTCGACACCTGCAATGGTATGCTTGTGGTGCGTTGTATCGCCGTACCGCCCACCTGCATGCCCGACAAGAATATCGAGACAAAGAAAGCTCCAATGGGATTGAGCGAAGAAATAAGGCCAGACATTAGGCCTGTCCATGCATAGCTTGTGGATGTAAACATCCCTTCCAAAAAACGATACTTCACACCAAATATCTCTAACAAACCGGCCACAGCAGCCAGCATGCCGCTTAAAGCCATGGTAGAATACATCACTCTGCCTTTTTTGATACCTCCATATTGGGCAAAGATAGGATTAAGGCCTGTCATTTTAGACTCGTACCCAAAATTAGTTTTAAATATTATAAAGGTTATTGCCGCCACAAGTAACGCTGCAATGATAAAGCCCAGATTATAGGTGTTACCCTCTACCAGACGCGGCAGTTTCATCGCCACAGGTATTTCTTTACTTTGTATCGCAAGACTGCTGCCGGTATCACGCAGAGGGAAGGTAATAAAGTAGTTAGTAATATAGTTTATTGCGTAATTCATCATTAAGGTTGAAATGACAATGGACACGCCAAATTTATCAAAGATAAATGCAGAAAAGAGAGATAATACCGCGCCTGTTGCCATTGCCGCAATAAATGCAGCTGCCATTACAAGATATGTTGGCCCCGGCATGTAAATTGCCACGATTGTACCCACAAAGCCGCCCGCAATCATCTGTCCTTCAGTACCAAGGTTAATATATCCAGCCTTCCAAGAGATTATGACAGACAGAGAACAAACAATAATCGGCACAGAACGCGTCAGTGTTTGCAGCAAGTAATATATATTCAAAAACGACTTTTGGAACATTTGCACATAGACATCTAGGGGGTTCTCTCCAGCTAAAAAAATAACTACAGCACCCACCAAAATCCCACAAATAATTGCGATAAGTGGGTGTACTAATATCTTTGCCGATTTTTTTAACAAACTTTTAGCTTTACACTTTTTCACCAAGATTTCCCCCCATCATCAATACACCAATCTCTTCTGATGTTAATTCTCCACGTTGTACTTCGCCATTGATCAGGCCATCATACATAACGTAAATTCGGTCAGAGAGCTTCATCATCTCCGAAAGATCCGAAGAAATAAGCAATATTGCAATTCCATCATTACGTTGCGCGATCATCTGGTTGTGGATAAACTCCATTGCCCCGATATCGACACCACGCGTGGGCTCAGAAATAATCTGCAGCCGGGCGCCGTGGCTCATTTCTCGCGCCACAATTAACTTTTGCAAATTGCCTCCGGACAGCTCTCCGGCCTTTTGCCGCAACGAAAAATAACGCACATCATGTTCTTCCAGCATGCTGCTAAATCTCTTGTCTGCTGTGTTGTACTGCAAAATTCCTTTGTGATTTAATTTTACATCATATTGATGCGCCATCAGCATCGTTTCCATTAGCGTGGCATTAAGCGCTGCGCCCATGGTGTTTCTGTCTTCGGGCACATAGGCACAGCCGGCTTCACGGATGCTGCGGACCGGCAAATTTGTAATCGGCTTGCCGTTTAAAAAAACCTCGCCGCCGGCGGCTTTCATCATCCCCATCAGGGTATGCAGCAGTTCTGTCTGCCCATTACCAGAAACACCGGCTATGCCCACTATTTCCCCTGCATTTACATGGATATTGCAGTTTCCTAGCGCCTGCTGCCCCATACTGCCGATTGCACAAAGTTCTTTTACCTCCAGCACCTTTTCACCCTTAGTAATTGGAGGGATTTCTGTGTCGGTGATTTTTCTTCCAACCATCAATGCAGACAACTCTTTGGTGTTTGTTTCAGACGTCTTGAGGGCAGCAATGTGCTTGCCCGCACGCATAACAATGCAACGGTCAGATACTTTCATTACCTCATTTAACTTATGCGTAATGATAATCACACTTTTACCCATGGAGGCAAGCTGTCGAATGGTGTTTAAAAGCCCTTCTACCTCTTGCGGCGTAAGTACTGCTGACGGTTCGTCAAAGATAATGATATCTGTGTTTTGGTACAAATCCTTCAATATCTCACAGCGCTGCTGAATTCCCACCGGGCAGTCTTGTACTTTTAGCTCTGGGTTTATTTTTAGATCGTATTTCTCACCCAATTCCCGTACTTCTTTGATGGCTTTTTTACGGTCAAAAAATAGCCCCATTTTTCTAGGTTCATTTCCATATACCACGTTTTCGGCTACAGAAAAGGGCGGCAGCAGCATAAAGTTTTGCTGCACCATGCCGATTCCCTTTTTAATAGCTTCCTGCGGGTTTTTAAAAGTACATCTCTCCCCACGAACAATGATATTCCCACTCGTCGGGGCTTCCAATCCATATAGAATTTTCATCATAGTCGATTTACCGGCACCATTTTCGCCTACTATGGCCAATACTTCACCTTCTGCCAATTCAAGGCTCATGTCATCATTTGCCAGTACGCTATTTCCATACATCTTCCTAATATGCTGCATTTCCAACAACATGATCGGCTACCCCCCCTTTGAATAAGGTCAAGGAACACTATTTATTGTATTCTTCTTCAGTAGGTATCACTTTAATGTCCAGTCCGCCTGTGCGCATTTGCTCTGCTTTATCTTTGATCGCCTGAAGTTCATCTTCAGACAAGCGGCCGCTTATAGGGTTTTCGCTTTCGTGCGTAATGTGCACGGCGCCAATAGTACCTTCAGCAATACCCCACTCTTCGTTTTCGGTGTCCCAGTTGCCTGAGAAGTAGTTGTCAATCAGATTTTGCATTGTTGCGCCTGTGTCTTTAATCTGGCTGGATACAATATATGGGTTTTCAGGGTCGGTCAGGTCAATGTCTTGTCCGGAGGTGTAGAAGCCCAAATCTTTAGCCGCCTCAAAAACTCCAATGTCGCCCCCGGCACATGCCGCGTTAACAAATCCTGCACCTTGTTCGAACTGTAAAGAAGCACTCTCTTTTGCCTGGGCAGGGTCATTATAGCTGCCGGTGTAGTTGAATACAAAGGTCGCCTCAGGATTTATGGATTTAACACCTTCCATATAGCCGTAGCGCCATTTCCAGGAACCTGGACCCTGATTTACATGAACTGCGCCAAACACGTTTTCACCTTCTTCTACAACTGAAGCTGCAATCATACCAATGAGGTAAGCCCCTTCCTGCTCACGGTATGAAATACACTTTACGTTATCAGCATCTACAGTAGAATCAATCAGGGCATAGTCAGCCCTGTCAGGGAACTCCTTGGCAATATTGCCCAGCGCCTCACCGCCAATCCAACCGCCAACAATGATAAAGTCGGTGCCTTCCTCAACCAATGCACGGATATTGTCTTCATATGCAGCCGAGTCTGCACACTCTACAACAATAGGTTCATATCCGTACTCATCAGCAGAATCCTTCAATGCTGTGATCATCATATTGATGAACACTTGTGTGCCGGCAGGATCACAGACCAAAGCGACTTTCACATCTTCTTTTTTATCTTTGTCAGCACCGTTGGCGCCATCAGTATTGGAAGATGAGTCATTACCTGATCCACAGGCAGTAAGAACTGTACCAATAATCATAATTAGAGATATTAATAAAGCAATTTTTCTTTTCATTTTATCCTCCTTGTTTAATGACTAAATATTATTGACTACTTCTTTGATTAGTTTCTGGAAATTATCCGCTGCCATGTTTGCTGTTTCATCTACTTCATCAGTTGTCACCGGTCCAGGTAATATGCCGGCAGCCATATTGGTTATCAGTGAAAAACCTAATACCTGCATGCCGCAGTGTGCTGCCGTAATTGCCTCCGTTACGGTGGACATGCCGGCAGCATCTCCGCCTAAAGCGCGGTATGCTCTTATCTCAGCAGGCGTTTCAAATTGTGGGCCCGCCGCATAGAAGTATATCCCCTCCTTCATATTTATTCCTACGGTTTTTGCAGCTTTACGCGCCTTTTTTTGGAGAGCTTTTGTATACATATCGCTAACATCAAAAAACCTAGGTCCAAACCCCTCGATATTTTTGCCCCGGACAGGGCTGGATCCAAACATCTTAATCTGGTCTGTGATGAGCATGATGTCACCCGGTTTATAGCTTTCATTGATGCCGCCGGCGGCATTGGTGAGTACAAGCGTCTTCACACCCAACAGCTTGAGCACGCGCACAGGTGTAACCAACTCGTCAAACTCATACCCTTCATAATAGTGGAAGCGGCCAGACATACACACGACTTCTTTACCTGCCAGTCTGCCAAAGATAAGTTTGCCCGCATGTGAAGATACTGTTGTTATCAAATAGTTAGGAATATCTTTGTAGTCGATCACCTGCTGTCCTTCTATCTGGCTGGCCATATCACCCAGGCAGCTGCCCAGCACAATGGCAATCTCAGGTCTATAAGTTGCATGCTCCTTTAAATAATCTGCGCTTTTCTGAAAATACTCCACAGTATATTTGCTTTCAAGCATATACGCATCCTCCTTTATTTATTATCCTTGCCCTGTCAATTTTACTTGGTCCAGCTTTTTCTCTTTATCCAGCAGGCCGCTAAATATAACACTTATCACAGTGTATACCAGCATCACAAAAAATGCGTTGAGGTAGCTTCCATTCTGTGTCTTAATGATGCCAGCCAGTGCCGTTCCCAGAGTAGATCCCAATATCATGTACACATTAGTTACCGCCATATTCATACCGTAGTGCATATCTCCATAATTCTCTTTGACAAAATCACAGATATACACTGCGTTACCGCCATTGGCAGCCCCCATCAGCACGTAGCCCAATCCCAGCGCCGGCAGCCACGCAAAAAAGTAGCTGACAATCACTACAACACCACCCACAACGCAGCAAAAGTTGAGCACTGATTTGAGCTTATTGCTTCCCCATCTGTCTGCAATGTAGCCAGAGATGATACGGGATACACCGCTTGAGACAGAGATGATGCCGGTCATCAGCGAAGCCGTATTGAAGCCGGCACCGATATCACGTGATATGAGTGATGAGTGTCCTACCAGTATCAACGTGGCTGATCCGATCATCACACACCACCAGAAAAAATATTGATAACTTCTTGATTTCAGCATATTAAGCGTGCTGATGCCGGCGCTCACATTATATTTTTCCCGCGCTTTCTTTTTTGAGGATGGAGCCATTAAAAAAGGTGCCGCCACAAGCAGTACTGCATAAAGGATTGCCAAAATAGCAAAGGTGCTGCGCCAGCCAAGTAATTTGAGCAAAAAGCTTGCCCCTACTCCAAGTACCAGCGGACCAACGCCAAAGCCCATGAGCAAAATGCCGGATATCAGGCTGGTGTTGGTATCAAATAAGGCGATAACGCCGGTGAGGACCAAGTTGTATATCATGCCGATGGCAAGACCCGCAAAAACACCATAGAAGAAATAGATACCGCCTATGCTTTTTACAAAGGATGTGCCCCAAAAACCGGTTGCTGAGAAAAGGGCTGCTATCCAATATATATATCTTGGTTTAAGCCAGCGGGCTAGCAATCCGGAAAGCATCTGTCCGCCAATGGAAACACTCAGCGATATGGTGAATACCAAAGATGTCTCTTGCCTTCGCAGGTTAAGATCCTGTTCGATGGGTTCCACAAAAATGGACCAGCCATTTACCAGTCCACTCAACAGCATTAGCACGAAGCCGATTATAAGCGCCGCCCATTGTTCTGTGGTAAAGATATTACGCTTCTTCGAAATACCTTGGGAGATCATATGGAGAGTAAACTCCTTTCTGTGTCACAACACCATTGCAGAACTTAGGTGGAACAATATCAAATGCCGGATAATACGCATTAACATTTTTCTCAACTACCCGGGTTCCAAAAATATCTGTCACATGTGTCTGGTCGCGCTCTTCAATTGTTACAGTATCAATTGTGGGATGGCTCTTGTTGGGGGAGCCTGTAACAAAATAAGGAATACCCCAGTGGTGTGCGGCCAATGCTATCTGGAAGGTACCTACTTTGTTGACAACAAATCCATCCATAGTAATTACGTCTGCAGCCGACGTAAATACCTCTACTTTTTCGCGTTGCATGATAAACGCCGGCATGTTATCGGTAATTACATGCACTTCAAAATCCATGTCAGAAATCACGCTTGCGGTGAGGCGTGCGCCTTGTAAATAGGGACGTGTCTCAGGACAGATAAAGCGAGGGGTTTTACCCTGCTCATGGCACTCCAGCAACATTGTCCCAATAATGGTTTCTGCAAAGCACATCGTCATTACTGTGCCATCTTTGGAGAAGTGCCCAACTAAGTGTTTTGCCACTTTCTTATAGGCATCATATCTCTCTTGCAGGGAATTATAAGCATATTCAAATAATGTATCTGTTGTGCACTTGCCCTCTTCAAGAGCCTTCTTTGCGAGCTCCAGGCATTCATTTGTTATCACCTGCATTTTAGCCGATGTGGTAGGGCGGGCGTGGGAAAGGCTGTAGGCAGCTTTATCTAAAAAGGCAATCTGCTCTGCCTCCGGCATATCCTTGCATTGGGATGCTGCCAAAGCCATTCCCATGGCGGCTGCTGTGTAAGGTCCGCCACTTTGTGTTACCATGTCTGCAATAGCTTGTGATACCTCTTCATAGGAGTTACACACCACAAAATTTTTTCTGTACGGATATACACGCCTGTCCAGAATACGCACAGACTTGCCGTTAAACCACGCAATGTTCTCGTATTTCAGGATAAACCCCATTCCCTTATCTTGCCTTTCCATCATACTTCCTCCGCCTTTCTTAATCAGATGTTACTTCATTTTCCCTCTCTTCTTTTGCTTTAGGATAGCTCACCCCGCCTGGGTATCGTACTTCCAGGCCTTTATCATTTAAAATACTTAGCCACTCTTCGGATAGTTGCTTGTCCGCTATCACCATGTCAAAATCTTCAAAATCTCCAATTTTATTTAGAGAAGCACCGCCAAATTTGGTATGGTCTGCGACAAGGTAGCATCTTTCACTGTTTTTCACTGCAACTTTCCGTACTTGTGAACTTTGCTCGTTGGAGTCCATTACACCATAGCTTTCTGATAGGGTACGACAAGATATAAATGCTTTGCGTGCATAGATTCCTTGCATGCTTTGCAAGGTTAGATTTCCAAAAAAACACATGTTGGTAGTGTCCAGTATGCCTCCCAGCGCCACGAGGCGAATGTTTTTTATTTCCAATAGATATTCAATAATGAGTGCTGAATTGGTTATCACCGTCACCGGCATCTGAGCAATTTGCTTTGCTATTTCAAGCGCTGTGGTGGAGCTGTCTAAAAACACTGTGTCTCCCGAATCTATAAGGGATGCACACTGCTCAGCAATTATTTTTTTGTTTTCAATCATAATACTCTTACGTACATGCACACTCACATCATTCTCCCGAGATCCTATAAGGTATGCGCCCCCATGAGTACGTGAAAGAACTCCTTGCTTTTCAAGCGTTTTTAAATCCCGGCGAATAGTTTCACCACTTACATTAAGCTCTTGGCTCAACTCCTCTACTTTCAAAAATTTTTTCATTGTAATTTCATTGGTAATATATTCAAGTCTGTTATCCATAATATTATTCTCTACCTTTTCAACTTGTTTGTTTTTTCTTTATCACTGTCATATTTCAATCAGTGTTATTCTTTGTTAGTTAGTATTATATCTTTTCAAATCCACAAATACAATTGACATATTCCACATATATGGAGCTAATATTTTGTTAATTCCTCTAAGTAAATTGGAATATTCCACATGCCAAAGACCATTATGGAAGGATTTAGATGATTTATCATTGATGAAAAGCAGCGGAATATATAGAAAAGTTAGCAGCGGAGCTGCTGGGAGGTTACGAGTATCCTCTTTGACTTTGGCCAAAATAATGCTTCTG
>Ga0153999_1001213_pt1 | contig 10390 bp, 8 predicted proteins | sample TSNC083MetaG_FD_104675 | JGI IMG/M metagenome (GOLD analysis project Ga0153999, IMG submission 104675) | Attine ant fungus gardens microbial communities from North Carolina, USA - TSNC083 MetaG | ecosystem: Host-associated > Fungi > Mycelium > Unclassified | place: USA: North Carolina, Lumber... | reverse complement strand
CGTTTCCACGCGCTGGAAACCCCGTTGGAAAACCGCAAACGCTGGATCTTTGGCGCACCGCCAGCGGGTGAGATCACCGTCGACAACGGCGCGGTCGATGCGATTATGGCGCGCGGCAGTTCGCTGCTGCCGAAGGGCATTCGCGAAGTGAAAGGCGATTTTTCCCGCGGTGAAGTGATCCGCATCCGTAACCTGGCGGGGCGCGATTTGGCCCACGGCGTCAGCCGCTATAACAGCGACGCGATGCGCATGATTGCCGGTCATCACTCGCAGGAAATCAGCGAAATTCTCGGTTATGAATACGGCCCGGTGGCAGTGCACCGCGACGATATGATAGTCAGTTAAGGAGTGAGCATGCTAGAGCAAATGGGGAGAGCCGCCAAACAGGCTTCCTGGCAACTGGCGGTGCTGAGCACGGCGAAGAAAAACCAGGTGTTGTCGGTCATCGCCGACCGGCTGGAAGCCGAAAGCGAAGTGATTTTGCAGGCTAACGAGCAGGATATGACGCAGGCACGCGCCAGCGGGATGAGCGAAGCGCTGCTCGATCGCCTGCTACTGACCCCGGCGCGACTGGCGGCGATCGCCAACGATGTGCGCCAGGTGTGTCGTTTAAACGACCCGGTCGGCCACGTGTTGGACGGTAGCCTGCTGGACAGCGGGCTGAAACTGGAACGCCGTCGCGTGCCGTTGGGCGTGATTGGCGTGATTTATGAAGCACGGCCAAACGTCACCATCGACGTTGCCAGCCTGTGCCTGAAAACCGGCAACGCGGTGATCCTGCGTGGCGGTAAAGAAACCCACCATACCAATCAGGCGACGGTGAAAGTGATCCAGCAGGCACTGGAACAGTGCGGCCTACCGGCGGCGGCGGTACAGGCTATCGACAGCCCGGATCGCGCATTGGTGAATGAACTGCTGCGCCTGGATCGCTACGTCGATATGCTGATCCCACGCGGTGGCGCGGGGCTGCACAAGCTGTGCCGCGAACAGTCGACTATCCCGGTGATCACTGGCGGTATCGGCGTTTGCCACACCTACGTTGATGACAGCGTTGATTTCGACAAGGCGCTGACGGTGATAGAGAACGCCAAAATTCAGCGCCCAAGCGCCTGTAACTCGCTGGAAACGCTGCTGGTGAACAGCAGCATCGCCGCAGAGTTCCTGCCGGCGCTGAGTGCCAGAATGGCGGCGGTGGGGGTTACCCTGCACGCGGCGGAGAATGCCATGCCGCTGCTGCAAGACGGCCCGGCAACGGTGGTGGCGGTGGCGGCAGAAGATTATGACGACGAATGGCTGTCGTTGGATCTGAACGTGGCGCTGGTGGACGATATCGATCAGGCCATCGACCATATCCGTACCCACGGCACCAGCCACTCCGACGCGATCCTCACCCGTTCACTGAGCAGCGCCGAGCACTTTGTGCGTGCGGTGGACTCCAGCGCGGTATATGTGAATGCCAGCACCCGCTTCACCGACGGCGGCCAGTTCGGTCTGGGTGCAGAAGTGGCGGTCAGCACGCAGAAACTGCATGCCCGCGGTCCAATGGGCCTGGACGCTCTGACCACCTACAAGTGGATCGGCTACGGCGACGATTTGGTTCGCAGTTAACGTTTAGTACGGCGTTGAGATTTCATGTAGGGGCGCAGCATGCTGCGCCCTTTTTGTATGCTGGTTCATACCAGAACTGGCATTGTCGCAGGCCTCAGCGAAACCTAATCTGACAGTCAGCTTGGTGCCAAAAAGGGGCATAACGACTGGCGGCCAAGAGTAAAAAAACAGCCTAAGAATAATTTAAATATCAAGAAAATCAAATCGTGGTCGATAAGCTTATAACTCTTCATTTCTATTTTAATAGGAAATAAAATGGCTGAAAAACTTAGCGAAGGAAAAATAATGGTAGCCCTTAATTGGGCTTACGATAAAGCATTGGATGGTACTATTCCGGGAACGGATTCTTCTTATGAAATGGCTGAAAACTACCAAAAGGGTGAGGCGGACTTAGCGGATAAGGTTAATTCTCTCATCAGATGGCAAAACACCAAATCTGCGACTACCGGGTTTGTTTCCGGGCTTGGGGGGATAATTACTATGCCTGTTGCAATTCCAGCAAGCATTGCAACCGTGATTTATGTCCAAATCCGCATGATAACAGCAATTGCTATCATGGGAGGATATGATGTGAAAGATGATCGTGTCAAAGCTCTAGTGTACTCATGCTTAGCTGGTAATGCTGCAAAAGATATCCTTAAAGGAACAGGGATCATTATTGGCTCGAAGATGTCCACTCAGTTAATTAAAAGCATATCAAAGGAAACGATTTTCGCAATTAACAAACGGGTTGGTTTTAGACTGTTAACTAAATTTGGTGAAAAAGGTGCGATCAACTTAGGTAAAATGATTCCACTCGTGGGCGGCGTTATTGGTGGTACGTTTGATGGTATTTCGACCAATGTCGTTGGTAATGTTGCTAGGAAAACCTTCATTGAAGGTAGCGCTATAAATGAAGTGTAAGAATGTCTATGTATATCGATCTTGTGATATGCATTTAAGATGCTCATGATGCCTTAGGAATACTCACCTGCTGCAGTTTCTATCAACTCTTACGGACGTTACAGTAAGTCAACGTCCGCACTTCGTGCATTGTAGACGTCATGTTCTTCGGAAGTGTCCGCTTTGTGCTAAAAGCCGACCCTTGGTTTATATTATTCAATATCGCCTTATGCCAGCAATCATATTGCATTTTTAGCGACCATCACGCCATCATATTATTGACGGCATGACTACCAATGTCATTCCGTCAACTTGGTCTCATCGAACGATGTTTCTGAGACGTAGCTCCTGAATAAAAAGAATAATAGCAACAATCATGACAATTGCAAAAAAAACAATGCCAGAGACATCGTAATTAAAAATGGTTTTAAGATTATCATTGTTATATAAATGATTGTGCCGATATGAATACGTTGTGTAAATATTACTGAAGATCTCGCAAAATGATTCAATTATTAAAAAAAACCATAATAATAGGCAGTTTGCAGTGATTTTATTACTTTTGCGTCTTTTGGTGAATATGAGTAAACCAATAATAGCGGGGATTATAAATGAAACTAAATCGGTAAAAGTGAATGCTAATAGATTTTTCATTGATAAAAGTCCTTTTTTATTCAATTTTGGTGGGCAGTATTTGTGCCATCACTGAATGTTTCCATGATCTGTTTGATAATCATTATAATTCAATTTACACTCTGTGTCCTTCTTTTTATGAGCGGATTTTATCTTGTCGTTTGAACCAAAATTAGCGAACAAAACGCACAATGATGTCCGCTTTCACTATAGCGGCCATTCTTTAGTAGAATCCAGAGATGTTTATTAAGGATAATGAAAACAGAAGATAAAATAATGGGGCGACGGTTAACCCTTCCCGCCGACCCCACTATTTTCTAATGAATATAAAAATTATTTTTTAACCATAAGATGACTGCGCTCTTCCTTACTCATCGCCTTGTTTGAACTGGAAATAACGCAGTTATATTCTTTACCTTCATTAATAATCATAAAGGTGCTGACGGGGTTTTTAAAATCTTTGCCGATGGTGAAGTAAACATAATCCTTAGGCAACACATTGGGTTTGAAGGCACCAAATGCATAAACCCCTTCTATGCCGAGTGCTGATAAATCAACCGTAAGCTCCAGCGGCTGCGTGGCCATCGGCGATGGCAGCATGGATTTAGCCGACATCATCATCGAACTGGTATTGACGGTGTATTCGCTGGTGACTTTCATCCCGACATACTTGGAGGTTGGCATCGAGAGTTCTTTCATACAGGCGGCATCGTGCTGCGGGGCGGGGCTGCCGTTTTGTTGCACGGCGTGTGCGTGTTCCAATGTCACCTGCACTTTGCCAGTCACCGGTTGTTTAGTGTCTGCCGCGTGAGCCATGCCGACCATCGTGATGGCAGCAATCGTAGGTAAAATAACGCCAGTCATTATTTTCATTACTCTTCTCCTGACTTTTAAGTTTGGAAAAGTCGGATTAACTTTTCCGTGTGTGTAGCCGATAGAATTGAATTAATGAAATCATGGGTAGCACTATGCGGCCCTGTGCCGTCATTGGGCATGGCATAGCGGATTTTAAAAACAACTGGCGTTTTTTAAGATAAATGCAATGAGTGGATAAGAGTTTTTTCTTACGGAACTCTGTCAGTCCATGGGCTTATATTTTGTATGAATAACCTTAGTCAAGATCCGGGATAGATACAACTCGGCGTATATAAATTTTTCTAACCGTTTGGCGCCTGGAAATTAATAAGCCAATAGACTATTTCCAATGACTTATATTCATATGCTTATTATTGCAATGTTGGGGTTGTCATTTCGGGCTAACGCCGATTCAACCAAGGCAGCATACGCACCAGCGCATTGTCCTTAACGATATAGTGATGGAACAGTGCTGCGGCGGCATGCAGCCCGATCAGCCAATAGCCGAAAGCCGCCAGCGTCTTGTGCCAGCCGATAATCGTCCGCGCCTGCGGCCGGTCGGCAATCTCGGCGAACGGCATCGGCAAGCCGAATAAAAACCACTCTTTCCCCCCCAAATAGCGGGAATAGACGCCCAGAATCGGCAACGTCAGCAGCAGCAGGTAAATCAGGCTGTGTACCAGATGGGCTACGCCAGCTTGCCATTTTGCCGGTTTCGGCTCGATAGCGGGGCTGGTGTGGCGCCAGCGCAGAAACAAGCGGGCGATCATCAGAACAAATACTGTCACTCCGCAACTGAAATGGGTCACCACCAGCACGTACCACACCGGGGTGCCCGGTACGGCAAGCCCTCTCAGCTCAATCGTCGTGCAGGTCACAACCAGCAGGATCGCCACCAGCCAGTGCAGACGGATCTGCATCGGCATATAAGAGTTCTGCACCGGGTTACCTTTTGATGTTAAATCACAGTGTTGATGAGAGTAACCAAATGTTACAGGAGAGGAAAGCGCCGGATGAGAATTTCATCCGGCGGATTGCCGGTGTGGCACCCAACGCGGGTGCCACACTTTCACTCAGTTGATCTTGGCCTTGGCAAAGTCGCTGCCGTTAACGTCAACCACATAGTCGCTGACGTTGCTGCGGGTGGCGTAGAACACCTTGCCGTTAGCCAGCGGCAGCAGCGGAGCCTGCTGGGCAAAAATCACCTGTGCCTGCTGATAAAGCTTGGCACGTTCGGCCGGGACGCTAACCTTAATCGCCTGCTGGATCAGCTTGTCGTAGCTGCTGTCGCACCAGCGTGCCGCGTTGGCACCGGTTTGCACGCCGGCGCAGTTGAGCAGGGTAGCGAAGTTGTCCGGGTCGCCGTTATCCGACATCCAGCCATACAGCGCGCTCTGCTGTTCCCCTTTGCGCAACCCGGCCAGATACTGGCCCCATTCCCAGGTGACGATTTTGGCTTTTACGCCCACTTTCGCCCAGTCGTTTTGGATCATCTGAGCGATGCGGCGTGAATTCGGGTTGTAAGGGCGGGCTACCGGCATCGACCAGATATCGGTCTCAAACCCTTTCTCCAGCCCGGCCTGCTTGAGCAGTTCACGCGCTTTTTCCGGGTTGTAAGCGTATTCGGGCAGTTTGTCGTTATAGCCCAGCATGCCCGGCGGCAGTATCGAATAGGCCGGCGTGCCGCTGTCTTTGAATACCGCCGCAACGATGGCCTTTTTGTCCACCGCATAGCTCAGAGCCTGGCGTACCAACACGTTGTCGAACGGCTTCTTCTGGGTGTTGAACGCCAGATAGCCGACGTTCAGGCCGTCGATGTTGTGCAACTGCAGGTTTTTGTCGCTCTTGATGGCGTCAAACTGCTCCGCCAGTGGGGCAGGGATAATCTGACACTCGTTGGTTTTCAGCTTGGCCAGCCGGGTTTCCGGGTTTGGCGTAATGGAGAAAATCAGGTGTTTGCTGGCCACTTCGCCCTGCCAGTAATGCGGGTTGGCGATGTAGCGGATCAGCGAGTCCTGTTTGTACTGCTGCAGCGCAAACGGACCGGTGCCGATCGGCCAGTTATCGACATATTCCGGGGTGCCTTTTTTCAGCATGGCATCGGCATATTCGGCGGAAAGGATCGAGGCGAAGTCCATCGTCCAGTCGGCGAGGAACGCGGCGTTAGGCTGGCTCAGCGTAAAGCGCACGTGGTCGTTATCCACCGCCTCCACTTTGGTGATCAGCTTGTCCAGCCCGGTGTCGGTGAAGTACTCGTAGTTGCCGCCGGACACCTTGTGATACGGATGATTGGGGTCCTTTTGACGCATCACGGTGAACACCACGTCCTCGGCGTTGAAGTCGCGCGTCGGGGTGAAGTATTTGTTGCTGTTGAACTTCACGCCCTTGCGCAGCGTAAAGGTGTAGGTTTTGCCATCCGGGCTGATGGTCCACTCGGTCGCCAGTGAGGGCGCCGGGGTTTTATCGCTTTCACGCAGCGTCAGCAGGCGGTTGTACAGCACCTGCGAGGTGGCGATAAAGGTGGTGCCGGAGCTGGAAAGCTGCGGGTTGAAAGATTCGGGCGAGGCTACGGTGCAGTAGACCAGGGTATCCGTGGCGGCCAGTGCGCTGCCCGTGGTCAACAGGCCGGTTCCTGCCAACAATAGACCCGCAGTGCTTTGTTTTAAACGCATAAAATGGATGGCTCCCTCAGGTTGATTGAGGACACTGCCGCCGCTGTGGCATTCAGGCAGCCCTCAATTTAAATATAAGTGATTGATCGCGAATATGGGAACTGAGGAATGACGATTGTTCGACGGTCGCAGACGGGCCGGGCGTCAAGATAGCCGATGAAATTGTATGCTTAGGTAAATAACCCCGGTTTTTCGGTTGTCTGACAAAAATGTTATCGACGAGTCACTTTGGGGTCAGCAACCCCCACTTAGAATCACCTCACCAGGCAGAACCTGGTCTGGTCAATCTAATGAGGTGGTTATATGAAAGCGATTAAATATGTCATGGCGGCGTTTATCCTGGCGGTGGTGTCCACCAGCAGCTTTGCGGCCAACAGCGTCAGTTCCGAGCAGGGGCTGACTAAACTCGGCGTGGTCTCCGCCAGCGGAGCACTGACGCTCTCAGGTCTGGAAAAGCAATTGGCGAAGAAAGCCGATCAGGCCGGGGCCAGTTCGTACCGCATTATTTCCGCCAGCGGAGGCAATAAACTGCACGGCGTAGCGGTAATTTACCAATAATGGCAGGTGCATGCCGTTAGACCGGGGCGGTACTTGTTTTTACCGCCCCAGAAGGTTCCTGTTTTGTTGGTTTGTAGCCCTCATCCTCCGTCACTTAACCCTCGGCCACTCCTCAAGCGCACTCTCCCCGTCAATTAAGTTTGCAGCATGAACAGGTTGTTCTATATTCATGAAAATGATAATAAGTGTTATTATCATTTTCATTTGTAACCAAACCGAAACATCTTCAGTGCGTTGCCCTGGCCTTGGAAAAGGTGGCTGCGCCGTCTCGCTTTACGTGCGCCAGGGAGGTCAAGCACGCCAACCACAACACAATAATAAGGATCACGCCGGGCAGCCCTTGGGCTGGTCATCCAACCGTGTCCGCCATTTACCCCGCTTTTGGCCGTTATGGGCGGCAGCGGGGTTTTCGCTTCCGTTGTTTCAACATTTGTTTATGGCTTATCAAAGGTAGGTAACATGTCGGAAACTGTTTTGGCTACTGAATGGCTGCCGCTGACACCGGCGCAGTTAGACTTCTGGGACGAATTTACCTTGCACCCCAGACAGCCTTTTTCCACCGTCGCTCACGTCACCGAACTACGCGGCGCGGTAGATGAAGAGGCGCTGTGTCGGGCTATCACTCAGACGATGGCGGAAACGCAGGCGTTTGCATTGCGTTTTCGCGGCGGCACTGGCGAGAGTTTGCCGCAGCAGCGTTACGATCCCCAGACAATACCGCAACTTAATCGCCTTGATCTTCAGGCACAGCCCGATCCTTACCAGACCGCGATGCGGCTGATGCAGGCGGATGTCGATCAACCACTGGATCTGTGCAGCCAGCCGGTGGCCGCGGTGTGGTTGATCAGGCTGGGGCTTTCGCGTTTTATTTGGTACGTGCGCGCCCACCATATTGTGATTGATGGCTTTGGCATGGCGTTGGTTGAACATCGTTGTGCCGCGCTGTATACGCATTTCCTCGACGACAGCGCGGCGGGGCACGCACTGGGCGAGATTCATGCTTTTCAGCACCATGAACTGGCCTATGCGGCTTCTGAACGCTGCGCTAAAGACCGGTATTTTTGGCAGCGGTATTTGCCGCCGTCGCAGACCTTGCCAACGGTGCGCAAAGGCGGCAGGGAATATGGCGTGAAATCCCTGAGTACCAGCACGCCGTTGCCGGAGGAGATCCCGCAGCGGTTGCGTTGGCTGTCGGAACGTATCGGTATCGGTTGGCCCGATCTGTTGCTTTCCCTGTCCGCCGCCTGGCTGTTCTTTACCTTGCCGCCGTTGCCGCATGATAAGGGCGATTCGCGCACTATGTGGATGCCGGTGATGAACCGCCGCAGCAGCCAGGCCACCAATACGCCAGCGCTGGCGGTCAATACGCTGCCGCTTTTGGTATCGCTGCGTGCGGAAGAGACTTTGGGCCATTTTCTGTCGGGCATGGCGAAGATGCTGCGTGAGCTGCGCAGCCACGCAGGTTACCGTCTGCGGCACATTGCCGCAGATCGCGGTGTGACGCCGGCCTCTCGTTTGTTTATCTCGCCGTTTATCAACGTCCAGCCGTTTGATCCCGCCGGTTTCAGCGGCTGCACCTGTACGCGACGGGTACTGGCAGGAGGATCTGGCGACGGCGCTAACTTGACCTTCCGCGGGCGCACCGATGCTGGCGATCTGCACCTGGATATCGATGTTTACGTGCAGCAGTTTGCCTGCGATGGGATCGAAGACTATGGGCGTGACCTGCAGGCGTTTTTATTGCGTGCGTTGCGGGAAGAAGCGCTGGAGACGGCGCTCGGCGAACTGGTGGCGGTGCCCGCCTGATGGTCGAAGGATCAGCGTAATGGTTGGGGCCATACTCGACCCGATATAAGTTTGAATGAGGTGATAGGGGGCTGCATGCAGCCCCTTTTAGTTTGAACCGTTTAACGTACCAACAACGCCGCCACTTCCCGCGCATTTTTGCAGGGGATTAACAGCGTTGGCGGCAGTTGGGTGCCAAAGGCCTGGTTAAGCTGCGCCGCCACCTGGCGAATGTGCGGCAGCTTCAACCCCATGCTGATAAAGGCCGTTTCTTCTCCCCATTCCGGGCGCGGCGTTGCGCCGATAGCCTGCAAATAGATCGACAGGATCTTGCCGCTGTGCGCCGGTGGCGCGCTCGGCAGCGGTGCCGCACAGGCATTCAGGCCCGGAGCGGCACGATCGGCGCTGAAGGCTGCGCGGATGCGGTGACGGTCGGTCTTGCCGTTACCCGACAGCGGCAGCAACTCGGTATGAATAAAGCGTGTCGGGATATGGGTACAAGGAAGGTAGCCGGTCGAAAAAGCGCGGATCGCCGCCAGCGACAGCGGTTTGCCGTCGTGGGTGAGGTACATCGCCCCGAGCGTCGCTTCGCCATTGTCACCGCCAGGGTAATCCACTACCACGATATCGAGAATAGCCTCGTGTCCGCGCAACACATCTTCAATTTCTGGCAGCGAAACGCGCACGCCACGGATTTTCACGTAGCCGTTCACACGGCTGGCGAACAGGATATTGCCGTCCGGGCGATAGTACCCCTGATCGCCGGTACGGAAGGCCTGCAGCGGTTGCCCGTTGGGCCCCTCCAGCGTAACGAAATCATGTTGTTTTAAATCGCCGTCCTCCAGATACCCCAGCGCCAGATTCACCCCGGAGGTGTGGATGCGGCCGACCACGCCGGTCGGGCAGTGGGTACCGTCGTCATGGCAGATAAAGTATTGGTTAGCCGGCAGCGGCTGACCATAAGGCACGGTGCCGGTGTCCTGCGGCGCTATCGGGTGCCAGATACTCCAGATGGTGGTTTCGGTCGGGCCACCGAGCGAGAACAGGCTGATGTCCGGACGCAGACCGCGCAATTGCTGTACCGTCGCCGGTTTGATGTAATCGCCCCCCTGAGCCACCAGTCGCAGCGAACGCAGGCTGTCGTCGGTTTTACAGGTAAGCAGCATTTCCAGAATGGCGGGGACCGAACACCACAGGCTGACGCCATGGCGCTCAACCAACTGGTTCCAACTGATGGCGTCCTTTTCCTGATGTGGTGCCGGTAACACCAGCGTGGCACCGGCGCTGAGCGAGCCGAACAGATCAAACATCGACATATCGTGGTGTGGCGGCGTGACCGAAATCATCACGTCGTCGGCGGTGACCGCCCAGCGCTGCAGGGTTTGACCGATAACGTT
>Ga0153999_1001212_pt1 | contig 10395 bp, 7 predicted proteins | sample TSNC083MetaG_FD_104675 | JGI IMG/M metagenome (GOLD analysis project Ga0153999, IMG submission 104675) | Attine ant fungus gardens microbial communities from North Carolina, USA - TSNC083 MetaG | ecosystem: Host-associated > Fungi > Mycelium > Unclassified | place: USA: North Carolina, Lumber... | reverse complement strand
TTGTATCCAGAGGCAAGACACGTGACTTTCACGTCACCGATGAGGCCTTTCATGAGGCGCTTGCGACTATCGCGGGCCATCCGCGTGTGTGGCCGCTTATTCTGCAGGCCAAGACCCAGATCGACCGTTATCGCTGCCTGACGCTGCAGATGCCGGGCCGTATGGAACAGGTTCTTGCCGAACACGACAACATCCTGAAGGCGATCGAGACGGGTGATGTCATGGAGGCGGTGCAAGCGATGCGCCAACATCTGGATCACGTTCTGCCAGGGCTTGAGCACGCCCTTTCAATGAAGCCCGAGTACTTTATCGAGCACCTGCCCGGATATGGAGAAGAGAAAACTCCCAAACCTTGAAGGTTCTGTTGCAAACTTTATTGTAATGTTTGTCCGCCATGAAGGATGTCTGACTTTTTTGGGACCGCTTCATGATGTCAAAGGCCGTCACTTCGACTGTTCGGTTATCCTTTTGTGCGTACGCTGGTATCTGGCCTACAGCCTGAATCTGCGCGACCTGAAGGAGATGATCGCCCAGCGTCATTCGGCGATCTATCGCTAGATGGTCACTTTTCCTCGTTGCTACTGGAACGTTTCAACCGGCGTAAACAAGCCGTAACTGGCAGATGGCATGTTGACGAGACTTATATCAAGGTCCGCGGTCAAAGGATGTAATCTGTATCGTGCCATTGACAGTATTATAGGAAAACGGAACGCTTCCGCTTGCGGAAAGCCGTTTTTGTTGAGCCCCGACGACGCGCAGCGGCGCTTGTTTTTTGTTTTTTCGAGGCGGATGCTACCAGGGCTGGACAATAAAAAAACTGTCGCCGCGCATATTTTGCGCAACCACTCGGATGAAGCGCGATAGCGCTCCTGTCAGATCAATAATTTATATGGTTCTGTCGATCTCTAAGCCTGCGCCGACTTGTCTAAATTATAATTCATGTAATAATTTATTCGATTTCGTTGAATAAATTATAATTTTGATATATATTTTTTACATATTAATTTATGGAATAAGATATGCAATTCCACTTAATCTCTTCGACCGCATTGACAATCTTACTGACCTTGAGTGTGACCAGCCATAGTCGTGCCTTGGCTGCGAACGTAATTATCGACAACGGCCAGGTTGAAACGTGGTTATCGTCTCAGACTGTCACAGGTGGTCTTATCGTCGGTAATAACGGCAGCGGTTCCCTGACGATTGAGAACAGCGCGGTCATCAGTAGTTCAGGTTCATCTTCCTTGGGGGTTTATTCGGGATCGGAAGGGACGGTAACTATAAACGGTGCTGGTTCGTCCTGGAGTATTGGTGATGCAGTTGTTGGCTCTGGCACCCTCACTGTCGGCGGTTACGGCGCGGCTACCTTGACAATTAAGAATGGTGGCGAAGTAAACGTCTTCAGCTCCGTCGATATTGCCAGTAATGCAGACTCTATCGGTACGATAACAGTATCAGGTGACGGGTCGTATATGGGGATCGGCGGTAATTTCATAGTTGGTGGCAGATGGAACTCCGGAACGGGCTATTTGACGATAGAGGACGGGGCTAAGGTTTTCAGCAAATTAGTCTCAACTATTGGTTTCGGTGCGGGCTCCACAGGCGCTGTCTTGGTAACGGGGCCGGGATCTTCTTGGGAGATCGGCGATGAGTTATGGGTTAGTGATGAGGGCAACGCCACTCTGATGATTGCCAATGGAGGCAGAGTCAGCAACACCACTAATGCCGGTATTGGATATGCTCAAGGAGTCACTGCCACCGTAACAGTGACAGGCAGTGGCTCGACATGGACCAATACCGGCGACCACTGGGTCGGCTATCAAGGCTTGGGCTCCATGAGCATTGAGGATGGAGGCTCCGTCAGTAATATTAACGCTTATGTTGGGACGTATGCGACAGGTAAAGGTACGGTCGTTGTTACGGGAACCGGATCCTCTTGGGTGAACGCAGCCGATGTTGTTATTGGTTACGCGGGAAACGGCACCTTGACCATCGCAAACGGAGCAGCAGTTGATGTAGGCGGAATAATGCGTATCGCTTATGGCACCGGTGCTTCCGGAACTCTTAACATCGGTGCTATAGCAGGTGGAACAGCGCTCGCACCGGGCACACTTAATGTGGGCAGCATCGTTTTTGGTGCGGGTACGGGACTAATTGTGTTCAATCACACGGATAACAACAGCGCTTCCTATCATTTTACGGCTGCTGTTTCAGGTGCTGGTCGCGTGGAAACTTATGCTGGCGTGACAACCTTGACGGCGACCAATACCTATACTGGTACAACGATGATATTCGGCGGCATGCTAAGGGCTGGCGTTGCCGGTGCCTTTAGTGCAGGTTCCGACTTTATTGTCGGGAACAGTGGCAGTCTTGATGCGAACGGGTTGAGCCAAACGATAGCCAGCCTGAGCAACAGTGGCACGGTTGTGATCGGTTCGAACGGTTCAGCGGGTGCCGTCGGCGCGACATTGACGGTAACAGGCAACTATACCGGTAACGACGGAATTCTGATGCTACGCACAATGCTCGGCGATAGCAGTTCGGTCAGCGATATTCTCGCCATCAACAATGGCACCGTTTCCGGCAAAACTCAGGTTATGGTCACCAATGCCGGTGGTCTTGGGGCATCGACGATGGGCGATGGTATTTTGATCGTCGAGACCAACAGCGCTACCATCGCGTCGAGTGCCGGTTTCTGGGCTCCGACCAACTCGATTCAGGCCGGTCTCTATGCCTATAACGTGGTACGTGGGACGAATTCTCCGGATAACTGGTACCTGACCAGCGCATATATCCCTCCGGTCGATCCGCTCCCGGTCGAGCCTCCGGTAGTCACTGGCCCGTCGCTTCCGAACTTTCGCGATGCGGTCCCGGTCTATATGTCGGCCCCGGCGCTGGCCAGCAAACTCGGTCTCGCCATGCTCGGCACCTATCATGACCGCGTCGGCGAAGATTATTCCGATGTCCTGCTGTTGCCGGAGCAGCCGAAGGAAGAATGGTGCGGTTCCGGTAAGAAGAAATACCGCTGCCCGGTTGCGGCCGGAACCTACGAAAAGACCCTCTTGGCCGGATGGGCCCGCCTGTTCGGGGAAACCGGCTCCGTCGGCTACGGCGGCAAGGGCTCGGCGTTCGGGCGGCTCGACAAGTTCTACAGGAACGGCCCGTCGTATGATTACGATCTTGCCGGTTTCCAGGCGGGCATGGACCTGTATCGCAAGCAACATGCCTCCGGCATCCGCGACATTGCCGGCGTCTATGTAGGTTACGCCAATATCGACGCCGACGTTCAGGCAGTCTACGGTGGCAAGGCGGGTACGATGTCGATGGATGGCTATTCGTTCGGCGCCTACTGGACGCGCAAGGGACCGTCGGGCTGGTACATCGATGCGGTTGCCCAGGGCACGATCTACGACGACGTCAAGGGCACCACGTTCGATGGTTTCCAGATGAAGACCAACGGTTGGGCGTTTACGGCCTCGCTTGAGAGCGGCTACCCGTTCGCGCTCGGCAACGGCTGGATGATCGAGCCGCAGGCGCAACTGATCTACCAGCATATCTCGCTGGACGATAGCGCCGACCGGGCGGGCCTGGTCGTTTATGGTGATGCGGATGTATTCTATGGCCGTGTTGGCGGACGTCTGACGAAGGACTGGACGCTTTCCAACGGCCACCGGCTGACGACGTGGGTACGGACGAACCTCTGGCACACATTTGGAGATGACGGCAGGATATCGTTCCCGACGGTAGCGGGGGGAAATGGAGCCCTGAAGACGAGGCTTGGCGGAACGTGGGGACAGGTAGGTCTCGGAGCTTCCGGCCAGATCAGCCAAAACATGCGCCTGTTCGCGACGGCCGATTACAACATGTCGCTTGATGCCGGGCGCGGACACAGCCTCTCTGGACGCATCGGGGCCAAATACGTCTGGTAAATTCAAACTGGGCCTCGCTATATTATGACGATTGCATGACTCTGTCCGAAACCATCCTTTTCCGTACAGGGTCAAGGCACCCTGTTCACAAATTATCTTTGCCGACTACCTTTTGCCTGTGTCCTCGTCTCCACGACCGCGGCAGGGCTCTGTTGCAGATTTTATTGTCGAGACGATTGCCGCCTGAAATCTGTCCCGCCACAAGCCTCTCTTTAACCTATGAAGAGTTTGCAACAGGATCACTGAGATTGGTCAAGATTCCATTATTTCTTTACTGGTATATTACCGACAGTTTATGGCATTTTATAAAATTTATTAAGTAATTATATAGCGACAGCGGAAGCTACTATTCGCTTATTGAACTAAAATGCTATTAAGATATATCAAAATTACTAATATAATGGTGATTAAAATAAAAAATGATAACTATTTACCGCAATGTTTTTTCTAATACTCAGTGAACCGTCGAAGGCTAGCCCATCGCATATGCAAAATCTAATAAAAATATTGCCCAATTTGGCGCACTGTGAAGTTTTCACATCCTCATCGGCACCGCTCACGGTTGGCCCCTCAACCCCTTTCAAATCAATCGAACTTTCACCAATCCCCGCCCGTTCCCGTTTATCCCGGGGTTTGTGTAACATCTAATGGTAACTCTCATTCATGATGTCGCGCGAGTTATGGAAATCATCCTGGGATGAGGACTGAGAGTTTTCTCCCAGTCTCGTCACAACCGTTCAGGATATGATCGTTTCGTGTCCGCTCTGCTTCAGCCTATGTCCAGCCATGCTCCTGCCGAGCATCAGAACCAGCAATGCGCCGGTTATCTGGAAAGCGTACCCTACTATTTCATTGTTGGGTAAATGCGGTGCGATCATTGGCTCGGTATAAGCCATGTGGCCGGCGATCCATCCGAGTAGCATTGCACCCAGCGTGATGATGATGGGAAACCGCTCCATCAGCTTGATGATGAGCTGACTGCCCCAGACGATGACAGGTATGCTGACCGCCAATCCGAATATCACCAGAATGATCTCGTGTTTGCCCCCGACATTCTGAGCGGCGCCTGCAATGGCAATGACGTTATCAAGGCTCATGACAAAATCGGCGATGATGACAGTCCTCACAGCAGCCCACAGACGATCGGACGATTTGATTTTGCCATGGGTGTCATCATGCTCCGGCAAAAGGAGCTTGATGCCGATCCAGAGCAGCAATATCGCACCGACCAGCTTCAAGAAAGGTATTTCCAGCAACTGCATCGCAAAGGAAATAAGCAATACGCGCAGAAGGATAGCACCGAAGGTGCCCCACAAAATGCCCTTGAAGCGTTGTCGGGGCTGCAGGTCGCGGCACGCCAGTGCAATCACAACGGCGTTGTCTCCACCAAGCAAGATGTCGATCATGATGATCTGAACGACCGCGGTCCAGAACTGCGGTGTTAGAATATCGATGTATTCCATGATGATTTCGAGTCCAGCTTTTTTGATTTTCTACGTCGCCGTATCGTTCTTCGCAGAGAGCTGGTTCCCACTCTTCTGTAAGATGCTCTGAGCTGCCGGGCGTCAGATGTGCGCTTGTGGAACCTTGATGTGGGTTTTTGCAGCATCTGGAGCGAGGTCTGAAAAATCGACCGGTGTAGAAAGCGGCTTCCTTCAAGGAAGTCTGTAAGTTCTTGTAGCTTGAATTGATGTAAGAGGGCCCGCATGAGAACGGGCGCTCTTACTAGAGTATTTTATATCATAAAACACTCTAGATTTCTTATGCCGTAAGGCTTTTTGCGTTTAACCGGTATCCACTTGAACGCGCCCTACTCTATCCAGGAGTCTCAGTGAAACAAATTAGGCAATGTCATCGATACCGCAGGTATGAAGGTCACCGCAAACATTGTCAGTGTGAGTGCAAGATAGAACGGCAGGATAGATCTCATCACCTTCTCCACCGATATCTCGCCGATGGCGCAGCCTATGAACTGTGTTGTGCCGACCGGAGGAGTATTCAGGCCGAGTGCACAATTGAGAAGGATCATGATGCCGAACTGGGTTGGATGCATGCCGTACTTCATGCAGATAGGCAGGAAGATGGGAGTGCACACCAGAAGCGTCGGTGCCATGTCGAGGAAGGTGCCGAGCAGGAACAGCAGGATGTTGATCATCAGGAAGATCATCCATGGATGTTCCGATATCCGTCCGAGCAATTCACCGGTCATTTCCGCAATCTGATAATATGCTATGAAATAACCGAAATTCGCGGAGACGCCGATGAGTGCCAGCACAACACCCGTCTTCTTCACCGCATGCGCCAATGCCGCGACGAACTGCGGAAATGACAGGCTGCGATAAACAAGAATAGTCAGGCACAGGGCATAAAGCACTGCGATGGATGCCGATTCCGTTGCCGTGAAGACACCGCTCAGGATACCTGACACGATGATGACGATCACGAACAGTCCGGGGCCCGCGGCGGCAAATGTTCGGGCTACCTTTCCCCATCCAGGGAAAATACCCGCAGGGTAACCGCGCTTGCGCGCCACATAATAAGCTGCGCCCAGGTTGCATATCATCAGGATGATGGCAGGCACGATGCCTGCGAGGATCAGCGACGTAACCGACGCCAGACCACCGCTAGCCAGGGTGAAGATGATGATGTTATGCGATGTCGGCATAAGAGCGCCGACAAGGGACGCATGTGTCGTGACGTTCACCGCGTAATCCGCGTCATAGCCTTCACGTTTCATGGCAGGAATTAGAACGCCGCCCATCGCCGACACGTCCGCCACGGGAGACCCGGAGACGCCGCCGAACAGGGTACAGGCCACGACGTTCGCCATGCCGAGGCCGCCCTTGACGTGTCCCATCAACGCTTTGGCAAAATCGACGATACGATCCGCGATTCCCCCTAACAGCATCAATTCACCGGCAAAGATGAAGAACGGAATGGCCAGAAAGGTGAAAACCTGCATACCACCGGTCATCTTCTGGAAGATGACCGCCATCGGCAGGCCTTCATATAAAATGGTCGCGACGGCGGAGAGACCGATCGCGAAAACAACAGGTACCCCGATGATCAAGGCCCCGAAGAATGAAAGCGTGAGAATAGTTAGTGCCATGATGGTTGTACCTCGGTTCCATTGATCAAGGCGATGATGTGTTCGATCGAGAACAGAACGATCAATGCACCGGCGATGGTAATCGGAATATTGTACAAACCTTCGGGTAACGGCAGGGTGGGAATGTTGTAATCCATGGCGCTACGCGCGAGGAGCGCGCCATTGTAGCTCATGCATGCCCCGAAAATGGCAACGAGCCCATGAATGAATATCTCAAGATAATTCTTGTAGGGTTGGGGACAGATGGCAAGTAATGATTCCATGCCGATATGCCCTGCATCTCTAACGCCGACTGCGGTTCCAAGCATCGTTACGTAGAGAACGATTAAAAGTGCCAGAGCTTCTGCCCATGTAGGCGTATTGTTCAGTATGTACCTACCGAATACCTGATATAGTACGCATACGATGACTATGGAGAGTCCAAAGGTCGCAATCATCAGGCTTATTTTTGATAATGCCGCGCAGATTTTTGAATACATATCTGCGAATCCTTCCTGCTGAAGAGGTGGGAAACGGGCCAAGGTTATCCGGACGAAAACGATTCAGCAGATGAAACTTTATACCGCTTTCGAACGATAACGGATTGCCCGCCCTGATATGAATATTAAAAGGGCAGGCAATTTACGTCATCAGAATAACTGTACCTGAGGTCTGGTTATTCCTTCATGTCCTGGATTTTCTTCACAAGTTCCTTCATCTTGTCAGATTTTACGAACCTGGCATAGACGGGGCCCATGGCTTTCTCGAATTCGGCCTTGTCGGCATCAACCATAACTGAGCCAGCCTTGAGAACGATATCCAGAGAGCTCTTTTCGCGCTCGGCCCAGAACTTGCGCTGGTCGGTAACCGACTGCTTGGCGGCGTCGCGGATCAGCTTCTGATCTTCCGGCGAAATCTTGTCCCAGATGACCTTGGAAATGATCACGACTTCCGGACTCATCAGGTGTTCGGTCCTGTTGTAATATTTTGCAGCTTCAAAATGCTTGCCGCTTTCGTAGGAAGGAATGTTGTTCTCGGCAGCATCGATAAGGCCGGTGCGCAATCCGGTATAAACTTCACCCATCGGCATCGGAGAAGGATTGCCGCCCATGGCGTTGACCATCTCGACCATCACGTCGGATTGCTGTACGCGCAGCTTGAGGCCTTTGGCGTCTGCAAGGGTTTTGATGGGCCTCTTGGAGTAAATCGAACGGGATCCGCTATCGTAGAACGCCAGTCCTACATAACCTTTGCTGTCACATGAGCTGAGGATTTCCTGGCCGACATCACTGTCCAGGGCCTTGTGCATGTGTTCGGTGGAGCGGAATAGGAACGGCAGGCTTGGAACAATGGTTTCTTCGCAGATATTGTTCATCAGGTTGCCGGGGACACGCGCCATTGCGAGTGCGCCAAGCTTGACCTGCTCTATGACCTCCTTTTCGGTGCCCAGAGTTCCGTTGGAATAGACCTTCATGGTAAGGCGGCCGTCGGTGCTTTTGGCAAGGCTTTCGCCCATCAAACGCAGGGCCTTGGTGTTAGGATAGTCATCGCCCCAGATCTCTGAAACCTTAAGTTCCAATTTCTGTTGCGCCACGGCTGTTCCCATGAAGCCGACGCTTAAAAGCATGGCAACAAAGAGCTTTGAAACACGCATGTTATGCCTCCTGTTAGAACCCAACTTAACGAAGCGGCGAAGATTCAAATTGAATTATCTTGCTGCTTTATGTATCTGATATAAAAAGGTTTTTACGAAGTACCGGTACAAATCATTCGCATGTTAATCTAGATAATCGAAGCTACCTAAGGGGAAGCATCTCTTTATAAATTCAAGACCAAGTTGCTGCGGAGCAAGAACTGGGCAAGAGCTTGGGTATCTCCAAGCTAATTTTGTTGATACCACATTTCTTGGAGTACAGTATTATTATTTTGCCTGCGTTTATCGAATATTGAATTTTTTGCATCAAATTATTGACAAATTCAGATAACAAAAAGTCTATTCTTCCTTAGGTGGAAGAATTGCTTGTTTATTTATTATCGTTACGGATAGGGGCTGGTATTCTCCCTTGCCGTGTTTCTGTCAGGTTATCGGTAACTGTTGATAGTCTGTCGCATCCCCCGTTCATCGATACTGTGGAGCGCCTCGGTAACGGCATTGGTAAGCCCTGGGATCAGGTTGAGATCCTGTTTCCAGAGAGAAACATTAGCGAGCCAGCCCTTCGCCATCTCGTGATATGAGAGTCTCTTCTCGTCAAAGGATTTCCATGCATCCCGGAACCAGTCGAGATTGGTTTGGTCATCGTTGAGAGCGATGATCCCGCCACGGTAAAGATACATGGTTGCTGCCAATGCGGCAATCAGTCTTTGCGGCAGCTCACCCTTTAACTCGCGGTAACGTAGCAACTGGGGCAGGACGCGTGCCGCGTACTTGCTCCAGCTGTTGAGGGCGATGGAATCAAGACGATGATGAATATAAGGGTTGCGGAAACGACGCAGCACATCGTCAGCGAAGGATTGCAGTTCTTCACGTGGCAAGGGCAGTGCGGGAATGATTTCCTGATCGAGAGTCTCGAGCAGGAATCGACCCACGTCCTCATCTTCGACCGACTGGCGTACCGATTCGAGACCGCACAACAAGGCAACCGGCACCATGGTCGTATGCCCGCCATTGAGGACACCGACCTTGCGCTGTTTATAAGGGGTGATGTCGTCCACCAGGCGAATATTGAGGTCGGCCTTGTCGAGTTTCAGTTCCCCGGCGAGGGATGCTGGGCCTTCTATGACAAGAAGATAAAAATATTCGGCAGTGACGAGGAAGTTGTCTTCATAACCCAGTTCCTGCTGTATCTCTCCGATCTCCTCGCGAGGGTAACCAGTGACGATTCTATCAACCAGCGTCGAACAGAAGGTGCAGGCATTTTCAATCCAGCGAACGAATGCCTCATCGGTGCGCCAAAGTCTGGCATAATGCGTGACAGCCGCCTTCAACGCGATACCGTTATGATCGATCAGTTCGCAAGGCAGTAAAACGACGCCCTTGTCTATAGCGCCACCGAAACGCACAAATCTCTCGTGAAGAAATCTTGTGAGCTTGGCCGGGAATGTTGCGGGAGGCGTGTCGGTATAACGATCGGTTTCGTTCGTCGCTATCCCGGCTTCCGTTGTGTTGGAAACAATAAAGCGAATGTCGGGATCACGTGCAAGTTCGAGATAATCGGCGAATGAAGCCGCAAGATCGATCTCCCTCTTGATGCAGGTGATCTTTCTGTAATCTTTGACCGGCACGCCTTCTTCATTAAGACCACGGATCAGCGTTGTGTAAACGCCGCCCTGGCTGTCGAGGAGCGGATAATCGTCTCGCGGGATCGGGCGAACGACGAC
>Ga0153999_1001208_pt1 | contig 10407 bp, 7 predicted proteins | sample TSNC083MetaG_FD_104675 | JGI IMG/M metagenome (GOLD analysis project Ga0153999, IMG submission 104675) | Attine ant fungus gardens microbial communities from North Carolina, USA - TSNC083 MetaG | ecosystem: Host-associated > Fungi > Mycelium > Unclassified | place: USA: North Carolina, Lumber... | reverse complement strand
TTAACATATACCGGGAAGCGCTGAAGATCAGCAAGTACAGAGAACCTTCTCAGTTGAAACAGAAATATAAATATTTTATACCGCTGACTAAATAGAGATTACCTGGAGGAGATAGTTGTGAGTAAAAAGAAAGCGGTTTTCCTGCTGCTGGTCGGGGGTATCACAATGATCATAATACTTGTCCTATACCCATACCGGCATATAAAATCAATAACGGCAGAACGACTTGATGAAATTGATCTTTCCGGTTATGATAAACTGATGATAGTTGCTCATCCGGATGATGAAATGTTATGGGGCGGAGCACATCTGATTGAGGATGATTATTTTGTGATATGTATTACGGGTGGTGACAATGCCGTCAGAAAAGCTGAATTTACTAAGGCGATGCAGGAGACCGGAGATAAGAGCCTGATACTTTCCTATCCGGATAAAGTACTGAATAAAAGGAGCAAATGGACATTTTGTAAAGGGAGTATAAAAAAAGATATTGAAACAGTTTTAGATTATAAAGATTGGAAGGTTGTGGCTACTCACAATGAAAAGGGTGAGTATGGTCATATTCAGCATATTATGACTCATGAACTGGTTGTAAAAAGCTTTGATAATACCAAGTGCCATGCGAAGCGCTATTTTTTTGGACAATATTATGCGGTAGATAATATGCCGGATGGTTTGAACCGGGTGAATGAGATCAGTTATCGAAAGAAACGGGAAATTTTAAAATGCTATTATTCGCAGCGTAAGGTCATTCGCAATCTGTATCATATGGTTCCTTATGAATTGTGGGAAAACTAATTGTCGATCTTTACCGTTGTATAATTCAATGAATTACCATATAATAGTTAATGAAAAGAGGTTGTGGTGATGCGTGAATTTATGGAATATATCGGAATGATTGGAATCGATAATACACAGCAGATTGTCGCCGGTCTGGTACGAATCCTGCTGGCAGGTATATGTGGAGCTTTTATCGGAACAGAGCGGGAACGAAAACATCGGCCGGCAGGGATGCGGACCTATATGCTGGTGTGTGTAGCTTCGGCATTGGTTATGGTCGTCAACGAACAACTGGCGGTGGAATTTGGCAGCGGTGATCCAACCAGAATGGGCGCACAGGTGATCAGCGGTATCGGATTTTTGGGCGCCGGAACCATTTTAACCGACCGTTATAACCGGATCAGAGGGCTCACCACCGCCGCCGGTCTTTGGGCCAGCGCCTGTGTCGGTTTGGCAATCGGTGGTGGATATTATCTGGGCGGAATCATGGCAAGTCTGCTGATCCTGATTATTTTCTCAAAGTTTCAGGGAATCGAAAAACAGATCAATAAAAGATCCCGAATGATGGAAATGAACGTGGTGTTTGAAAACTCCAAGTATTTGAATAGCTTTATCAGCGAGATTACCAGTAATGATTGTAATGTAATTTCTTTGGATATGATTGATGAATTTAAAGAGAAGCAGGAAAAGACAATTCCGAATAATAAACAGCAGATACTCACCAATCTGTTGATCTGGCTTCCAGCTGCCAGTTATCATGAAGATGTATTGCAAATTCTGGAGAATAATAAAGGGGTACTCTCGGTAGAAGAAGTGTAAAAGAGTGGTTCTTGTATATAAATTTGCCACAATGGCAATATGGTGAATAATTACAAGATATTCAAGAAAGATAACGTAATAATTGTTAATAATTAATTGACAAAACGGATTGTACATGATAAAGTAATAAAAATAGACAAGAATATTCCGAAACTCGCGAGAACTTAGTGAAATATTTTTGTGAGATTTTTATAAATAAATATTAAAATTCTGCAGCATATTTCAGGACGGGAAACCTGTTTTCTACCCTGAAGTATGCTTTTGTTTTGTTAAGAGATAATATCGGAGTTTGACTTTCTATTTCTGGAATTCATGTTCCGATAATATAAAAGAATACTCTAAGGAGGAAAGGGAATGGAAAGAACAGTTGATAATCTCAAACAGTTGATTCGGGCAGGAAAGGCGGAGTTCCCCGCCGATGTCGTAGTGCGCGGAGGAACACTTGTGAATGTACTGACGGACGAGGTGTATCCGGCAGATGTTGCCATTTTTGGTGACACAATCGTTGCAGTGGACAGTGATGTTTCCATGCATGTAGGAAAGGATACACAGATTATTGATGCATCAGGGAAGCACTTAGTACCCGGGCTTATTGACGGGCATATCCATAGTGAATGCAGTAAGCTGAGTATGACAAGTTTTGCTAAGGCCGTTGTACCTTCAGGTACTACCAGCATTATTTCGGGTTTGGATGAGTATATCTCGGTAGGCGGTTTGGAGGCCTTGCGGGAGGTGCTTGAAGAAATTAAAGACTTACCTCTGCGGGTTTTTTGGGGTGCACCTTACCGAACTCCTTATACTGTGCCCCAATCCACGATTGCTTTTAATTTCAACAAGGAGGTTCATGCCGAAGTGCAGCAATGGCCTGAATGTTTCGGTGTATGGGAAACAGTACGTGAATTTGTAACCGAATGTGATGAAGATACATTAGGCGCTATTTCACTGGCTTCTAAAAATAGACTGCCGGTGTTTGGATGCGCACCGATGGCCAGAGGCAAGCAGCTTGATGCTTTCTTATGCGGTGGTGTGCGGCTTGATCATGAAAGTTACAGCCCAGAGGAAATCGTCGAAAAGATGCGTAAGGGTATGCATATGATTATTCGTGAATCTTCCGTAACTCACTTTCTGGAAGATAACATCCGTGCCGTTACCGAAATGAACCCTGCATTAGCACGCAGAGTAAGTTTTTGTACTGACGACGTGACAGCGAGCGACGTGCTGGAGAAGGGCCATCTGGATAATGTCGTGCGACTGGCCATTGCTGCTGGTGTGCCGCCGATGACGGCCATTCAGATGGGTACGATCAACAGCGCCGAAGCCTACCGCATTGACCACTTGGTAGGTGCCATCGCCCCCGGACGCCTGGCTGATATTCTTTTGGTCGACACTCCGGAAGACTTTCATGTAAATGCTGTTATCGCCGGAGGCAATTTGGTTGCAGAGAATAAGACCCTGAGCATCCCCTTGATCCCACCTGTACGCAGCACGGTACTGAGCAGCGAGTTGAAATGTGCTCTTACAACCCCGGCTGATTTTGAATATAAAGTAAATATCCAAAACGGCAAGGCCAAAGTACTGTCTATGGATGTAAAAGGAGCCTTTGTCCGTAAGCGCCGGGATGTGATGCTGGAGGTGAAAAATGGTATTGTGCAGCCTGATGCCGAGTTGGACGTAACCATGGTATCCGTACTGGAACGTTTTGGTCGAAACGGCAACCGTTCATTAGCCTTCTGTTCCGGATGGAAGTTAAAGAAGGGTGCTATGGCTTCATCTTGTTCACCCGATGATAACAATATTGTAGTACTTGGTGCCAATGCTTATGACATGTCCATTGCGGTTAATCATTTAATTAAAAACAGCGGGGGCCAGGTGATTGTATCCGACGGCGAAATTGTCGATTTCCTGCCGTTACCGGTTGGCGGTATATGCAGTGATGCGGAGCCTGAGGAGATTGCCCGGCGCGAAAAGGAATTAAACCGTGCCGCCGCCGCCTTAGGGTGTGAATTAGAAGAACCGCTGATGTTTATGTTCTTTTTACCGATCACTGCGATTCCGGATTATGCCATCACTGATGTAAGCCCTGTAGATGTGCAAGCATTGGATTCATTTGACCCTATCATTGAGTTGTTTGAGTAATTTAAAGGTAAACAAATTATGGATAAAACAGATTTGAAAAAACTAATTGATGTTGCTGCAGGCCGTGTGCCTGCAGATATTGTTATTAAAAACTGTCGGGTTGTTGATGTGTTAGCTGGAGAAATTACGAATGGCGATATCGCATTGTGCGACGGCCTTATTGCCGGGGTCGGTACATATCAGGGGATCCAGGAAATCGATGCTGGCGGCCAATATGCTGCTCCGGGTTTTATCGACAGTCATATTCATATTGAGTCTTCCTACGTGAGCCCGGAGGAAATCGGGCGTTTATTAGTTCCCCACGGCAGTACTACAATCATTGCCGATCCACATGAAATTGTTAACGTAAGTGGAATCAAAGGGATGAACTATATGCTGGAGGCCGCAAAAGAGACAGCGCTGGATGTGAAGTATATGCTGCCCTCCTGTGTTCCGGCTACACCCTTTGAGCATTCTGGTGCCAATATTGATGCTGCGGCCATGGAGGAACCGATACAGGATGAACGAATCCTCGGGCTTGGGGAGTTTATGGATTTTTATGGAGTTGCCAATGCAAACGATGAAGTGCTGGATAAACTGTTGGTGGCAAAGCGCTGCGGCAAATTAATCGATGGTCACAGTCCTGGACTTTCAGGTAAGTCATTATCAGCCTATGCAGCCCCATTGATTCATACCGATCACGAGTGTTCTACCGTGAAGGAAATGCAGGAGCGGATCTCTCGGGGGCTTTATGTACTGATGCGGCAAGGTTCTGCCTGCCATGATTTGGTAAACCTGATTAAAGGCATTACCCCGCAAAACAGTCGCCGTTGCCTGCTATGCAGCGATGATCGCCAGCCTAAGACGATTTTGGAACTTGGTCACTTGGACGACCATCTGCGTATTTGTATACGAGAGGGCATCGATGCTATCACAGCCATTCGTATGGCCAGTCTCAATGCAGCCGAATGTTTCCGCCTGTACGACCGAGGTGCGATAGCTCCGGGGCTTCGGGCAGATATTGTGCTGATGGATGATCTTGCAGATTTTAAGGTGCGGCGAGTCTTTATTAAAGGAAAGCTTGTGGCGGAAGATGGCGTTTATCTTCTTCCAGTGAAGCGCCACGATATAGAAGCAGTGACGGGCAGCTTTCACGTTAAAGATTTTTCGCAGGAAAAGCTGAAGCTGAAATTAAAAACAGGAAAAGTCAACACCATTGATATTTCACCAGGCACTGTGGTGACCAGCAAGGGTACCGCCCAAGTTAAAGTGACTCCGGAAGGCGACTTTGAGTATGACCCGTCAGTTGACATCGTAAAGGTAGCGGTGGTCGAGCGGCATCAAAACACCGGTAATGTAGCAGTGGGACTTCTGCGGGGCTATGGTATAAAGGCCGGGGCAGTGGCGCTTTCAATAGCCCATGATTCCCATAATATTATCGTTGCAGGTGTAAGCGACGCAGAAATGGTCTGTGCCGTACAACAGCTTATTATACAAAACGGCGGTATTGTATTGGTGAAGGACGGCCAGGTTATCGAAAACATGCCCATGCCCATCGGTGGAATTATGAGTGACCAAACCGGGGAATGGGTTGACAGTAAACTTACGGATATCCACAGGGCTGCACGGGAACAGCTATGCATCAGCGGAGAAGTGGAACCGGTTATGACTCTTTGTTTTATGTCTCTTGCGGTAATACCGGAGATTAAACTGACAGATATGGGATTATTTGATGTATTGGAATTTAAGTTTATGTCTTTGGAACGTGATTAAAAGGAGGGGAGAATTGTGAGCGATAAAACAAAAATAGTTCCTTTTTTTCGACGTGGTGATATTGGCGGCCTTACTTATGCCATAACTAATAACATCGTTAACTATCTGATTGTAATTTCAACATTAAAAGCATTGGACTGGCCTGACGATATCATATTCGGAAAGGTTGTTCCGGGTATATCGATCGGTCTGATGGCCAGTGGGCTCTACTATGCTTATATGGGCTATAAACTGTCAAAAAAAACGGGTCGCGCAGATGTGACCGCTTTGCCCTCCGGGGTTTCCACCCCGGCGATGTTCGTTATCCTGTTTGGCGTTATTACACCCCTGCACCTTGCCTTGAATGACCCGGCTCTGGAATGGTCAGCTGCGATAGCAGCCACCTTTATTGGTGGTGTCGTGGAGTTCTTCGGTGGATTCGTCGGCCCATGGGTTAAAAACAATATTCCGCGAGCAGCGCTTCTTGGTACCGTGGCTGGAATTGGATTTATCTGGATGGCAACGCAAGGTATTTTCGATGTATATAATGACCCTTTGGTGGGATTGCCCATTCTGATGATTGCGTTGGTGGGACTATTTGGCGGTTACTTGTTCCCCAAAGGAATCCCCCCGCTGATTGTGGCAATTGTCGGCGGGATTATATATGCTTTGCTTCTGGGGCGCACCAGCTTTGATTTTACCGGCGTCGGTTTTTACTGCCCCAACCCGGTTAATACAATTCAAGAGCTTATTAATGGCTTTACAGTTGTGGCTCCCTATCTTACGATCATCATTCCAGTCTTAATATACAACTTTATTGAGACCATGGATAATGTGGAAGGCGCTAATGCGGCCGGTGATAACTATAGCGTACGGGAAGGTCAGTTTGCCGATGGTATCTGTACAATGTTGTCTGCTATTTTCGGCGGAGTTGTCCCCAATACGATTTGGCTGGGCCATGCCGGCCTTAAAAAAAGCGGTGCGGGCATCGGATATTCTGTCATCTCCGGAGTCGTGTTGGGGGTGGCGGGGATATTTGGGATGTTTACCTTCCTGAATAAGTTAGTTCCGCCAGCCATCTGTGCCGTTACCTTTCTATGGTGTGCAATTGTTATGGTGTGCCAGGGATTCAAAGACAATCCAAAAAAACACTATGCCGCAGTGAGCATTGCAATGTTACCGTCGGTAGCAGATTACCTTTATTCCCAGGTAACCGGTGCAGTTTCTCTTAGCGGTGAATGGGCTCACATATTGGACAGTGGACTTTTAGGCTACAGTGATGAAACAACAGGAAAATTATTAGAAAATGGTGTTATGTGGAATGGTTTGCCTGCCGTAAAGTCCGGTGCCATTATCATCGGCATTCTGTTGGGCACGATCACTGTATTCATTATTGACAAGAGATTGGATAAAGCAGCTATTGCCACACTGGTTGGCGCTGTATTTACACTCTTTGGTTTCATCCACTTTGGCCAGTTGGGCTTTTACCCTACTTCACCTTTCTTTATAGCTTATGTCATTTCCGCTATTATTTTCTTTATTCTGCATTTAGGGCGGGATTCCTGGTTCAAAGGACCGGATGATTTTGACTACGTCTAAGTTGTTGCAATAAATTTAGAAGCAAGGGTCATAAAAACAAATTTCCCGGTTGGAGAGCATTGACGTATCTCCAACCGGGAAACTTTTTGTTTTTATCTACCAACAATCTTATGGGTTTCATTTACTACGCGTTCTACTGCATTAAGTATATTCTGATAACCGGTACAACGGCAGAGATGTCCGGAGATTAATTTCCGCAGTTCATCACGGGTATAAAGCTTTCCGCTGCCCACAATTTCAACCGCGGTCATGATTAAACCGGGAGTACAAAATCCACATTGTATCGCGGCCTCTTCGACAAAAGCCTGCTGAACGGGGCTGAGCTCGCCATTAGAACCGGTAATGCCTTCAACGGTTAAAATACTATGATCTGCTGCCCATAAGGTCAGATAAAGGCAGCTGTCAATGGCAATTCCGTCTACTAAAACCGTACAGGCACCGCATTCGCCAACTTCACACCCTTTTTTTACACTGGTAAGGTGGAGTCTGTTACGGAGTGTATCAGCCAAAGATTCCCGTTCGTCGATTGCTATCTCAACTAGTTTATCATTAACAGTCATTTTAATAATTTTCATCTTTTACACCTCCTGCAATCTCCGCAGAAATTTTAATTGCCCTTTTGCTAAGCTCTTTTACCAGCTGCTCCCGAAATTCCTTTGTTGCCCTCCAACTGGTACGGGGACTTACTTCTGTGAGCGCAGATTGTGCAATCCGTTCCAGCAAATCGGCATTTAAAACTTCTCCTTCAGCCAGGGATTCGGCTTTGTAACAGCGCATCGGAGTTGGAGAAGCTACTCCATAAGCAAGCCGCAGTGAATGGATGTGTTTTTTGTCCGTCGTTAATTTTAAATGAACAGCACAGCCCAGAGTTGCTATATCCATGGCATTTCGCATTGCGTATTTGATATAGTGTCCGCTATATCCTTCATAATCTTTTTTGGGGATACAAATAGCGGTTAACAATTCTCCATATTCCAGGTGCACTTTCCCCGGACCCTGATAAAATTTCTCCAGGGGAGTATAACGAACACCTTCTGTGCTGGTTATTTCAAGCTGTGCATTTAAAGTGAGCAAAGTCGAGGCACTATCGGCACTCGTGGCGCCATTGCAGATATTGCCGCCGATAGTACCCACATTTCGCAATTGCGGTCCTCCGGCTTGATCTACAGCCTCACCTAAGGCCGGTATATGCTTCCGGATAATAGGGTTTTGGGTAAGCTGAGAAAACGTTGTAGCAGGACGGATAATAATTGTTCCATCCGATTCCAGACAGACACCCTTAAGTTCAGAAATACCCTGGATACTCACAAGTGAGCACCCGGCAAGCTTTCCTTCTCTGATTTTCACCAACACATCAGTCCCGCCGCAGATAATCTTTGAACCAGGAGTATTATGTAAATCCGCGAATACTTCTTTAATCGTGTTTGGTTCTGTTATTGATTTTATATCATACATTCCTATCACCTCCTATTTGATAAGCCCATTTTCGGTAAATGCTGCTACTAACTTCTGCGGATTAAGCGGAAGACTGTTGATGCCAACACCTGTTGCATGCAGAACCGCATTGCGGATTGCGGGAGCAACAGGAATTACCGGAGGCTCTCCAAGTGATTTGTTACCAAAAGGACCGGTTGGATCTTCAGTCTCAACAAAGATTGCATTTAATTCAGGGGTATCCATCGAAGTGGGCAGTTTATAATCAAGTAAATTATTATTTAAAGGACGCGCATTTTGATCATATAATAACTGTTCTCCAAGCGCATAACCCAGCCCCATGCTCATGCCCCCGTGAACCTGTGCCTCAGCAAGCTGAGGGTTTATCAGCGTACCGCTGTCGTGGGCATTTATAACATTGAGGACTTTTATTTTTCCTACCGGGATATCAACTTCAATTTCAACAAAGCAGGCACCGAAAGAGTATGTATTGTCTTTACAGTGCACTGTGGATTCGGCAGTGATATGCACCGAGTGGCTAAGACTATAGAATGATTCTAATGCTAGCCTTTCTAACGTCAGGAGAATCTTGCCGGTAGCTTTTTCAACAATATTACCATCATTGATATCAAGATCGCTAGCTTTCCGATTCAGCATTTCACAGGCATAAACAAGGATCCGATTTTTAAATATTTCAGCTGTTTTTTTCACGGCCATTCCGCTGACATAAGTTTGACGTGACGCGTAGGCCCCGGTATCAAATGGCGTGATATCCGTATCCTGAGCGGATACGATGTGGGCGTTTTCTACCGGTATGCCAATCGCTTGCGCGGCCATCTGGGTAAAAACCGTATCGGCACCTTGTCCTATTTCAGTTGCACCCATCTGAAGCTGTACGCTGCCATCCTGATTTAAGATAATACGGCTAGACGCAGTTTCTAATGAAATGGGGTATACACCTGTTTTATAGCAGAAAATAGACATTCCTATACCTCGTCGAATGGAAGCGTTTTGGTTTAGGTATTCTGTTCGCTTTTTGTCCCAATCAATAAGTTTACGACCTCTTTCAATACATTCTAACAATCCGCTGGAGTGGCAGGTAATACCGGTACCGGGATCCCTGTATCCCGGTTTCATGCAATTGAGTTTGCGGATCTCAATGGGGTCAGCACCGATTTCATTCGCCAGGTCATCGATATGACTTTCCAGAGCAAACATCATCTGAGGTATGCCATACCCCCGCATAGCTCCCCCGGATGAGATGTTAGAATAGACGGTATAAACGTCTGTTTCCAATGCCTTTTCATCCTGATACATCATTTTAAATGCATTTGCGGCATTTGCAATGATTGAATGGCCGTGTGATGCGTACCCCCCCTGGTTTGAATAACCGGTCATCTTTCTGGCAATCAGCCTGCCGTTAAGATTGATAGACGTTTTCATATCAAAATGCATCGCATGGCGAGTTCGGGTAGAGACAAATGTTTCCTCTCGAGTCAGTTCGATTTTAACAGGATGACCGCCTACCTGGGTAGTGAGCCAAGCGTTAAGCGGTTCATAGAGCACCTCTTGTTTATTGCCAAAGCCGCCTCCTATATAAGGCTTAATTACTCGTATTTTTCCCATTGGGATACCAAGAGCCTGGGAACATACACGCCTTACAATATGGGGGATTTGGGTGGAAGAGGTAACAACAATACGATCCTTCTCCATATAGGCATATGATATTGCAACTTCGATATGACAGTGCTGAACAACCTGGGTATCGAAGCTTCCCTCTAAAACAGTAAGAGCGGAATCTTCAAAAAAATCACTGACCTCTGTATCCTGTGTTTTATAGGAGGTATGTTTAAGAATGTTGTCAGAATACATTTCCTGGATCGGAACACCTGTAGAATCAAGTGACTG
>Ga0153999_1001205_pt1 | contig 10411 bp, 12 predicted proteins | sample TSNC083MetaG_FD_104675 | JGI IMG/M metagenome (GOLD analysis project Ga0153999, IMG submission 104675) | Attine ant fungus gardens microbial communities from North Carolina, USA - TSNC083 MetaG | ecosystem: Host-associated > Fungi > Mycelium > Unclassified | place: USA: North Carolina, Lumber... | reverse complement strand
TTTGACATTAATGTAGACTGAATTGAGGAATAACAGTTAGATCTATTTAATGAAATCAGAATAACACACCTTCCCAACTGACGGAAACCCTACGAATCCGACAGAGGCTATGCCTGTTCTATGAGATAATCAGCGAGTATCGTAAGAAACAGTGATTTGGAACATACCTTGCTACATCGAAGCCAATACCACCGCCGCCGCCGCTTCCTCCGGTGCCTTGAATGAGCTCTCTCCGAAGTTTTGCGAGTTTGGCTTTGAGCTGACCCAGATGGTAGCTCGTAGCTTTGTTCTTCTGAGCTTCACCGATATTAGCAGATGTACAGACCGGAAGGTATTAACTCACTTTTAGCCTGGACAAGATCAAGCGATCGTCAGCTTCACTCCTGCTGCAACATCAAGATTACCCACCATCTCATCTTCTATTTCCTAATCACCATGAACAGGGCTAAAAAGACAACAATTAGAGCTGACCTTGATTTTTTGGACGGTAGTCATTGTGCTGAAAGATTGGCTGTTCGGTGAAATCCGAGGGACCACAGACCCAAACAGGAAGGACTTAGGACTTTCCTCTTGCACCTCAGCATTCTCTTCGACAATCGTTCGCCTGCTCCCTGCTCGCTAATTTTCCTAGCTGCCGCTCATTTTTGAAGAACGCGACTGGCTCGTGTCCGCCTCTAATTCCCGCTCATTCCGAATCCTTGGCAACCACCAGCCCAGAAGACTGTCATTTACAATGTGTTCAGGTCCCAAGTGGAAGCGTGAAAACGTCCCAGACCATAAGGTGGGCATTCTATGCCTATATTGCTGACTCTTCATTGAACTCAGGACCCCTATTATAGTTTGACTTTGTCGATACCCGGGAATTCACCGACAATGGTTTTATGATGCGGTTGAAGTAGGCCTCAACCACAATGCAGTGTGTGTCTCCCATTGAACAAACGTCTTTAGGTATATATGGCTATATGTCATTGTTCTCACATCCTTCCTCGTCTACGTCTCCGACATCTTCTCTGCTATAACCATGTTAACGACCAAAAACTGGTCAAATGAGATTTTTAGAAGATGTGCAAACATCGACGGTTGTGTGTTCATCCCGTTCAATATTGGAAAGTGGATCTTCTTCGGTTGTATCATCTTTTCATTCTTGTTGGTGCGGTTGTTTTGTTGGGTATGATCGTGATATGCTCTCCTAATTAATTGGACCTCACCGCAGCTGGCCTACGAGTCCCGGAAGGCGAAGAAGATCATTGCTAGTCGCGACATCTCGTTCGCATTCACAAACGTGTTGGCCAATAACTACTACTCGCTTCGTTCGTTGTCATTCATTACTTGTTTTTGACTTTCACCAAACATCCGTTAGGGTCGTATGATCACTTCTGCTTCTTCGATCACATCAGCAATTCTACTAGACTTAGTGACGATTTTGCTTTCTTTGTGTTCTTCAGATTCAAGAGCTGGAAACGGTTACTCCTGGCCGATGGACCCCGTCAAACTATCAACGGTCTCACCCTCTACGCTGTCTGGCTCGTCAAGAACGCCGAAGACTCTTCAGACTGGTATGATGTCTCTAAATACTTCAAGGGCAACTCCCTTTCAACCTCCGCTCTCACGGTCACCTCCTTCTTCACTGTCGTGGTTTTTGCTGGGTCATTACTTCTTTTAACCGTCGCTGCAGTTGCCTACGTACCGCTCCTTCTTCATATCCGAGGCAACCTCAAGGTGAGTCAAGGTCACTTTTACGATAATTCCATTGTCCGACGTTGTGACATAGGAGTATTGCTGTCATAAGGTCGATAAGGTATGTGGTTTTCGCGCATCTGTCTTCACATTTCTAACATCACCCATAGCGCATTGGTGCTATCATCAAGCGCAAGAAGAAGGAGCGTCTCGCTGAGGCTGCTCAAATTGCTCAGAAGGAAGCCATGGGCGATTTCTCTCATCTCAAGAACAAGAAGGGAGAGATGGTTGGTAAACCACTACCACAGCCCACATTACCGAGTCTAAACCTTGAAGATGACGAGGAGTTCAATGGCTCCAAGGCTCGAAGTACTCCGGCCCCCAGTATATATACGGCAGACTATTTCAACGCGAATGATTACCCGCCACCCATGCCGCAATACAACCCATACTCCAATTGCGGGGCTGAGTTTAACCCATCTCAGACCACCCTTTATGACCACGGTGTGGCCTATGATCATGACAACGAGAGCCAAGCACACCTGACAACGACTGCAGCACCAATTGCTCAGCAGCCTGGCTATAGGATGACATCACGATCACAGGACGTGTACGCATTCCAGACTCAGCGACATTCACCAGTGCCACCGGGTATGGGACATGATGGATACGGGTCATCGCAAGTATCGGGTGGATATTCGAGAGAACACTATCCAGAAGGATATTGACTTTCAATTGTCCTTTTCTATCTCTCTGTCTCTGTATCTGTAGACGCAATACCCTTTCTGCGTCTTGTTGTGCTCGATGTACTCATGGTTGTTTATGTCTGCCGTACGCTTCATCCAATCATTTGTCATTCAATCTGTCGTGGACCTTTCTATCGGCCGGTTTATGGTGCATTATAGTACCATCGGCAGACTTCTGTCCGCACTCTTACCTAGCTGTTGATCTTCCCGCCTTCCTCGAATGTCCACCCCGTACTTTGTACATTTCTTCCCAGCTCTCAATCCTGAAATCATTCTTGTCATCTCATTATCTCTTGTTTGATATCTGCCTTAAACTCTTCCTTTAGAAGAGATGGGGACTTTCGGTCTTATTTGTGGTTCTAAATGTAAATTTTAAAAAATGGATTTAATCCTAGAATTATGCCGTCCCTTATGAAAGATGTGTGGTATTGGTCCACCGTTGGTCTTGAGCTCATGGCAGGAAACCCAAAGGTGAGACTTGAGAATTTCAAACATCTGAATTCCATATCAAGCATCGTCCAATTCGGGATCCTTGGCCTCTTGTTTCGCAGGACTACACGACAAGCTGTGTGTGGTTCAACATCTTCGTTACTACTCAAAAGGCCTGTCCATGGTCTGGTAAAGTGCAATAGGTCATACATGACCGGAATTACAGGAGAAGAAAACAAGCTATGTGTCCCGAGAAGATTGTGTCCAATCAAATAAATAAACAAGTATAGACTGGGTGGTAGGCAACCTCAATCACCCACTCAGCTTCTCCCAGATGATAACGGCGATCAGTAGAATCAGAACCCCAATTATTGTATACGTTACTAAGCGCTGCTGCCACAGCCTATACATAATGTCAGATAAATGAAAAGGCCTTCGAGAAGAGTACGAACCTCCGGACCATCTTTTTAAGCGTTCCAGATGCTCTATCAACAGCACTATCGGCTCGCCATAACTAATACCATGAGTCTAGTTACCCGAGGAAACCGTGGCAGACTCACTGTATCCCTTGAGTTCTCAATTTGTTCACGTTGCCCTCTTAAACTCCTTAGTATGTCGGCACCCTGTCCCTCAGTTTCCAAGGCAATCCTTTGCGACTCTTGGAGTCGTTTGGTCCCGTCTTCGAGTAAACTCGTACCAGCAAGAAGTCTCGAGCGGTCTGACGTATACGGATCATCCGAGTTAGAATATTCGCCGCTTTCTCTTTCCCTTTGTCCCGGGGAGGATTTAGATGACGACAGCAGTTCTACACGAGCCAAGCCTGCCCGTGCATCTGTCAGAGACTTCTTATAAGCTGTGAGCGAGTTTTTGGCTGTTCGTAGACGAGTGTGATAGGTGCTACGGATTGACTGAGGTATCCCTTGAATTTCGATTTCCATTTGGGAGACCTAGGTAATTATATAGCCTGGAGGAAGGGGATTGACTGAGTCAAAGGAGACCATACCATCTCATCCGCTTCGTCCAGGTCCATTTCTACCCTCCTAAGAGAGGCTTTGCGCTGTTCTGCAAAGATCCTCAGCAAAGACTTGGGGTGATTGGATGAACTGACGCACCGCCAACCTCATCTTTTCCACTGCCCTCGAGTTTATCCCGTGTACTCTCAATGAGCTGGTTGAAATCCTGCTCGTAAGTTTCGAAGAGGGTCGTGGAAGAGGTATCCATGAGGGAAAGGGAGGCTGCGGTTTGCCATGTTTGGTCGGAGTGATGGCTGGTTACTCTTCTGTTAAATCCACATCTCCAGTATGTCCAATGCGTACGTCTATTCTCTTTTCTCTGCATAACATGCTCTCTTACACTGAAATAAGAGCCTCACTGTACTTAGACCCGTCTATCCGGGACTGGGTCCTATTTCCCATCAGTCTGGTCATGGTGCGTTATACGTGTTAGTCATCTCAGCTGAGGTTTGTAATTTTTCCTCATGTCAGATTCTGGTTGGCATTTTGCGCCATCATGTGCTGCTGTTACTTCAAAGCAAACCCAAGCCACAAACTCGTCTGCAGATTCGTGAAAAGTACGTTTCTTGTTGCTGCACACGATATCTTTTTCATTACCTCTCATCTACCTTCGTTTCGCCACAATCTGAATAATAATTCCAGGAATGCTCTTACACGCTCTCAAATTCTCCGCTCGACCGCTTCACATTCCCCCCTTGCGCCCCTTTTTTACCTGACCATTTCACAAAACCTTAAACAGGCCTTCACAGATGGGGTCTACCTCAAGGATGGTCCACCAGCTCCGAGAAAAGTCACGAAAAGTGGTGCCGAGTCAGACGAACCTGAGTTTCCCCCGAATTTGTTTTCAGATCCAAGTCAGATGGATAATATGATGAGCCAGTTCAAGACGCAGACGGTTATCATGATTCCTCAGATGGTGATTATGGGGTGGGTGAATTTTTTCTTCTCGGGGTTTGTTGCTAGTAGGTGTTGATCATGTGAATTTTTCTATGACTCATGGTTCTCTTGTTATTGTTTCGTAGCCAAGCTTCCATTCCCTTTGACGCTCGGCTTTAAACCAATGATGCAACGAGGCATTTCAACACCTGACATGGATACAAGATGGGTTTCGTCGCTCTCTTGGTATTTCCTCAACTTCTTTGGTTTGAATGGTGTCTATCAGTTGCTTCTGGGTAATGAAGGTGAATGTCAGCGTCGTTCGCGCAGCATCATTCCGCTCATTCCGCTCATTGTATTCTCAGACATTGGGATGGATTTACAACAGATGATTGGCATGCCAAATATGACTGCCACAGCACCAGCTGTTCCTCAAGATTACAACAAACTCTTCAAACAGGAAAAGGAGAACCTCGAGTTCGATGAAGGACAATACAAGTGGATTGGAGAGGACGTCGAGGATCGAGTACTGAGAAGATACGGCAAATTGCCGTCTGTGTAGTTTTGACTTGGTGTGCACTTCATTTCCTACAATTACATGTTTATGATATTCGAAGCATCAAAGTGTAGCATGAGAGCGTGGTCAACATTGTCAGCAAGTATATATAATACAAGCAAAACTGGATGCAAGTCAAGGCAAATGAGCGTCTGGAGGTTACACAAGGTCGTCATAAAGGGACAAGGCCTAGAATCCTCTGAGTGCGTCATTCCTTTGATCCGTTATTTTTAACTCACCCGAACGATAGTGGGATCTTGCTTGCTCCCTTCCACAAACTCCTCAAAAGTCAGCTTCGCGTCCTTGTTCCGGTCCATATTTCTGAAAATCTTTTCCACACGCTGGAAAACGAAATTGTCAGCTGTTGCTTCACCTCCAGCAATGCTGTGCGTATGGACACTATGACGCAACGACAGATTCAAGTCGGGAAAATCTGGCCAGGAAACGTACTTTCTCTGGGGTGTCTTCATCGGGTGGTAACTTGACCATCTCTCCGGTCATTTTATAGATTGATTGTACAATCTGCAGCATCTCGTCGAAGGTGATCGTGCCGTCTTTGTTGATATCGTACAGCTGGAATGCCCCTGGAAGGGATCCAAAACAACAAGATCAGATCCAATGTATCAAGTGCAGGCAAAACGTACACTTAAGCTTCTCATCAAGTGCGCCGCGACTGGTGATACTCAATGCAGAAATGAACTCCTTGAAATCGATAGTCCCGTTCTTGTTTTCATCGAACACGTCGAACACATAATCTGCAAACTCTGCGGGATCGCCAAAGGGAAAAAATTGCTTATATATCCGCGAGAACTCTGTCCTATCCAAAGTACCAGATGGACAATCCTTGCGGAATCCCTTGTACCTGAAAAGGAGTAAGTTGATATGTGGCTATCCACTGAATAAACAGACCATTGCTGTAGTTCTTTCTTGTCGACTGTGATTGCATGAGATTTGTAACTGGAGAAACAGGTAGACACAGACAATATGTGTTCTTCTGGAGGTCTGCAAGCTGTTCAGCAGAAAGTTTGCTCTGAGACTTGCCCATGGTTGCGGAGGGAGAGAAGCCGGGGCTGTGCAAGTGCGGAGTGTGTGAAATCAAATAAATAAGAGTATTCTTCCGGCCTCGAGGCTCTCGCCTTGCTCCAGGCTCAGATGTGTTATCCATGTGGCTCTGTCGACCTCAATGTCAAGCTTTGCCCCATGTGCAAGGTTTTTCCCCACACAAAGTGTCCTCACAGACGTGAAATTTGTCGAAACCGCACCGTGCACCCTCGCTTCGATGTCCTGTATCTCAAGAACGCAGAAGGCATGTTGATTTGATAGTAGCGACCTATTTTACTCAAGACATTCACAGTCGGGTCTTTTAATGGGTGTGGCTGGTGCAAGGTGCGCTTGTATTCCATCGTCTCCACCAAAGCTCACCCATTCCAAGTGGGCCGCTTTTGTCCAGCGGAAAGACTCTGTGCCTAATAACAACAACAACGGCTGGCCTGGTTGCTGTCGACCACCCCAGCAATGCGAATTCAAGATGATATCTGCTGTGGATTGGAAAGCAGTCAATATAGTCTTCAGTGTTCCTATACCACTGGATGTTCGACATGTACTTGATGCTATTGCTGCTGCGTCCCCAGCTTCACGCCGTGCTACACCACCCCTTGCTAAATCCTTGCCTCCGTCTGCTAACGGTACCGTTATGCCTCCTTTTCTAACCAGCCGCACCAATTCATCATCGAGAGAAAAGACCCCTGCGGTCGCGATATCCTCCAAAGGAATTAAAGAAAGTCCAAAGCAGAATGCGGCGGCTCTGGGAAGTGTCAAGAGTGCAGCTGGGAGTGTGTCCTCTTCGTCTGCAAAGTCATCACCAATCTTGGAGAGTCAGCATGGACACCGACACCGACAACTTGAGTCCGGGGCGAGTGCCGTGAAGGAGAAAAGAAGTGAGAGCACCAAGTCGTCACATTCATCACCTTCCAATACCAGTCGGAGCTTGGAAGGTGAGATACTAGCATCCTCCTCACCGCGTAAAGTGGCGACCATTCGGAGAAACAGTGCTACCTCATCGAGTGCAGATGGTGCATCCAGGACAGGAGGAAATGCCCAGGATGCATCTGGGCGGCATCGTTCAGCTATGACTTCATCTCCTATGGCTCGTTCTGCCGCGCTCGCTGCTACTGGTTGTGCATCCGGTCAGCAAGCCCAATCGTCTCCTAAGCAGTCATCTTCTGTCAGTGCGACGCTAACCCGGAATTCTAAACCGGAGGAGGATGACCGAGAGTCAAACAGTGGGAGCAGCGATGGCCCAAGCATTGGATCTGGATCATTGAGCGATGGTACCGTAACTTCAGACGGAGGATTCACGGATTATCTTTCTGATGAATCTGAGGCTGAATTACAGAGACAAGCAGAAGCTCGAGCTGCGCTGCTGGCACAGAACCAGATGGAGGAAATGGAGTTCAGAGCTGTCAGACAAAGGCTTGCTCATGTAGATTTGCGACCGCCAAAATCTTGGAATCCGACCAATATCACAAGTGCAGGGAGCATGAGGTTGACAGGAGGATCAAAGGTCTGATACCAGGTTACCTGGCTTCATGACAGTCGGGAACGTGTCCATAGGCATGCGCCGTTTTTAATTTTGGACTCATCTAAGCTTTTTTATCTTCTCTTGATTTGAGTCGTTACCTATTGTTTGCTCGTTATGCTATATATCTCCTTTTCTCCGGTCCTCGTGTTCTGGGATACGCGGTTTATTTTTTTTATCAACGAATGCTTTAAGATGTGTGGTAGCGTAGCTAGCTATCTTTGTATATAAGCTCGTCCAAATTTGGACATGTCAGCACTCCTCATTTGACCATGTCCTCCTAATACCCCATGAATCTCGCACGTCACTCGATATCTTCTACCAGGCCCGTCCACATCCTCGACGCACGCTTTGATGCAGACGCCGTCGTATTCGCAGCATCTACACATGAGGGCTTTGCGGTATATCGGAGTTGGCCCCTGGAGCTCGTCCGGAAACGGGGTATGTTCGAACTGACAGTCTCGTCCTACAGCTGCATTCATTTTTTGCTGTAGAACTGTCTAATGGAACGCTATCTCATGTCCTACCTCTGCACACGACCAACCTTCTATTCCTCGTCGGTGGGGGAAGGAGTCCATTATACCCACCGAACAAAGTGGTCGTTTGGGACGATGCACTCGGTAAGGAAGTTGCTGAGTTGGAGTTCAAGTCTCAAGTCAGGGGACTGGCATGTCGAAGGGGTTGGTTAGCTGTTGCTCTCAGACGGAGAGTAGTTGTATTTCAAATAGGTGGTCCCGCTGGAGGTATCAAGAAGCATACTGAGTTTGAGACGGGTGATAACCCTAGGGGTAAGTAACACTGACAAGCGCCCAACTCGAAACTGAGGTATAGCACCAGGGCTATTGGCTATGGCTACGGCTCCCAAATCAACTTTGCTTGCCACTGCAGGAAGACAGTTGGGACATGTTCAATTATTTCATCTACCACCATGTCCAGAATCCAGGTCGCGGAATCCACCGCTGAACACCAAGCCGGTGCCGCAGAAGCACCCATCGGTGACCTTGAGCGCACTTGCTGTCAAGTCTACTACACCGATCATTGCACATTCTACAGCTCTGACGACACTGTCATTGACAACTTCAGGAAGACTCGTTGCCACGACGTCTTCCAATGGAACCCTGATCAGGATATGGAACACCTCTACTGGAGCAAAAGTCAAAGAGCTACGACGGGGAACGGATAGAGCTGAAATCTATGGCGTTTCATTCAGGCCTGACGAAAGGGAGGTGTGTGTATGGAGTGACAAAGGAACCATTCATGTGTTCTCATTAGGACTTTCCGGGACATCGTAAGTCTAGTGTCAGTTACTTGCATGCAAGTTCTTAAATTTTAGGCCCAGAAACCGACATTCAGCTTTCTCGCCACTTGCTCCTTTTTTGCCACTCCCTAAGTACTTCGAATCGGAGTGGTCATATGCTCAATACCGTATTCCTGTTCAGTCGTCTCATATCTCCCTCTCATCAACCCGACCTGCCGTTTCTTCATCCTCACTTTCCTCTGCGCCTGTCGTCAAGGACACCGATGTACCAGCGGAGGAACGGTGTGTTGTCGGCTGGATACACATTGCCACAGAGGACCATCAACACACGCCTCAAAGTGGTGACATAAGAGGTGATTCCAGGGTACTGGAATGGCAGCTGATTGCTTTAACCTATTTAGGTGGCTGGTATCGCTTGTCATTGCCGACCAAAGACAGAGAGAAGAAACAGGAAAACTGCAGTGTAGACGGAAGTGTAAGTGGAGGGAGTCACAATGAAAGTTTCAGGACTTCTGTCGGCATCGATAGACCTGGAAGAAGAGCCTCTGGACATGATGATCCAGCCCCTAGTCCTTTGAGACCAGGAGGATTAGGATCGGTAGCATATGAATCACCAACAAAGGCATCGAGACGTGAGAGTTCAGCATCCATGCCCAAAAGGGCTGAGAAAGGCAAAGACAAAGACGGAGAGAAGGAAAAACATAGCAGGGATTGTGTCTTGGAGGAGTACAGACGATTTGGGAGGTGGGATGGGTGGGGCTAAGTATCTAGCTTGGTTTTCTTGGTGATGATTCTTCAGTTCCTGGTTCTCGGCGCGCAATGTTTCTTTGGGACAGTATTATGCATTTGTATTATCATAGAATCTGCCTGAGAAGATGTGATGTAATGATTCGATATCATAGTCTACAACGTCCTGCAAAGTTACTACCTAGTCTAACATGGAGAATCCACATGCCGAGCGACAAGCCGTTCTCCTGGAGCGAATCGTCAAAAATGTTGTACGACTTCTTTATATTTCATGTGTCATTCTGTCTTGCCGGTGCTCAGTAGTCTCTAGTCCAAATGCACCGAAATGATACTCGAGCTCAATCATTGCTTGGAAGAGATTTTGAGAGCGAATAATGGAGTTAAAACTGCTGCTGATCTCGCAACCAAGTACAGGAAGAATGTACAGTATAACCTGGAAGCTATCGTCGCTGCATCTGAAAGTGGTAGTATCTGAGAAATGTATGCTTTTCCTTTACCACAAATTCGAAACTCAACTGTGGAATCAACAGA
>Ga0153999_1001204_pt1 | contig 10418 bp, 8 predicted proteins | sample TSNC083MetaG_FD_104675 | JGI IMG/M metagenome (GOLD analysis project Ga0153999, IMG submission 104675) | Attine ant fungus gardens microbial communities from North Carolina, USA - TSNC083 MetaG | ecosystem: Host-associated > Fungi > Mycelium > Unclassified | place: USA: North Carolina, Lumber... | reverse complement strand
TAAAAAAGCTTAGAAGGAATTTTATTCTGACAGCGACCGGTTCCACATTAGTGGTGCTTATTGCGATTATGGGCACAGTAAATATTGCCAGTTATCAGCGGCTGGTCTATGATGCTGATCTGCTGACCAAGATGCTGAGCGATAATAACGGCAGCTTTACCGAGAAACCGTCTGATCAACTATCAAACGGACACAAGGATCCGGAGATGAAGGAATTCTCACCGGAAACACCTTATCAGACAAGGTTCTTCTCGGTCAAAATGAATTCCGATGGAACGGTAGAAGCGGTTAATATGGAGAGCATTGCGGCGATTAGTGAGGAAACTGCCGCCGAGTACGCTCAGGAAGCGGCGGAAAATCAAAACGAAAAAGGTTTCGCCGATATTTATCGTTATCGGGTTACGGATCAGGGTGATAGTAAGCTGCTTTTGTTTGTTGATTGCCGGGATGAGTTGAATACCTTTCATAATTTTTTATTGGTATCTATTCTAATGTCGGCGGTCGGTTTGATGGGAGTCTTTATTCTGGTGGTTATTTTTTCGCGATACGTTTTTCGGCCGGTGATAGAGAGCTATGAAAAACAGAAACAATTTATCACCGATGCCAGCCATGAGATCAAAACACCGCTGACGATCATAGATGCGAACACCGAAGTTCTGGAGATGGAGCAGGGAGAAAACGCCTGGACAGTCAGCACAAAAAAGCAGATTAAGCGGCTTACTTCTTTGACAAAGCAGATGATCGCACTATCGCAGATGGATGAAGAGGGATACTTAATTGAAAAGGAACAGTTCTGCCTTTCGGACAGTGTCGCCGAAAGTACCGCGGCATTTGAAGGACCGGCAACCACAAGCGGAAAAGTTCTCACTTGTCAGATCGAAGAAGGGATATATTATATAGGAAATGAGAGAAAGATTCGACAGCTGGTAAGCCTGCTGGTGGATAACGCCGTAAAGTATTCGGCAGGTGTTGGGAATATCGTCGTATCACTAAGCCAAAAGGGTAAGAAGATACAGATGAAGGTGGTGAATGATGCCAGCGAGCTCCCGGCAGGGAGCCTTGACATGTTATTTGAGCGGTTTTATCGCATGGATGCATCGAGAAATTCAGCGACCGGCGGATCGGGGATCGGTCTTTCAGCCGCAAAAGCGATCGTACAGGCTCATAAAGGGAGAATTGAAGCTCACAGTTATGATGGACAGAGTCTTACAATTACGGTAACTTTGTAAATTATTCCCGATTATCCTACGAATAATATGAATTTTCTTATTCGATAAGTTTTAATGTTTCAGTCATATTGATATTCTTTATCTTCCGTCTGATAGGTAGATTTGAAATAAACGTAAATAGAACAGCCAACCCGCAAGATAAAATAATAGATAAGGTGCTGATAAAGTATGGAAAGCTCTTTTCATCAGTTGCAGAAGCGTCGAATACAGCTTTCATCAATAGAAAACCCAACGGGATGCCGATCATCACGCCAAACATTGTCAAGAACATATTTTCATATTCAAACACCTTCGCTATTTTATTTTTTCTGTACCCTAATACTTTCATGGTTGCCAGGGTAGTTCTGCGTTCCAAAAGATTGATTAACGAAATATTATAAATAACGGAAAATGACAGCAACATCGCAGCTACTACTAAAATGGCAACCAGTGAGTTCATAACTTCCGTGTAATTTTCTATTGATTCTTTCTGCTCTGCAAGGGATACTACGGAACTTACCGCCTTTTCATTGTCATAAAAATCTTTTATATCATCAATCGTAGCTTCTCCCCGTAAGTTAACTAACATCGTAAGCGCTAGCGGCTCTATATCCATTTGTTCCAGAAAGCCGGAAGTACAATAAATATCTTGTGTTATATACTGTTCTGATATGGCCGTTATTGTACCGGTAAAAGATTTCCCTCCATAATTGGAATCTGTCAGTTTTACCTCCAATTCATCGCCAATGGATAAACCATGAGATTCGGCGAGTCGCTTAGATATAATTATGCCATTATCAGGTATGGTGATTTCATTCATATTACTGTCAACAGAGCGGTAAAAGTCACTGTTATGATCCAGTACCACAACAGTGCCCAATGTTGTTTTATTCTCGTCCTTCACTTCAAAGTTTAACATGGGAACGTACAGCACCTCAGTATTTTCGGGAACTGGGATCGATTTCACATCGGTTAATGTAATATTGCCGTGGTCTGAAGTGAAATAAGAAAAATTAACGATACCATCATACCGGTAAATGTCGTTATAGGTTTGTTCAATTAACAGGGCGGTAGAATCTTTCATCGCAAAGGCAGTCATCATTAAAGCAACACTGCCGACAACCCCCACGCAACTCATGAATGCTCTTTTTTTATTGCAAAAGATGTTCCTATATACGATCCGCGTACTTCCCGAAAAATTATTCCATATAGGAGCAACTCGTTCCAGTAATATCTTTTTCCCAGATTTGGGAAGGAAGGGACGCATTGCGGATGAAGCACTCAATTTCAGGGTTTTATGGCATGAGAAATGTGCTGCTAATACACCTAACCCAGTTGATATAATTATTGCCGGAATGACCAAAGATAAAAATACCTTTGTTGTTATCCCCGGTAAATCATAGGTTTCGGCGAACATGTATTTAATTAAAAATTCCGGCAGCGCAATACTGCCGATTATCCCACCGACAAATGAACCTATTGTACAAGGTAGTACGGGAAATAGAATGTAATGAGCCATTATTTTAGCTTTCTTAACGCCCAATGCTTTCATGATACCAATCTGTATTTTCTGCGAATCAATAATGCGGCGCATAGCGATATAGGTCATTAGAGCCGCTACAAGATAAAAGACAACAGGAAATATATAACCAAGGCTTTCATATTGTTCAATATCACCAGATAGCATTGAATATCCTGAGTTCTGTTCTCTAGTATATCCCAATAGATACGCTTCGTTGGGAACGGTTTTTTCAATCTCCCTGATAATTGCGTTTGCATCTAATCCCTCTTTTAGCGTTACAATAATCTCGTCATAGGTAACAGGTATCCCAATTAAGGCAGATAATTCAGGAATAGTCGAATAATGAACATAGGCAACTCCATATATCTCATGTTCAGGAAACCCGTTTCCATCATTGGGCAGCTTGATGACATATTCAGGATTTTCAATAAAAGCAGTGATTGTATATTCGATAGTCGTACCATCCACGATATAGCTGATATCTTCACCAAGGGATAAATCATTCGCTAATGCAAATTCATAGTCAATTGCAATTTCAAAAGGATTTTCAGGCAGGGTTCCGTCAACATTGAATAGCCGATTGATTTTGGTGTTTTCATCAAAAGAATACACCTGCAGGGTTTTGTCAAGCAAGGTTTGTTGGAAAGTAAAACGTAGTTCATAATCCTCAACGCCTTCAATATCGCTTATTGATTCTGTATCTTCGCTTGTGATGCTGGAATAATACATCCAAATATCAGCAAGATTATATTCTGAATAGTAATTGTCTGTATATTCCCGTAATAGCTGGCTTGCAGATGATAAACCCGTTAAAACAGCTGAACCAAGCAATATTGCCAAAATAATAGCAAGAAATTGTCCTTTGGCCTCCCATACATCCCTAAATAATTTCTTTAAAAGATTCATATCACCACTCCAATCCAGTTACCGACACCTTTTGCCTGTTTTCCTCAATTTCTTTCACCCTTCCGCTTTTCACAGTTAAAATGCGATCTGCCATAGGTGCTAAAGCAAGGTTATGGGTAACAATTATAACTGTTTTATTCATTTCCTGGTTCAAGTCCTCCAATAATTTTAATGCTGCTTTACTTGTTTCATAGTCAAGTGCGCCTGTCGGCTCATCACACAACAACATCAGAGGATTTTTTGTAATTGCTCGGGCTATTGCTACACGCTGCTGCTCACCACCTGAAAGAGTGGCGGGGAATTTAGCGTATTTACTTTCTAAGCCGACTTTACCAAGTATGGTTTTGGCATCTAAAGTACTTTTCTTTACTTCGGCACCAAAGGTGACATTCTCTAAAACAGTCAGATTAGGTATCAAATTATAGGACTGAAAAATAATACCCACCTTTTCAGCACGGTAATCCGATAATTGTTTTTCATTATACTTTGATATATCTTTTCCATCTACAATAACCGATCCATTTGTAGGGGATTCAAGGCCACCCAAAATATTTAGTATAGTACTTTTACCAGCGCCACTACTTCCAATAATTAATAAAATTTCTCCTGATCTTACTGTAAAATCCACTCCACGCAAAACTTTAGCTAATACATCTTTTGTTTTAAAGTCTTTTACAACATTTTTAAATTGAACAATGTCTTTCATAGTTATTTCTCCTCGGATAATATATATTTCAGTCAGTTTTAAGTAATTGGATGAATGCAAAATATGGAACAACGATTGTAATTATGAAACTTAATAATAGGTATAAACACAGTCTGTTTATAATTTTTGGTAGCTGCAACTAACTGTGGTGGATAATGTATCGCTTCTTATGAATGAGTTTGTAATATAATTCATAAATTGGGCGTAAAAAACTGTTTTTATTCAAACAGTTCCTTCATCGAACAATCCACGAGAAAATCGAATACATCGTAGTTATCGTAAGATATTTTTCCCTTGAATGTTATTGTGTACATCAGTGTTGCCAGAACCGCGTGTATTTTTTGCGGCGATACCTTCGGAGTAAGATTTATTTTTTCAGCCAACACTGACAGAAAATCGGCATTCTCTTTCGTTATTTCCTCCCATTTTCCAAGCGGCAGTTTTTTAATCAATGCCCATAAATCGGGGGAAGAGAAATCATACAGAAATGGATTTTCATCATATAGTCTATAGCTGTACTTAATTGCCTCAATCCCGCCTTCCAATGTCGGGTTTTCAGTAATAATATTGTTTATAGTCTTCATCTGCTGCTCACGCAATTTTTGGAAGGCAAGGAGAAACAAATCTTCTTTTGAAGGATATAGCGTGTAGAAAGCACCTGTAGATATTCCGACTTTCTTTGTCAAAGCAGATATGCTTGTTTTCCTGTATCCCACGGCTCTCCAATGCTTTTCACATTCGTCGCATAGCTGCTCCCGCAACCTGTCTTTTTCTTCTTCGGTAAACCATTTTTCTCCACGTGACATTTGTAAATCCTCATTGATCCGATATCGTTTAAATAAAGTTTGCTGGGAGATATAAAAAACCTCCGAACTAATCTTCGATTTATGAATAAATCATAATTACAATTCATAATTATACTATCATATTATAAAAATGTCAATCATTTTAAGCAAAACATATTAGTATTAGTGATAGCTGCGCCTGCAATTATTTCGGGAAATACAATTCAGATTGAGTGGTCTGTGTACCTATTATGGGGAAATATTGACTTGCAATTTATTTTTAACTGTGTTATTCTATCAAAACTAATTGCGGCAGGCATTCTGCCAATTCAGCCGCGTTTATTTCATTTCAATGCCTTTATAAGTCAAGGCACATTTTTCAAGAAAAAAAATAAGAGGAGGAATTGCTTGTGGCAAGACGATTGAAAGACTATTTTCCGTTAATTCGGTCCAGGGAGGAGGTGTTGGAAGCAATTAACGCAAATGAATTATTGAATACGACGTATCAGAGTTGGGAAGAGGAAGCACGTCAGGAATTTCTTGATTTTTGCAGCGGAGCCAGAGGCGTTAAGATGACTTTCGATGGGTTCTTTAAGGAAATTATGAGCCCGGAGTATCATCGGGAGCGGCTGGAAAGTCTGCTGTCTATACTGCTTGGTGAAGAAGTTAAGATTAATCAAGTTCTACCAAATGATTCGGTTCGAATTGCCGATGAGGTGACATTACTGATTACCGATATAGTAGTTGAACTAAGTGACGAAAGTCTTGTAAATATAGAAATACAGAAATTTGGTCTGGCATTTCCCGGCGAGCGTGCTTCCTGCTATATTGCAGATCTTTTGCTCCGCCAATATAAGCGAGTTAAAAGTATTAGAAAAAAGAAGTTTTCTTATAAAGATATTAAAAAGGTATACTCAATCATTTTATTGGAGAAAAGTACGAAAGAGTTTGCACAGATGCCGGGAGAATATCTGCATGATGGTAAATTTATATTCAATACTGGCCTGAAATTGAATATTCTCCAGGAAATTATGTTCATTGCACTTGACATCTTTAAGAAAACCCAGCAAAATAAACCTATAGAAACCAAGTTAGAAGCATGGCTTACTTTCATAAGCACAGAAGAACCGGAGCAAATTGCTGAGCTGATCCAAAAGTTTCCGGAATATAAAGTGATGTATGAGGAGGTTTATGAAATCTGCCGTAATATAGAAGAGGTGATGGGAATGTTTTCGAAGGAATTGCGTGAACTGGATAAGAATACAATACGCTATATGGTAGAAGAATTGCAGGATGAAGTGGATCAGTTAAGAAAAGAAAAACAGGAAGCGTTGGAGAAAGAGAGAAAAGAGAAACAGGAAATATTAGAAAAATCTGAAAAAAAAGATAAGCGTATAAAAGAATTAGAAGATCGTTTACGTTCATTGGAAAACGGGGCTGGGTAACAGCCCCTATTCTTTAAGCGGATTTTCCAATGCTATTTTTCGGAAAACCTCAATAAACTTTCACGGTTCATTGGAGAATGGGCAGAATTAGAAAATGTAAAAACCCCTTTTTTAGGAGCTGCCAAAACATCTAAATATTTTTCCGCAAGATCGTGAGAAACCATATAATCATAAGCACCTTGAATGATGTAAAATGGGATTTCAAATTTTACAGATGATTCAAAAAGGTTATCTTTTAGTATTTCAGGAAACAGATATATCATCGAAAAGTCAGCTCCCTGAAACCATTTGATTTTTCCGATTATCGTGTATTCCTTGAACACAAAGAGTGTTTTAAGCATATCACGAAAGGTAACTCCTTGATACAAATGTCCAAGTCCATATTTGTTAAGAATTTCGGTTCTGACTTTTACGAGGTAATCAGTTTACGGGAAATTGTCTGCATAAGGATCATATTTTCCCAGCCTTTCAATCACATCTTTATCATTTATGTCTTTTGCATGGTTTAGCATATAATTATGGGCTAAACGTTCTGATTCCCTTTGATTAGATACTTCAAAACATGTTTTACCACCGACGGATTTTAGCAATTCTTCAACGTATATGCCTATTGCCAAAATACATTCTGAAAGGATCGTTTTTTCCGGTTGCGACGAACTAAGTAAAGCATCAATCTTTTGTTCCAATATATTATAGGTAGTACTTTTATTAATTAAGTCTATATAGATTTTATCTAAATTTGAATAATACCGGTAAATTGCTCCTTGGATAAAACCCGCTTTTCTAATAATATCTCTCATGGTGTGTAGAAGCAAGCATTGTAATCTAGCATTATGGAGGTTTAGGGTTTACATTTGCCGTTGTTCATGTGGGGGACGTATATCCCCCAATCCCATTAAATACACACAATTATAACGTATTAGCAGATAATATTCCTTTTTGCAATCATGTATGATGCAATTGCATAAAGGCAGTAGATAAGCAGAAACAACAGTACTATTAAGCCCACAACTATCCATATTAGTGATGAATTTGCAGCTAGTAATGGAACTGTTTGAGCTCTAAGAACCTCTACCGTTATTCCGTAAATTAGTGCCATACCCAGTATTAATGAGGGTATAATAGGAATCGCAAAATAGAGAGTTATTTGCTTCCAAAGTAAATGCTGCATTTCTTTTTTACCTAAACCTAATCTGCTTACCATTTGATACCGTATGCGATTGTTGTTATTGTCGCATAAGAATTGAACGGCTAAAATTACGGAACCGGTTATACATAACACAAATGCAAGATATAACATTAGTAACGCGATGGAAATACTTTGATTAGATGACAAACTGACCGATTTTCCCCATGCAAAGTCATAAGAGTCTGAATGGGGGAGTTGAGAACGATAGTCGCGTCTCAAATAAGAATCATACGTATCACCACCACTGAAACTTGAATTTTGATCAATCAAAGCAATTGTTGAAAATGAATTTCTAAGAGACGTGAGTGCAGCAATATTCATCGGTTCAGATGTTTTTACAACAAATATACTATATAGTATTTCTAAATCATCCGCTGCTCTATCGGGTATAACAACGATATACTCTTTGCCATTGCCATAACCGCTGTATTGAGAAAAGGTCTCTGTGTACATATCTCCCAATGAGAGGTACTGACTGCCGACGGTTATCTCTTTAGCATTTTCTTTTAATGGCACTTCCAAGTAACTTAAGCAATGAATGAGAAACTCGCCCTCCCTAAGTTCTGCAGGCTCTAATCCTAAAATTTCTCTGACAATGCAATAATCTGAATACTTAATGTATGAATCATAACGATTTTCAAAGTTAAGGGCATCTTCAGGGTCATAGTCTAATCCTTCTTTGAGATAGTAGTCTGATAGCGTGCTGTTACGCACATTTAAGCAGGTACGGTCATGTTGGGTATACAAGCAATAACTGTGACTTCCTTCTATATCAATTGTTTCTGAAAGAAAGTTCTCATAATCCGAGTAATTATAATTCTCATTCATATGCAAAATGGTCAGGTCGAAAGCTTCGAGATTAATCGCCTGATATGCAAGAACATTTCCGGCAATTGTTATTGATGCAATTAGAAGTGCAATGACAAATACTGTTGCAACACTTCCTAATGCAGTGCTTATGCTATTAACCTTATAAGCAAGGGCGCGAAAAAGAAATAGATTGGAACCTTTATATTTCAAGTTTATATTGCGGCCGATGACATTGGTTAGTATGGGGGTCAGGCCAATAAACAATCCATACTGGCACAGGGCAATTAGAACAAACGCAATGATGATGATGATTACCGGATTGAAGCCGCCAATATCAATTTTCCCAACAAGCATTAAGATACTGCCAATTCCGCATAGAACTGCGATTACGAAAATAAGGATTCCCGTTCGATTATATTTAATAAAGGATGACTCGTTTAGTTTTTCGTAATTTAATAATTCTATAAGCTTCATTTTCTTAATGCGGCGTCGGTTATTGAACAGTGAAACGATATATATCAGCAAAAAATATATGATTGTAAGACCAGCTGCTTTAAGGGAAAAGCCTAATGAGAGGGAATATAGACTTCCATACAAATTAGTTACCAGAGCCTCCAATATCTGCGACAGCAATATACCGATAAACCATCCAATAACAAGAGATAACATTCCAATAATACAGTTTTCTCTTACATATAACTGAACTATTTGTTTCTTCTCAACACCAAGGAGCATATACGTACCAAATTCCCGGCTCCTCTTACGCAAAAAAACATTCATCATATAGCTCACAAGCCAGCCCAAAACTATAACACTTAACAAAGACATAAAAATAATCAGATAACTCACTTCATGGAAGAAATAACTTAAATCGGCAAGCTGCTGCAAGATGTCGGAGAATACTAAAGCATTAAAAGAGTAGAGTAAGGCAGCAGTAATAATCATTGTAATAAAGAACAACGAATAGTCTCTCGCTTGTCGTTTTGCATTACGATATGATAGCTTATTTAACACAATCTTCACCTCTCTTACTCTGATGCTTGTATTATGCCGTTTTTTATAACGATGGTTTTATCAGCAAATTCAAAATTATAGATGTACTCTATAGAATCTGACGTTACAATTTCATCAGAGCCATTTAACGTTAAGAACCACGTTTGCTCAGCTTGAACACGATATGTTGTAATAATCTGCTTTTTTGATCCATCGTCTGCATTAATAGTCTCAATAACTTTGTCGATAATTAATTTGCAGCTTGGAAATGCTGGGACATTAAGCTCAACAAATGTTATTACACCGTCTTCTTCAATGAAGTTTGCTTGTGATGATTTCACATCAACAGTTGAACCTATGTTTAAAACATAGATAATTATTACGCATACTACAATCAATATGACAGACAAAAATATTTTTAATCCGATAAATTTACTTTTCACGCTTAACCTCCCAATACAGAAAGCACATCAAGTATTTCATGATAAATGTTCTGACGTGATTTCTCACCTTTCAATATTTCATTAAAAATCTTACCGTCCTTTAAGAACAGAATTCTATTAGCATAACTTGCTGAAAAAGCATCATGAGTAACAAGTAATATAGTAGCATGCAATGAAATGTTTATATCCGAAAGGTGCGACATTAAATCAGTCGCGGCCTTAGAATCCAAAGAGCCAGTCGGTTCATCAGCTAATATTAATTTAGGATTTGTTACCAAAGCCCTGGCCACAGCACATCTTTGCTTCTGACCGCCTGAAACCTCATAAGGAAACTTTGCAAGAGTGTCCTCAATATTTAAAAGTACTGCCATATCTTTAGCCTGTTTACTAACTTGCTTTGCCGGAACCCCT
>Ga0153999_1001200_pt1 | contig 10437 bp, 11 predicted proteins | sample TSNC083MetaG_FD_104675 | JGI IMG/M metagenome (GOLD analysis project Ga0153999, IMG submission 104675) | Attine ant fungus gardens microbial communities from North Carolina, USA - TSNC083 MetaG | ecosystem: Host-associated > Fungi > Mycelium > Unclassified | place: USA: North Carolina, Lumber... | reverse complement strand
GCGTACACAGAGCCGTATATCGGTTTTTTGTCGGGTTTATAGCCCTTTATAAATCTACCTTCATATCGTCCATCCTGTCTCAGATAGATATTTTCTCCTCGTCTTGCCATAAGCACACTTCCTCTTCCCGTAGATTTTCAATGCCTGTTTTTGACGGTTTATTTGACGGTCTAAAAAATTTTGCTAAAATTTATTCAACCCGTCAAGCTCTGTTCCAAACACATATGCCATACTGTTGTGAGATCGTATATGCCGCTTTGTCCGGACATGAAACCGCTTGTTTTCTTACCACATTTTTCATATGCATAATTTTTGGTGTAGGAATTGACATACAAATAACTTTATGGTAAACTGACCACAGTGTATATGACGCAAGAAATTTTTGTCGGATTTTGTTTTCGTAATGTACGGAAAATAACGAAAGGTGTCATAATAGATAGAATAATATCGGGGCTGATGCAAAAAGCATTTTTATGCATTTTGCATCAGCTCTTTGGTTAACTATCCATTAATCGAATAGGTACAGGTACTCGCCGTAACCCTCCTTTTCAAGCTCTGCGGCCGGGATAAAACGCAGGGCGGCGGAATTGATGCAAAACCGAAGCTCTCCTTTTTCCTTTGGCCCGTCTTCAAACACATGGCCTAAATGGGAGTCTGCCGTCTTGCTCCTGACTTCGATCCTTTTCATACCATGGGACAGATCGGTCTTTTCAGTCAGGGCATCCGGTCCAACTGGTTTTGAAAAGGCGGGCCATCCGCATCCGGAATCAAATTTATCCACCGAAGTGAAAAGCGGTTCACCGCTTACGATATCTACATACAAACCTGTGTCATAATGATCGTTCAATTCGCCGGTAAAGGGACGTTCAGTCTTGCTGTTTTGGGTTACTTCATATTGCAGGGGCGTCAGTTTTTTTAAAAGTTCGTCTTTATTATTGCTCATTACGATCCTCCCGCGGCAATAAATTTAAATTCACATGGCAATATCCATTTGGGTTCTTTTCCAGGTAATCCTGATGATATTCTTCAGCTTCATAAAAACAGGAAAGCGGAAGTACTTCTGTAACTATCGGCTTTGCGGTATTCCGTTGTTTTTCGTCCATAACCTCATTGATTATCGGTATGTCTGATTCATCAACATAATAAATACCCGTTCTGTATTGACTTCCCACATCGCCACCCTGGCGGTTCAGCGACGTGGGATTTATTGTTTTAAAGTATTCATGTAGCAGCTTGTTAAGCGGTAATAGGCTGGGATCATATTTGACATGAACCGCTTCGGCGTGACCTGTCTTACCGGTGCAGACCGATTCATAATTGGGAAATTCAGTATGACCGTTTGCGTATCCGCACCGGGTGTGTGCGACGCCTGAAAGCCTTGATATATATGCCTGTGTTCCCCAAAAGCATCCGCCTGCCAGCACAATAGAATTCAGTTCATTTTTATCATATACAATTTCTTTATTTGGATTATCCGGTAACATAAGATATTTCACCTCACGGATATTATTATTAGTCTTTTATTTTTCTATACAATTCATAAGTAAGCAGCGGAAACGGAACCAGCACATAGATAAAGATAAGTAGGCGCTTGGTTTCTTCGTCTTTTTCCAACGCTTTACGGATTAGATTTTTAGCACGAAACAGGTTATAATCCACCTGCTTGGTATTGGTATCCATAACAGCGGCGATTTCTTTATAACTCAGTCCCCCGTAATAATAAAGGAGTATGCACTGCCGGGGTACGGGTGGCAGCTCATCAACGATTTTAAGCAGCGCTTCACGTTTTTCTATATCCTCTATGTAGTCATCCGGCAGAAACTCCATCCGGAGCTCCGGCCTGTTAAACTCTGATTCATCCAACAGGAGTGCAGAGGATATGGCGTCCGTTTTCTTTTTGGCCTTCCGGATCAGGCTGACGCATGTGTGCGAGACCACCCGGTACATCCAGGCGTCGATGGCCAATGGATTTTTCAGTTCTGTAATGTGCTGGTAGATATACAGCATGGATTCCTGTGCGGCATCCTTAGCGTCCTCCTCGTTCGGAAGCAGTTTCATAGCTGTATATAGAATTTGCTTTCCCTTAACCAGCAATAATTTTTCAATGGCTTCCCGGTCACCCAGTACGGCAGCAGTTCGGAACCGCTGATTACGATGGTATACAAAAACGTAATGTTTTGGATTGGCTGTTGGAAGTATAACGCTAAATGATCATTCGCTAATTGAACAAAGACAGAAGGATGAAATTCAAAAAGGCAACCGCTGGTTGCCTTTTTGAATTACTCTATTTTGGGAAACACAATACTGTAATTAAAGTATATCAACTTTTATATACTCAATTTATACTTATCCCAATCGGTCGTTACATGGTACTCTATACCCGCATTCAGCGCTTTGAAATGCTGCCTGCCGCAGTGGATTTTGAGCTTTTCCGGCGTCCGCAGGTCAAACAGACTGGCGTTGCCCTTGGTCTCCAGCACAAAGTACAGTTTCTTTACCCCGTCTTTTTCAAAATAAACTGCCCAATCAGGGTTGTATGTCCCAATCGGCGTTTCGATCTTAAACCGTGGTGGAATCTTGAAATACATTTTTACATTAGGATCGCCGTCAAGAGCCAGGGCAAACGGCTTTTCAATGGTTTCGCTGTCGTAGATCACATAATCATACACGCTACGCTGCACGGCCACGGCGTTTCTGTCCAGATTCGCAATCAGCTCCGCACTGTCGAAAATCTCCATGACGGAATACTCCTCACCGTCCAGCTTGATATAGCGGATACCGTCTATGGCAAGCTGGTGGCGGCGGTTGTTGATAATCTCGGTGACACATTCAATGAAAAGCTGAGGATTATTGATAAAATCCCTGAGCCTGCCGCTTTCCCGCAAAATAGTGTTTGCCGTCCGCCTGGTGATCAGGCACCTCTCACTCAGGATACCGACGATATTAGGTAAGACGCTGTAATGGCTTTTCAGCTCACTCGTCCTGTAGTCCCGCTCGGAGTGGGAGACGCCGGCTCTGTCTATGTGAATATCCGCCGTTTGTGAGATGATACGCGTTTTCGGAATCGCCTCCATACCGGCAATATCCTTGACGCAGCCGCGGATCAGCTCCTCCGTATCAACCTGCACGCGATAAGAGGTTTTTTGCTTGATTTTATCCCACAGTTCCAGAAATTCCGGCGATACCATGACCTGTTTGTTGATTCGTACCGTGACATCCCGTGAGGCGTCACGTGAATATACCATACCGGAAAACAGGCTGATATCCATATAACCGAACTTCACGCCGGTCTCCTGTTCAATTTCCTTTTGCAGGGTATCTGCAAATTCAGCAAAGCTCTCGTTCGCCATGACATGCAGCACATTGATATCTTTATCCTCGATCCTGTCACCATTTTGATTTACGCATAGGCGGAGGCCCCGGCCGACCTTCTGGCGGCAGGTAAAGGCGGATTTCTGGTCAATCAGCGTGCATACCTGAAACACATTGGGGTTATCCCATCCCTCTTTTAGCGTAGAATGGGAAAAGATAAAGCGCAGCGGACATTCGAAGGACAGTAGCCACTCCTTGTCTTTCATGATGGTGTTATAGGTATCATAGTCGGCTATCGTATCGCTCTTGGTGTTTTTGTAATTTCCCTTTTTATCCTGAGAGAAATACCCATCGTGGGTAGCATTCACATCTGTCTGAAACTTCCCCCTAAGAGCGGCGTATTTCGGCAGGTCAAGCAGCTCATTATAACATTCTTCAAACATCTGAGCGTAAATACCCTTGCCGCCGTCTAATCTGCGGTACTTCCCAACCTCATCAATAAAGAACAGGGATAGTACTTTGATACCCTTGTCAAAATACATCAGTTCTTTGGTAAAGTGCGCCTCAATCGTTCGGCGGATCTGTGCACGCTTAATAATGTTTTCATCCACGCTGCCGATGGCATTACCCAACTTGACAACCTCGGTATTGGAAAACTCCACGCACTCAACGCCAGGGGTGCAGTCGATGCCGCTGACGGTATATCCGTCGTACAGATCCCGCTCGCCGGATAACAGATAGAGGTCTGCATCCGGTTTGACGATTATGGGCTTGCGCGTAACCTTGCCGCCATTCTGCACGTCGATCTCCAGCTTCGCACGGAACCCCTTATCGTTTGAAACCGACAACAGCCGTATATACGGCTTGTTAAAATCGTTCGCCGTCTGATTGGACGACACGAAATATCGGCAAGGTACATTATCATACTGATTTGCAAAATGTTCGGCTGTGATCTGGAAGGACTTGTACACACCTTCGCGGATAGCGACCGACGGCACGACGATGATGAATTTGGTAAACCCGTACCGCTTGTTTAGTTCTAAAATGGTTTTGGTATAGACATAAGTTTTCCCGGTACCCGTTTCCATCTCCACGCAAAATTGTCTGCCCTCCAATTCGGCGGTGGTAGGCAGGTTATGCCGTTTTTGTACGGCGTTCATGTTGGTGAGCAGGGCATTATCATCAATTATCAGTTTGTTGCCGATACCGTGCTCGTTTTCAAACAGGTGCAGTTGGTCGCTACCCTGTATCGCAAAGGTGCTCCGCATCTTTTCCTGCCCAGCGAACAGGTCACAGACGGCGTTTACCGCATCGGTCTGGAAGCCCTGGTTTTTGAATTGGAGTTTCATAGATCATCCTCCTATCTTCAATAATAACGGCAACAACGCGATACCGACATCTACACTTTTATCCGCCAGCCATATTAAGATAGGCTTCATTTTTTGCCACTTTGTTTTCTTGCCTTCATTCGCTTCAACGATTTTTTGGATGACATCAATTTTATCAATAATTTCCTTTGTCTCGGTATCTGATAAGCCTGCCATTTCTTCGATTTTACGTTTAATAACATCAAAAGATATATGTACAGTTTGATTTTGTGTCGCAGCCAAAGTATTTTCGATGTTTATGCTGTTGTCATTAACGGCTGTTTTACTATTCCTATATCCGAAGTTTTTGAAAGCAATAAGCCTACTCTTAATTACTTTCAGATTGTGTATCATGGAAGCACCATCAAAATACTCTTCAGTAAATCCGTAATCCGGGCTATAGTTATACAGTGATTGGCCAAACGGTCCGGCTTGATGGTGTCGATCATGTCGTTCATGCGTTCAAGAAACATATTCATCTGTTCAGGCTTATCCATATCTATGGGGGTGGTATTCCATGTTTTCAGGTTAGAAGAGTCCAGTTTGAACACCTTAAAACCTGTATCAGGCAGTGGCTTTTTCTCATCTCCCGGCGTGGTTTGATGATTTCCCTGTTTCGCTTCCGCCAAAATTTTCGCCCCGGCCCGACGGATGCGCTCCTTGCCGATCTCACAGATATTTTTGTAGCCTGCCTTATAGGCTTCGGACTTTTCATTGCAGGCTTCGGGAAGCTGTACCATGATAAACCTGCGGTTGCCGCCGTCTTCAGCGTTGAGCTGCATAACTGCGTGAGCAGTGGTGGCGCTGCCTGAGAAGAAATCGAGAATGATGGAGTCTTTATCGGTAACATATGAAACTAGCCGTTGCATTGTTTCCGAATTGACAAGGGGCAGTTGCAATCCCGACTAAGGGACTAGCCGGTTCAGTTGTATGTTTCATACTTCGCTTCAATCCCAATACCACGCGGCTAATGAAGTCTCTATCTTTCAATTTGTGCCAAATAGAAGTATACTATTTATACTTATGGATATCAAGCCAGACGTACAAATATGTCTACAAACGTGTAATAAAAAAGATTGTTCAAGGAGGGAAACGCTGTGGACTATATTACACCGAAAGAGGCTTCGCTAAAATGGGGTATTACGGAGCGGCGCATTCAAAAATTATGTGAGGAAGGTCGCATTGACGGAGTTGTCCGATTCGGCAAAGTATGGGCTATACCAAAGGATGCGGAAAAACCTCTGGACGGCAGGTTGAAAAAGAAATGATTTTATCAAAATTTTAAGTTTATTTTATGTGCAGTTTAGCACGGTATGATAATTTGAAAGCTAAAAGTATAAGGTGGTGAAATCCATGACGATAAAAAAACGGCTTTTTATCTCTAATATATTAATGATAGTAATTCCGGTTATCATAGCGATCATTACCGTTTTGGTTTGCTTAATCATTTTAAACGCAATATTTCCGACATTGTTTGAGGTGATAAGAGAATCGGAGCAGATCCGGGAACAGGAATTTGAAGGTTATTCGGCTACGGTAAACGCACAAATGGTTTTAGTAGGCTTTCTGCTAATCGCGGGTGTTTTCGCAACGATATATTTTACTAACCGGTTACTCACAAAATTTGTATTCGCAAAGGTTGAACAGCCTCTGGAAGTATTGTCCAATGGCGTCCATCAAATAAGAGACGGTAATCTTGACCATAGGATCATTTATTATTCGGATGATGAATTTAAGCCTATTTGTGAGGATTTCAACGAAATGGCTGTACGGCTTAAAGCATCTGTCGAGGAAATCCAGAAAAATGAACGGAACAGAAAGGAATTGCTGGCCAGTATTTCTCACGATCTGCGTTCGCCACTGACATCTGTTAAGGCTTATGTGGAAGGCTTGCTTGACGGCGTCGCAGCCACGCCTGAAACACAGCGGGAATATTTACTGACCATCAAACAAAAAACAGACGATATTAACAGCATGGTATCTCAGCTTTTCTTATATTCCAAAATGGATATGGGCAATTACCCGACTTCTCCGGAAAGGCTGAACACAGGAAAGGAAATCTCCGATTTTATATCCGCCTGCCGGGAAGAATATAAAACAAAAGGATTGATAATCGAAACAAGCGGTATACCGACTGACAGCTATATTTACGCCGACCCGGTACAGCTTCGGAGCATCTATGCAAATATTCTTGACAACAGTGCTAAGTATAAAGATAAAGATATTGCGGGAATTTCAGTTTCATGCAATACGGATGGGGACATAATACGGATCGTTTTTGAGGACGACGGGCCGGGCGTTCCTGAGGAAGCGCTCCCGAAACTCTTCGATGTTTTTTATCGCAGCGACCCGTCAAGGAACAACCCGCAAAAAGGGAGTGGATTAGGGCTTGCCATCGCCGCTAAGACGGTGGAACGCATGAATGGAAGGATTTACGCTCAAAATCGTAAAGAAGGCGGTTTGCGAATGGTGATTGAAATACCGGAAATTAAAGGAGAAATAACGGAATGAATAAAATTTTGATAATAGAGGATGACCCGAAAATCGCAATCATTGAAAGGGATTATCTCGCCGTAAACGATTTTGAAGCTGATATAGCCGAAACCGGCGATGACGGTATCCGGATGGCACAGGCCAGCCAATATGACCTTATCCTACTCGATCTGATGCTGCCGGGAACGGACGGATTCAGTGTGTGCCGCAGATTGCGGGAAACAATGGATATTCCAATTATTATGGTGACAGCCAAACAGGATGACATTGACATGATAAAGGGACTCGGGCAGGGAGCGGATGATTATATAACTAAGCCGTTCTCTCCCAATGTTTTAGTTGCCCATGTCAAAGCAAATCTTGCCCAGTTTGAAAGGTTAAAAAAATCGGGAATGAGAATAACAGACGAAATTGGGGCGGGCAATATTCGTATACAAACCAAATCCCGACGTGTTTTTGTCAGGGAAAAAGAAGTGGGAATCAAAAACAAGGAATATGAACTTCTATTATTCCTTGTCACCAATATGGATATTGTATTTGATAAAGAGACTCTCTATGAACGGATTTGGGGATTTGATGCGTTGGGTGACAACGCTACTGTCACAGTACACATCAACCGCCTGCGTGAAAAAATAGAGGATGATCCCTCGAATCCTAAATATATTCAAACAGTATGGGGAGCCGGTTATCGGTTTAAGGTTTAAGCTGTAATGGCATGGTGATATAATTAGGATAGAGGTATCAGCCGACTAAAATATTACAAGTAATGCGATGCTTTTGAATAGGGAGAGTCATTATGTGGATTGTTTATGCCTTGATATCCGCGTTTTTTGCCGGGGTCATGTCTATTTTAGCAAAAGTCGGAATAAAAAACACCGATTCTAATCTGGCAACGGCGCTTAGAACCATCGTAGTTGTCATCTTTGCATGGCTAACGGTTTTTGTTGCCGGCTCCCAAAGCGGAATCAACAGCATTAACACAAAAAGTCTTGTTTTTCTTGTTCTGTCAGGATTGACAACGGGCGGGTCATGGCTATGCTATTTTCGTGCGCTGCAAATCGGGGATGTCAACAAGGTCGTTCCTGTTGACAAGTCCAGTACCATTCTTACAATGCTGTTATCTTTCTTTTTGCTGGGCGAAGAATTGACTTGGTTAAAAGTAATTGCCATGATTTTGATCGGAGTAGGAACATACCTGATGATCGAACGCAAAGAAACCGCTGCGGCCAATCCAAAAGGATACAAATGGCTGATATACGCCATTTTGTCGGCGGTGTTTGCAAGCCTCACGGCGATTTTGGGCAAAATCGGCATTGTCGGTGTAGAATCGAACCTTGGAACAGCTATACGGACGGTTGTTGTCCTTGCCATGGCCTGGCTGATTATCTTTTTGCAGGGCAAGCAACATGAAATCAAAAAAATAGACAAGCGAAGCTGGGTGTTCATAGGACTGTCCGGCCTTGCCACGGGGCTTTCGTGGCTCTGCTTTTACCGTGCATTACAGGAGGGACCTGCCAGCGTGGTTATACCTATCGATAAATTGAGTATTTTAGTCACGGTTGCTTTCGGCTACTTCGTCCTGCACGAAAAGCCGAACAAAAAATCATTGGTTGGTCTTGTGATGATTGTAATTGGAACATTGAGCTTGTTGTTATAAGACACTGAAATACGTAGCAGAAAATTTGACAACACTTGATGGGTTAGTTTTTCGTCTTGCTCATGCGTTAAGCGGCGACAATCAAATAGAATATTAAAATTATAACGGCCTTGTCAATTTGATGAGGCTTTTTTACGTAACCACCCAGTTTATAAATATTATAGGAATTGTTTATCTCCGTTTTAGCCGGAGTTTAATCCAGGAGGTTATACTACAACCAACCTAATAATAGAAAGGTGGTTGTGATTATGGAGTACATACTTCAAACAAATGAAGTATCAAAAGACTTCTCTGGGAAAATGGCAGTTGACCATGTGTCCATCGGGGTAAACAGAGGTGATATCTATGGATTCATTGGAGAGAATGGCGCCGGTAAAACCACACTCATGCGCATGATATGCGGTCTTGCGGACCCAACGGGAGGCAACATTACGCTGTTCGGGAGCAAAGACCTTGTATCACAGAGATACAGAGTAGGCTGTACTATTGAAAATCCTGCGCTTTATCCGGCGATGACGGCAATGGAAAACATGGAAGCTCAGCGCCTGCTTCTCGGTATAAAGGACAAAAAAGTGTGCAGTGATCTCCTTGAAATGTCAGGAATAAGTGGGACAGGCAAAAAGAAAGCGAAAGATTTTTCGCTTGGTATGAAGCAACGGTTGATGATCGCGATGTCAATGTTGGGAGACCCGGAGTTCCTTGTACTGGACGAACCCACAAACGGACTTGACCCGGTGGGAATCAGGGAGGTACGGGATTTTCTACAGCGTTTGAATAAGGACAGGGGGGTTTCTATCCTGGTTTCCAGTCATATCCTTGGTGAGCTTGAGAAAATGGCTACCCGTTACGGCGTTATCTCAGGCGGGAAAATGGTGGATGAGTTCCAAGCGAACGAACTCTCCGGTCGCTGCGGTAAAAATCTCGTTATCCACGCCAGCGATCCCCAAAAGACGGAAAATATTATAAACAGCATGTTTAGTGACGCCGGGTGTATGCGCACACCCGAAAACTCCATCCGCGTAAAAGGCCATGTGGAGAACGCGGGGCTTATTAACAACCAGCTTGTCAAAGAAGGCGTTACGGTAAACGCTTTGATACCGGAAGGCGACAAACTGGAGGATTATTTCTTAAAGTTGATGGGAGGTCATAAACATGCTTAATATATTAAAAGCAGATTTTTATAAGCTAAAAAAAAGCAAGGCTTTCTGGATTTGTACCGCCCTGTGCCTCATATTTGGAATTATCATGATCGTGGCCATGCAGACGAGTATGACTATGGCGCTGCAGCCAAACCACGATCCGGATTTGGATTCAATGCTTGAAATGATTCCACTTGCTAGCGGAACCTTTATGCTTGGAAATCTTATTTCAATGGGATTCAATACGATTTTTGTCGGAATATTTGTTGCCATTTTCATATCCTCAGAATTTAGCTACGGAACGATAAAAAACACTTTATCACGCGGATCGGATCGGATAAAGGTGTTTTCCTCAAAGTTCCTGGTATGCGGATGTGCGGCTCTTATCATGCAGTTCGTATTTATGATTACGGTTTTGATTGCGGGAACAATTATATGGGGCTTTGGAACTGCAACGTTCTCGGGTATG
>Ga0153999_1001199_pt1 | contig 10442 bp, 11 predicted proteins | sample TSNC083MetaG_FD_104675 | JGI IMG/M metagenome (GOLD analysis project Ga0153999, IMG submission 104675) | Attine ant fungus gardens microbial communities from North Carolina, USA - TSNC083 MetaG | ecosystem: Host-associated > Fungi > Mycelium > Unclassified | place: USA: North Carolina, Lumber... | reverse complement strand
TGTTGGTCATAAAGGTCGTAGTCGAGTAGTCTTGCGATTTAATATAAATTCATTTAAAAATGGGTACATGATTAGTGACTTGCTTAAAATGGATTTGAGTCTATATGCTATTAAAGTGGGTAGAACAACACTTGATATGCTCGATGTAAACAAAGAACTTGGTATGAACGTTTCTATTATTCCGAAAGATAATCCGTCGTATGAAAATACGGATGAGGACACAGAAGTTGCTCCGAATTCGCAGGTTTTAGATGTTTTTGACGTATTGTTAGCGGGGGTGGATGCTGATGACTAATCGTATTGTTATCTTTTGTGGAGCTAAGAAGGATTTTGAAATTATGCTTGAAACCGAGATTCAGGAAGACGAAGTTACCATTCCATTTATGGAACTCATTCAACATTATAATGCCCGACTTCGTCCTAATGAATCAGGTGTAAAGGAATCTGCATTGAATAGAAATATAGCGGTCGATAACTGTATTGTTCGCGCAGATGATTATGGTTCTGTTTTGGAGCATGTTTTATCCAATTTTGTAAATATTGTTACTCTGAACCATGATATTGAGACACTTTATCTTCACAATCCGCCTAGACGAGTTAAAGAGTCATTACAAGCTGTTTATGGAGATGAGATTGAATATAGAGATTTTGAATATCCGAAAATTACTCGGAGAACTTTAAAAGAAGTTTTTTCAAACCTTCAAGCAGATATATTAGGTCAGGACAACTGTAAAAAGCAACTTGTTAGTGGAATGTATCGGCTAATTGCAAAATCTAGTCAAAGACCAGTTGTTCTGATGTTGTACGGTCCATCTGGAGTTGGAAAAACTGAGAGTGCGAAAAGTATCAGTAAGGCTATGGGCGGTGAACTGCTAAGGGTGCAGTTTTCTATGATGCAAACGAATGAAGCATATAATTATGTGTTCGGAGCGGAACATTCAAAAAGCAGTTTTGCAAGAGATATGATGGGGCGGGAATCAAATGTAATTCTGATTGATGAGTTCGATAAGGTGAATCCGGCTTTTTATAATGCTTTTTACGAACTTTTCGATGAAGGGAAATATGTAGATACAAACTATAATATAGATCTTGGGCAAGCTGTTTTTCTATGCACCTGCAATTTTAGTAGCGAACAAGAGATTAAGCAAGTGCTGGGAAAAGCAATGTTTTCTCGTATCGGATGTTGTATAGAATATGAGGAATTGACGACAGCGCAAAAACAATCGATCATTCTAAATTGGTATGAGTCAGTGCTGTCTATATTGCAAGACGATGAAAAGGAAATAATACAAAATACGGATATTTTGGATTGGTTTCAAAAAAATGCAGATAGATATGATAATATCCGTATCTTGAAAACAAAACTTGAAAATGCGATTTTTGATAAATTGGCAGAAGTATTCGTAATACATCAGGAAGGTTAAAAATTTTCTGTGCAAAGAAAACATTGAATTATAGTGTGTCTAAATTCCGATTTCATTGTTTAAGGGTGGGATTTTTGCGATACCGATTAGGCTTCTTTGCAATAAAGTAGTCCATAAACTGGTCATTGAAAGCCCAAAATCTGGTCTGGAATTTCAACAAAACAATAGTCAACCATAAAATGGTCACTTTATGACCAAAGAAGCACCACTAAGTGGCTAAATTAAAACCATTATTTGACCATATTATGGTCAAAAAGACATCTATTCACGAGAAGCTATTTATAACCTAACATATTTAACGCACTGCGGAAACGGCAGCCTTTCTTGGCTGTCCGACCGCAGCTTTTTTTATTATTCTAAGACATGCGTACCATGCTTATCTGCAACAGGTTTCTAAGATACGGAACCGTATCTTAGCCCTTATGCTTGATTCCCAAAGACCTCTCATAGACAATGCACGGATTTTCAGTCTGGTTATCAGAACCCTATAAATTTGGGGCATACAACATGCGAAACTGCAAGCAGTTCCGACGCAACCCCTTATACGTTAAATACAACATTCACAGGCTAAGATGAAAAACTTGCAAAGCTGCGCTTTTCATCCGCCTGACCTCTTACATGTGACCTTGTAATGTGGCTAACCTTGCCGCCCGTCTCCCGACCCCGACATACTTATATCAGCTTCTCTTTTCCCTCGGTGGAAACAACCTCAGACACTTCTCATATCCACACCCTGATGCCCCGATACCGCATCCCGATATTTCATATCATGGGTTCGGATATCCGTGTCATACAGGATGCAGATATGAGAGATAAAAACCCACATGCGGCATCCGGCACATGCCAGGAGCCACCTGTGAAATACCCTGCCATATGTCCATCTTCACACGCCCATTTCATGTGCGTATAATACTGCTTCGATGTCCACAAAATACACTCCGGCAGGGACGGCACATAAGAATACACTCGTAGTCAGTCGGGTGGTTTCCGAGTGTATTGCGGTGCTCCGCAAACGCATGTGCCACATAGGGCAAAATCTGAAAATACACAGAAGTACACGGAATACACTCTGTAGGGCGGTTTTGCGACGGTGCAATACACTCACGAATTGCCTGATAAATCAGCGTATTCGCTGCTCCCTCTCCGCTTACGCTCCGAAAGCCGCAGAATTCAAGAAACAGGATAAGGGCGACTGGCTACACTACGAATTTCGCTACGCTACATTCTACGTGTAGGTCGGCATAGCCGACGGTCGTGTCCCGGCTTCGCCGTGCCAATTTTCTCCGCTGTATGCGTCGAAAATCCCTTACTGCGTCGCTTGCGCTCCTTGCCCACAAAACATCCCTCGGATGTTTTGTGGGTCCTGTAACGCAGCATAGCTGCTCAACGAAAAATGGAACCACATACTGCCAAAATCACATCACATGCCAGTATGCACTCCAAATTTAAAATCGCTTCGCTTAAATTGTGATAGCAAAATGTTAAGCCACATCAGACCTATGAACTAAAAATAGCGGTACGAAATTCACTCATGTCAAACTTCAACTCCGTTGTATGGAAGCCGGCATCAATAGCATCAAGTAGGCGTTAAATTTCGCCATCCTCATCTTCAATTAAGTAATTATCACCACGGGTTAACCCTAATAGTGAATCAAACCCTGATATAACTATATTTTCCAAACTCTGAGTATTAGATGATAATACCGTAATGGCATCAATCAATTGATTCAAACGTTGCTGTTCGAGCGTTGGTAAATCATAATCACCATTTTTAAACTTTATGGAACGTTGAATTGCTTCGGTCATCCACTCATTAATAGATACCTCTTCCTTTGCAGCCCAATATTTAAGTTGCTGATATTCATCATCGGTCAATCGTACCTGTACTCTCTTACGAGAATCTCCAACATTATCTGCCATGGTTTCACCTCTTTCGTACTATTTATGTTTCTACCATAATTTTACCAGAATTTTAATGATATGTATAGCTGGATAGCAAAATTGGATGTGCAAGTTGGCATTTACATCCTTATGCTCTCTTACCGGGACAACATGCACTCCAGTTTTGCAATCAAGATTGCCGGGTGGAATAAAGAAGTTGAAAATCATAGAACAAAAAGGAGGAAATCATGGGATATTTAGAAGAAACACTTAGGCGTTCCAATTTACAATCTCTAAGAGAATATCTTCTCTATGGCGTAAGTGAGGATAATTACTCTGCCAAAAGCTATGAGGTGCGTTTGGAAAAGGTTTTTGAGAAATGGGACAAAGTTATAGCGGAGTGTGGCTCTAAGAAAAAGCGCACAAAACTGGAATCCGTTTTTATGGAAGTCTTAGCTGAGTATCAGCATGTCTACATGGAAATGGGGATTCAGTCAGGATTCCAATTGGCTGGGGAAATAGAACACAGTGAGGAAGAGGGTTCCATCAACACAGCGTATAAAGAAATGTATTCTTCTCTCTTTGCGGATACTGCGAAAGTAATTCAAGATTTACAGGCGGCTCAAAAAACAGCCGAAGAGATGTATCTTTCTTTTAATGAGAGTTTGTCACCCTCTATACAAGAGTGAGCGTTGATAAACAGGATGAAACAGGGATATTCCGTATTTGGAATATCCCTTGAATGCCTCTGGCTTATTTATCACGATGTTTATCTAATGATATTTTGACCGATTTAATAACGTCAGTTAAAACATACATATCGTGCGGTGAGCACGAATTGAGAATTCCAACAATTTCATCTGTCATTGCTGTTCTATTTATTTGTGGCTTATCAAAAATCAATTCATCAGTCGGTACTGCTAGTTCCCTTGCAATATTTACAAGTACAGGCAAGCTTAATTTACTGGTTGCCGTTTCTATATGGCTCATATGAGTTGTGGAGATTCCGATTCTTTCTGCTAATTGCTCCTGAGAGAGGTTGTACGCTTTCCGATACTTTCTGATTTGCTGTCCAATTTTGTAATAATCTATTTCCATAGTTTCACCGCCTATACAGTTTATTTGTACTTGAATTGTAAAGGATGAAGAAGTATAATGGGAATAAACTGTGTGGGCTAAAATATGCCCATGAAGTTAATGCTACACAAGGGATTGAGAAACATTCCATAATTTTATAAAATATTTCAAGTAATTAAAACTTTTTTGAGACTTGCATTGTCTTAGCTGTGAAAGTGAGGTGAGAAGAGTTGAAAAAAATAAGTTTTGTTCAATGGTTTATCAACTTGGTAAAACTGGATATGAAAGAATGTGAGGAGGATGAGAACGAAAAGCAGAAAATATATGATAGTATAAAGCGTAAACTAAAGGATTGAAACACAAAAGAAAGAGGTGGGAAATGGATTACGCAGAAGCGGTCAGACTTGCGAAAGCAGGTGAAGATAAAGGATTTAATTTTCTGTATGAGGAAACATACAAGAGCAAATATTATTTGGCACTTCAATATATGAAAAATGAAGAAGCAGCACAGGATGTACTACAAGAAGCATATATGAAAGCATTTGCAAAACTGGATATGCTGGAACTGCCGGAGGCATTTCCGGCGTGGTTTGGAACGATTGTTGGCAACACGGCGAAGAATATGTTAAAAAAGAACAATCCGATGTTGTTCTCGGATGTTGCAGTAGATGATGAGAATGAAAGCTTCGAGTACCAGATAGAAGATGACACCGTAGAACATCAGCCGGAAATTGCCTATACAAGGCAAGAAACACAGGAATTGGTGCATGAGCTGATAGATGCACTCTCCGAGGAGCAAAGGATGTGTATTCTGATGTTTCATATTGATGGAGCGTCCATTAGAGAAATCGCATCTGCATTGGACTGTTCCGAGAATACGGTCAAGTCCAGGCTGAAATACGGAAGAGACAACTTGAAAACCAAGGCAGAGGAATTGCAGAAGAAAGGTTACAAGCTGTACAGCATTGCTCCGCTACCATTGCTTCTCTATTTGCTTCGGTCAGAAGAAGCATACCTGTCAGCCAGTGGGGCACTTACAATGGCGGGAGAAGATATGGCAAAGCATATATTCCGTCCATCTGCGACAACAAAAGGTGTGGGTATGTCTGCCGGATCAAAGGGAACAGCAAGTAACGGTGTGAAAACAGCAATAAAAAGTGGATTTTTACATACCACGGCTGGAAAGGTCGCAATAGTTGTAGTGGGGATTTGCGTTGCCGGAGGTGCGGTGTTCTATGGAGTATCGCAGATGAAATCCGAAGAACCAAAGCCGGAAACCGAAGTTGTTCAGGAACAGTCGGAAACCGAATCAGAACAGCCGCCGGAAACCGAAGAAACGCCAACGGTAAAAGAATTAAAGGATGAGGAATATGCATCTTTGATTGCAGGAAACCTTACAAAAGAAGAACTGGAATTTGTACTGGCATATGGACCCCAAGAAATACCGGTGCAGGGTTTTCAAGATTCTGATCATACAATGATATTAAATACGCTTTGTGAAGGCTCTGAGGAAAACGGAAGTCACATAGAAGACTATGGACCGGATGCTAACTGGAAGTCACGCTATTCTCTATCAGACGTAAATCGGATGTTTTTGGCTTTTACGACCTATCAGTTTACGGAAGAAAATGATGATGATACGGAATACGGAATTGATGTTGATGGAGAGGTAATCACATTTCATCCAGCTTCGCTTAGTGCCACAGCAAAAGCGGTCATTACATTAGCGGAATACACAGAAGAGGAAATGAATGTGTACTTTACCTATGGATATAGGAGCGTTGATATGGCAATGGAAGGGATACCGGAGGAAATCGTTGATAAAAAAGCAGTGCTTAAGCCGACAGAAAATGGGCTGTACCGGATTGTTAAAATTGAAGAAGTAGAAAGTGAAGCAGAACAACAGAATGAACAAGCCAGTCAGCAATCATCGGCATTCCCAATAGGAACATACAGCTATGTTGCCGGGGCAGGTGGATTGCGGACAAGCCTTACGATTGATTCATCAGGGATTGCGACTATTAAGGAATTATACAGCGGCAATGGTGAAGTTCAAACAATCACATATCAGATGTCGGTAGATAACACGGTTACTGTCCCGGATGGGGTGACTGCTTATCTGTTGCAACCTGTAAACGGTGGTGATAATCGTGCAGTTTCCTATGATGTAAATCAAAGTATTTTAAGCGATATAACGGGTCAATTTGACTGGGAGCGTACAGAATGATTTGTTGGCTATCTATGGGAAATCAGCCCATATACTGGATGGATAGTTCCAATCAGGAAGGATTAAATTCTATAGATTAAAAATTTTTCGATTTTATAAAACTTTTTTCTGATTTGCATTGTCTAGGCTGTATAAGAAAAAAGAAACAGAATGGAGGAAATAGAACAATGAAAGTGAAACCTACAAGAACAGATTCCGCCGGAAATGGCTACTACACAGGTGATGATGGTAAATATTACTATGGCAATGCCAAGAATGGATATCTCACCGAAACAGAAGCGGAAGCAAAGAAGCGTTTAGCAAAAGCATCTCGACAATCAAATATGTCAGGTACGGGTTCTGCACTTGGTCCGGGGGCGCAAGTCGTTGCTAGTGAGATGGCAGGGGGAACCGGCATTTTAGCTTTCTTAGGTACGATTATAGCCTTTATAGTAGGTGTGTTTGCCGCCGGGATTACAGTGGTCATAGGGCTTATTATTGGTATGATAGGGGCTGTTATAGCCATTGTCGGGATGTGGGTAAATTTATCAGGAGTGGTTATGGAGATATTTGCAGTCTATGGGGTAAACTTTGCAACTGTTTTAATAACGTTGCCAGTGTTTTTATGTGTGGGTGTTTTTATTACGTTGCTTATCCGCACAATATGTAAACACAAATACTATATTTGGCAGCTTTTGGTTGCGTACTTTGTTTTATGCATTCCGTATGCAGTAATGGCACGTGGCGGTTTAGAAGCAGTTGCAAATCACATAGTACCTATGGGTGAACTTATTACACAGAGTATGAATAATGCACTGGCTATAGGTGCGCTGCCAGCTATCGTATTGTTTATCTTGAGAAAAGTGGATATGAAAGTACAGCAAAACCAGTAAAAATTGAATGTAAATTAAAAACGAAGGAGTGTAGATACATGAAACAAAGAAATTTATCAAAAAAATTATTGGCTACAACATTATGTGTATTATTTGTCTTGTCCATTACCGCTTGCGGTGGTAACAACAGCAGTTCATCTAATCAAGAAAATACTAATAGTGAAAGTTCAAACAGTGAATATACACTGTCCAGTTTTTTGGAAAATGAACCTGTGATTTTTTACAAAGTACATGAATTTAACAAAGACGCAAAGCCTTATTGCATTTATTATTTTAATGATGGTAGAATCACAGCGATGACATCATTAGACGATTGGGGTAAAACCATTGGGGAATTATCTGAAATGGAAGATGAAGAAATTATTGAATCGGCTATTGAAGCACAGAAAGAATATATTAGAAAACAGCGACAGGTAGCAATAGAAGAGATGAACTCCGCAATCGAAGCTTCGGAAGAAAAGTACGCAGAAGCTATGGAGGAACTGGATGATATAAAATCGCAATTAGGAGCGGAAAAGTATGCAGAATGCGTAGAAGAAATAGAGGAAGAGTATAGTCTGGATATAAAACGTAATATTACTGTAAGTGGTGGTGGTGAAAGTGAGGGGATAATTCAGATTTCTATTAGAGAGCTATTGGAATTAACAGAGGAACTCGCTAATTCCGATGAAAGTGTTCATTCAAGTCCATATGAAATCAGAATTAATACAGATGCAACGGGAAATAATACGGAAACAGAATCTATTTGCTATGCTATAAATGAATCGGCGAGCATAGATACATTTCCATTTTTCTATGACACGGAAAATGAGAGTGGTTGGTTTAATTCTATAACATTTAACTCTTACACGACAGGAATTGTGATGCCGATTTACGATACTTTTTATGTGACTTTGACAACAGAGAGTGATGATTATCTCATGGCAAGAGTTGATGACGAGAATACATACATAACAGTAGATGAAGTCGGTGCAAAAGAAACGGTAACAGACGAAAATTCTGACGAGTTCAAGGAAATGGTGGCGGGCGAGTTTTCTAACAGATATGAGGACTTTATAGAAAATTGTCCAAAGATAGCAGCACTTATAGGAGATTTATGGAAAAAATAAAGAATTTTATTATTGAAAAGAAAAAGATTATTATTCCCGTAGCACTTGCTATTCTGCTTGCCATTGGCGGTATTACTGTCTATGCAGTGAACACTTTTACGCAGGCAGAATCCACGATTTCACAAACAGAATCCGAAACCCAAACAGAGTCTGAATCCGAATCAGAATCCGAAGCATTCACTGCTAATGTCTCAATCGAATTAATGGGCGTGACCGCAGACAACGTTGCGATACCTGCCGAGGTTGAAATCATTCTGGACGGGGATGCGGAACTCTTAGACGGAGAATCAAAGACCGTCGAAGACATGAAATTGGCATTGAATTCCGAAACCGAGATTGCGGAACTGCCAGAGGGCGAATATACGATTCATCTGCTTGCCACTCCCATCGAGATTGACGGCAGTACCTACAAGCTGCCAAGCGAAACAATCAGCTTCGTAATATCCGAAGAAAATCAAGAAGTACCTGACATAGACGACTATACCATTACTTACGACGAAGAAAAGAATATAACTATCTCTATCACACTGGAACGTCTTGACGTGAACGACATGACCAAAGAACAACTGGAATCCGTAATTACCCGCATCCAGACCGAAGCACCGGATGAACATCAGGATTTAATTAAAGACCTGACTTCCAAGTCAGAACAGGCTGAAAGCAATCCTGAATCGGCAAGTGACATCGCACAGGAATCAGAGTCCACCGGCAAAAGCAAAACGACGACCGGCAGCAGCAATTCAAACAGCAGCAATGACACAGGGACTGGAAACAACAGCACGGGTAACAGTTCTTCCAATGATACAAGTAATACAAATAATACGGGCAGCACCGGGAGCACGAACAACAATACCGGCAATACCTCTAACTCAAATTCAGACACCACGACAACGACACCCGAAACATCAGCACCTGCCCACACCCACACATGGGTAGACCATACCAAGCAGGTTGCCCGTGAAGAACAGTACGTCGTTCGTGAGTATGATGAACAGGTACAGACGGGAACTACGCCGGTGTACAGCTATGTATGGACTTGTCCAATCTGCGGCGCAACATTTGACGGCGGAGTAGATGCAGCACGTCACGTCTCATACAATCATGACCTAGGCGGTGAAGAAATCACTATCACAAAATCTCAGGTACAGACCGGCTCTACGCCAATCTACTAGACACAGCATAAAATCGAATACGGTACACGCACCGTGTACGACACGGTCGTTGATTACCAGTATTGCAGCGGCTGCGGACAGAAGAAGTAACTACTAACTGCAAAGGAGTACCTCACCATTGAATGGACGAGGTGCTCCTTGTTTTTTTATCAGATGCTACCGCATCGGGTGCAGTCATAAAAAAAGAGGTTTTATATGACGAACATCCAAAGAATAATTGTAAACTACGTGAATCAGAACTTTGTTAAAGGATCAGTAACTACTGAACCAATTGGAAATGACCGTGTGAAAATCATTGATAAAACAGGTGAAAGTATGATGTTTAGTGCAAATATCCATTGTGATATCTTTGACTGTTCTACCAAGAAAAGAATAGCTATTTCAGACTTACCACACACACTGGACTATAGTCCGTTTTTAGAGCCTAAAAAGTGGACGAATTTACCACAATGACTCGAAAAAACTTGTCGAACTCCTTAGGTATGCAGCAAATTTTATTTTGGTTTCATTTTTCATTAGTAAATGATTGAATAATGAACATAATAATGTTATAATAATGTACAAACAAGGAGGTGCTATTATGCCAAACATTAGACCGATTACTGATTTAAGAAATACAAACGAAATATCTGATATTTGCCATGCTAAAAATGAACCGGTTTTCATTACGAAAAATGGGT
>Ga0153999_1001198_pt1 | contig 10447 bp, 14 predicted proteins | sample TSNC083MetaG_FD_104675 | JGI IMG/M metagenome (GOLD analysis project Ga0153999, IMG submission 104675) | Attine ant fungus gardens microbial communities from North Carolina, USA - TSNC083 MetaG | ecosystem: Host-associated > Fungi > Mycelium > Unclassified | place: USA: North Carolina, Lumber... | reverse complement strand
AGGTAGACAATGTGACAGATGATAGAGAAGGCAGTCTGGAGAAATGGGAGCGAGTCTGTGAAGTATAATACAACGTGGAAAGATACCACGATCTGATTGTATCACTGTCAAACAATGCATTGACAAAAGATATATGGATATGACATACATAAATCCCTCTTTGACCAATTTGCTTGGCAAGTCTACTATGTTCTTCAATCAATTCCGATACATACAATAACCCACTCGCTAAAAAAGACCAGGAGTGTTGTAAATATTGTCAACATTGCCGAACAAGGAAAGAATGTGGTACGCACCTAGCGAAAGAGTAACGAAGGCAAACGCTGCAAAGACAGCAAGGTAACTTTTTCCATTAGATCTCAATTTTCATCAACAAAAAAAATTCAGCATTTACCTCACATAGTAAAGCAGCCCCATAGAAGTTCTGAACACACAGTGGTTCGCGGCAGAACGCGGGAGAGATACCGACGACCGCGAGGAAATATACAAATTAGCATGTCGTATGAACACGTGGGACTTTCTCACGTGCGTGAGTCCTCATTATCGGTGGCTGTGCCTTGCACTGTGCGGCATTGAAGACCCATGAGCAATCTTGAGAGTAATTAGATCGCTGCATCCCCTCATACAATTTGCTGATTCTGACATAGAAACCCTTTTCCAACTCAAGGCAAGCACTGGTCCAAATGGCCATGTCACCATCCCAACTCAATCCTTGCATACAGTTCACTGCAAAGACTCTAAATCGTCAGGCAAAGAAAGCACAGAAAGATGAAAACGTAGAGAAATCTAAAGTCAAAAAGGTATACTTCATTGATATGTCAAGAATAATACTCATGTGCCAGGGAAATCAATCTCCAGGCTTTGCAACAAGGCAACAACGAAGGAGCTCGGATATACGCATCTAATTCCATTCGCAAGAAAAGCGAATCACTCAATCTGCTCAGGCTGTCAAGCCGTATTGATGCTGTTGCTAGCCGTGTAGAGACTGCCGTTACCATGCGTCAAGTCACTGGAAATATGACATCAGTCGTGAAAGGGATGGACAAGGCTATGGAGAGCATGAACCTCGAAAGGGTAGGCGGCTCTTTAGTAGCTCTCTCTTACTACAGTTTTTAATAGGCTATTGAACAGATATCCATGGTCATGGATAAATTTGAAACCCAATTCTCCGATCTCGATGTTCAAACAGGATACCTAGAAGATGCTATAGGGACAACCACCGCCATCTCAACACCACAAGATCAGATCGACCTTCTTCTTCGCCAAACGGCTGAAGAGGCTGACATTGAGTTGCAACACGATCTGGGCGCAAAGAACGTCGACACTCTCGCTGAGCCTAGTCCGAAAGAACGGGTATTCGAGGAAGATGACCAACTGGCGCAACGCCTCCGCGCTTTGCGGCCAGCCACATAGACATCTTTTTCCGTTTCTTATACTCGTTGTATCATTGTTTTGGTCTTGGGATAGGTTGTATTGTAATCACCACCATCGTTAATGAGCAAATACTTCATACTCATTCAAGACATCAGGCGAATAGCAAGAAACAACAAAACAGTAAATGGTCATGACGAAGGTATGTCAACTTTAATGATATAAAAACAAATTATGAGTAACATGCAAAGTGCTCTGTAGAATCACATCAGCAGAACGCACAGGAAAAAAAGCACCAATAACCTGAACGTATAAGGACAAAGACGAGTCCAATGAATGAAGGGGCACTCACATGAGCATAGGGAAACCCAATAAACAAACATAATCAAGTATGAATACTGGATCATACAAGATGAAATGAAAGAAAGAAAGAAAATAGTACTATATCTCCAGAATAAAAGCCGAACCGGAGGACCATCACACACTTTGCAAAATAATCCGCACAAAGTTATCCATAAGTCGGCTTTTTTCATCCAGCCGTAAGGTAGGTACAGTTGCCAGTAACGCATCCACTTTGGAAATGATACCAGTCGGACCATCAAAGGGAATTTCACGAGCATCAAACTGATATATATCTAAACAGAACAGCCATTGCGGAGTGAACCACAGCTCTCCTAGAACCTGCAAAATTAAAAACTTACACATCTTGAACCGTATATACCTAGCTTCTCCAAGTAGCTCCTTAAACTGCTCTCCAATCTTCAACTTCGCAGACGCAATGTCATCTGACTTAGAATCCGTTGTACCATGGTCATGAGCAGATGAATTCAATGATCTTGAACTTGATGAAGCATTCATTGACCGATGGAAAAGGGATGATTTCAACAAAACATCTTCTCGGACTCTCGAAGGAGCCCAAGAAAGACCAAGATTGAGATCCAACGACCGACCTTTGACTCCAGATCCAATATGAGCAGCGAGGGTAGTGTATTTGGTTGTAGATACGGGCAATCGACTCCGTTTAGGGCTCTGATCGCCCTTGCTTTCGGTTGATTGGTCTTTGATTTGCTCCTTGAGGACAGGCCGCTCTTTCTCCTGTTCTTTTCCCTGTTCGGTTCGTCTATCCCAGGGCTCAGAAACTTCTTTAGTCGCACCAGCAGCCGTTGCTCTCCGTGTCAACGAGGAAATTGGTGATTCGAAAGGGAATAATCCATGTTGAGTTATATTCCGGTTTCCAGATTGGAAAAACCGTCTCGCAGAAGCTCTGCTCGGGGAATTGCCTAATGTCGTAGTAGAAAGTGGTGTTTGCTGTCCGTTACCCGAATGAGCAGGGAGGGGATTCATCTGCTGAGGAGGTCCCGGTTCGGAATCTTCCATGACCACATTTTTCTTCGCCCTTGCCTGCTTTTGGAATTCTTTTGCCATCTCTTCCCTCTCCTTCCCTCTCTTCACGGATGTATCTTTCTGCATCGTCCCTACACCTGCCAATCCTGGACCAAGAGCACTTTCTCTCACTGGCAAAGTCTCACCACTTCGACTCCAAGCACTTGTCACAGTGGTCGATGTCCCATTACTGGCTGATCTCTGCAGTGCATTGGCACCCAAGCCAGGACGTTCAAAGTCGAAACTACCATGTTTGCTGTTCAATACACTCCTACTCGTCCTCGAAAAACTCTTCCTTGATGTAGGATCATTAAGGGGCTCCTTTTCCTTTCCTTTCAAACTTGAATGCCGCGACACCGCCGCAATCTGAAGATCTTTTGACTCTCTTGATAGCCTTCCTTCTTCATCAACGACATCCATTGTACCATGATACCGGAACCCAGTGTCAAATGACCTATTCCTGAATCCGAAGCGGGACCTGTTTGCTGAGGCACCAGCGGACTTGATTGGTCCTCCTGATATCGTCTTTGAACGGGTTGTAGATGCTGGTACATTGGAAATGTCAGAGCCAGGACATGAGTAGACGGGACCTGTGGGAGTTTCAGGAACTGCCTTATTGAGGCCGCATCGCTGCAACGAGGGCACGCGCTTTGGGGCCGAAATGAATACGCTCGGAGAACTATGATCTTGTGACTGACTAGAATCCTTGTCTGGATGAAGAGTAGTTATCCCGAGGCACGTTGTGTGAAGAAGGATAGACTCACATGAGAAGAAGGCCCGGAGTTTCGCTGAGCCAAGACGAACGTTGCTATCGAGCTCTTTCGTCCGACTGGGTTGATCATGGAGAGTGAGGGAGCTAAGGGAATGTGTTGTAGAAAGGTTGGCCCGAGCAGCCCGTAATGCTGGACTAGCAGCTCGAGAGGATGACTTGGAAGGTGGCTGGGGTCGAGAGTCCTCCTCAAATCCGGGGGGAGGTGGAGGTGGAGCATCCATCGACACGCGGGGTGACCTAGGTTGTGACCTCGATCGTGATCACGGCTTCGAGATCGAAATACCAAAAATATTGATTTTACGGCATAGGTTAGCTGGAACATTGACCCCAGAACTTTCTGGTTGCCTAATTGGAGAAGGCACTGGGATGCAAGATGGTGGCTGTCTTTTAACTTTCGGCGTACCCACTGTAGCTGTAGTAAGTGTAATCGTCGCCGAGTTTATGGGACGGGATGGTATTTTATATGGTGGTTTTGAACCAAAATTCTCCTTCGTACGGCCATTTTGCGGTACGTTGGATATTGGGCAGGGGGCTGATATGTTAGTTTGGGGCCGTGAACGGGATCTAGAACGAGTGAGGATACTATAGAACTGGCAGCAATTTGTCAGGTTTGCATCATTTGCATTGATGCTGGACGCACTCTGTTCTCTTTCTTCATCGGTCGTGCAGGTCTCTCGCCTGTGGCGCTGAATGAGGGGGAAAACATATTACGCAAGTCAGCACTTTGTCGTCTGAATAAAATGATTCCGGGGCGTCGGCGAGACCCGAACGGCCGGATTGATCCTTGGAAATGACACCGAGTTGAGCATGGCGACTAAAACATGTCTGGGGAAAGAGGTTGCACCTGGGATAATCTCTCGTTATGGTGTGATGAACTGGCAATGGGGAGAGGAGAAAGCTGGAAGAGGAGGACAACACGTGTTAGGCACGATGAACACACATTTTCTAAAACTTTCCCAGAGTACCGAGTCCGCGAAGCGGAGTGCGTGCAGCTGCAGACAAAGAGAAAAAGTCGTCTATTTTCAGAGGAAAAGATTATGGCCAGAATTCCATCGACTCGGCTCTATTCTACCAGGGTCCAGCGCAATTTCTGGGACGAGATCAGGCTCATGTTCTGGCACAACTGATTCGTGATTGCCCCTGTCAGTCGCCTGCCTCAAAGCCAATCGGACGTCTTGATCATCTGCATAGGGTTAGGTGTTCCAAGACGTCATTTTGTGCTCATAGCCGCTCAAAGACGATATGACCGACATTTTACTTGAGTTTGCCATCCATGTCCCTCTGCACACTCTCCAGAATACTTCCAAGAACACCGTGGCCACGACTGTACCTAGGATTTAGCCGTTTTTCATCCTCATCAGCATGCCCAGCTCCGTCACAGAGCGGCGTTCGTGGAGGCCAACCACAGTTTCCCTGCGTGGATGCTCATGCAGCCCGTGCATCGCGCATCATCGAGTCCTTTTCTCAACGTAAATCCACTCTAGATGACGAACAAACAGACACCGGCCCCGAACCATTTTATGCCAGACCAAATCCAACGACATACCATAAATATCATCACCCTCATCCTCTTCCCCTCACATACTCCCCTATCTACTTACCATCGTTTGATATAGCTTATGAAACTTGGGGAACACTTTCACCTGCAAAAGACAATGTGATTCTGTTACATACTGGTCTCTCGGCTTCATCACATGCTGCTTCAACCAGTCTCAATCCCGCTCCCGGATGGTGGGAAATGTTTATTGGGCCCGGAAAGGCTCTGGATACGGATCAGTACTTCATCATTTGTACGAATGTCCTTGGAGGATGTTATGGATCCACTGGGCCATCCTCCATCGAAGCTGACACCGGTGAACCTTGGGCAACGAGATTTCCTGTTCTTTCAATATTTGACATGGTCCGGGGACAATTCTCCCTTTTGGATCATCTGGGTGTCAAGAAGCTGTATGCAAGCGTGGGCTGCTCTATGGGTGCCATGCAGAGTTTAGCTGCTGGTTGGTTATTCCCTGAGCGAGTAGGGAATATCGTTAGCATCAGTGGAACTGCAAGGAGCACGCCTTCCAGTATCGCAATGCGGTTTGCACAACGCAGTGGTGCGCCTTCCTTTCTCTTCTATCTTAGTCTCAATTAAACAACGCCTAGTACTTATGGCTGATCCAAATTGGAATAACGGTTCCTATTACAATGGACTGCCCCCTCATACGGGTATGAAGCTAGCACGACGTAGGTCACATTATCCATTATTTTTATCTCTTACAAGTCCTGACTACCTCACAGAGATCGCTACCATCACCTATCGTTCAGGACCGGAATGGGATCAACGATTCGGTCGTCAAGTCCGTAAAGTCCCCGAGATTGCCACCCAAGAACTTGGGCCCAATCGCGCGCCGGCGCTTTGCCCTGATTTTTTGATTGAAACCTACCTCGATCACCAAGGCGAACAGTTTTGTCTAAAATATGACGCCAACTCTCTCATCTACATCTCCAAAGCTATGGATCTCTTTGACTTGACATATTCCACACTGAAGGCTCTTAACATCAAACCTCTTTCCACCCCTTCTCAATTGCAATCACGAGAACAGCATAAAACATCTCATTCCAAATCCCACCCTCCACCAGTAAATCCCGCACCACATTTATCTGATCTCGCAGCAGGTATGACTCCTCTTGCTGATATACCTACGTTGGTGCTGGGTGTACAGAGCGATATCCTGTTCACTGTTGAACAGCAGAGAGAGGTTGCTGATGCTTTGAGGATGGCGGGTAATGGAAACGTGAGTTATTATGAGCTGGGTGGTGTTTGGGGGCATGATACCTTTTTGTAAGTGGATACGTTTTTCTTTTCGAGATTTTGTCCTGAGCCATATGACGTGCGCTTTGTTAGGATTGATGTTCTGAATGTTGGAGGCGCGATTCGTGGATTCCTGTCATAATAGTAGGACAAACAGTGTTCTATAACCAGAGTCATACATTGGTGTAAAGTTATGCTAGCACTTAGTTAGTAACAAGTGATGTAATCGCCAAGTGGCCGAAACCATGCTCAGTCAGATAGTCGACTGCGGACCAGATTGTGTTCAAGCACAGCAAACCTCCTTGTTACTGTATCACAGTTAAGAACATAGGACACTCAAGATCAGTCATATCCAGGCGTGAAACTTCACTCAAGGGGATTTGTTTTTCACCATGAATCGACTCTTTGGAACGTCGGCTAACAAGAAACCAAAACCGACTATTCAGGATGCCATTGCCGCAGTCCGTCATTCTCATCTTTGACCTGCTCCTGAAATTTACGTTATATGCTATCTCTGGCATCATATGAGGATAGACAGACACACATATAGGCTCAATAGAAGTCAAGATTCGAAAACTTGATGGTGAACTTGCACGTCACAAGGAGCAGATGAGTAAACTGCGGAATAGTCCTGGAAAGGTCCGCTCTAATGCTGAAGACTTTTCGAATTTATTGCTAACGTCCCCAACATCCTCATCCTCCATATTTGCAGAAGGCAGTCCAGCAACGAGCACTCCGTACCCTCCAGCAAAAGAAGATGTATGAAAACCAACTCGCCCAACTCACTCAACAATCATTCAATATGGAGTCCACTGCGATTGCAACAGAGAACCTAAGAAACACAATGGCGACTATGGATGCTATGCAAACTGCGAATAAGGAGTTGAAGCGACAATATGGCAAGGTTGACATTGACAAGATCGAGGTATACTTGTGTTTTCTGATCTTTGAGATTGATGATGATGACTGCTTTTTCGTCATAGAACATGCAATACGATATGGAGGAGCTGCTCGAGCAGGCAAATGAAGTTCAGGAGATGTTAGGACGATCCTACGCTGTCCCAGATGAACTTGATGAAGCCGATCTTGAAGCCGGTACGTTTGCCTTTGCACAAAATCTCAATTCACAAAATCAAGATTGATTGCCATAGAACTTGAGGCACTGGCGATGGAACTTGAGGCACTGGCGATGGAACCAGAGGAAGAGGAGATATCATATCTCACAGACATAAATAAAGTGCCTGATTTCATTGACGACCCACCAGTGGAAATTCATGAGGTGAGTATCTGTTTTTTCTGCGTATTGATTATAGTATAGATCATGCCCAACAGAGTCCAGAGAAGGAGGCAGTCAAAACGACAAGTTGAAGAACCCCTTCATGGTCATATATATATTTATATCCATTTCCACATTGATAAGATCCTGGTACCGTGATGTTGTATCTTGGTCAACCGTAGCGTTTCCCTTCAGGAGAGTCCGAGAACCAGTCGTCCGAAGACCTAGTTTCTTCAGGAGGTGCCACATTGATAATGGTAGATTTAGTTTGGGAATCTGCGAAAAACAATTCGAAACTCAGGCAGACCTCGTAAGAATGAAACAGGCATACACGCATGGAATGCTTCTAAACCGTTCTCCCGGCCTATTCCACTCTCCTTCATCCCGCCCCTAGAATGATATTCAAACATAGAACGATAACAGTACAGGCCACATCTCACCAAGGAGAACTCGGGTCGTTACGATGATGTGTATTGACCCAACAAAGTCCAGCTTGGATTTCAGCAGCCACGCGGTGTGCTCTGGAGAGATCCGAGGTCCAGATGCCAGCACCTAATCCATACTTGCATGAATTTGCTAGGGCGACACCTTCAGCTTCGTCCTGATATGTGTCAGTACCGAACACCAAGCATTATGAGAAAGGTTTACACACATGGAATCTACGAACGACCACTACAGGTCCAAAAATCTCTTCTTTCCAGAGCTCATCTTCTGTTTCGATATCAATGATGACAGTAGGCGAGTAAAAGCTGCCGTTCGAGAAATCAAACCCATCCAAATCCGAGGTACCCGTCATACGGCCTCCTCCCATGATAATTTTGCCAGAAGTGCGCATGACCATGTCATCTATTCGTTTCAGGCTATCAACAGAAATCACAGATCCCATGGTTGACCTCGGATTTAAGGCTGCGGAAAACGTCAGCTCATGTTGTTTTTATGAGGAAAGAAATTGGGGTTTCGTACGGTTGCCCATCCGACGTTTGATAGATTCGGCTTTCTCGGTGAAGAGAGACATGAAAGTGTCGTGAATATCATTTTGGACGAGGATGCGTGTGCCAGAAACACATGTTTGACCGGAAGCTATGAATGCGGCAAATGCTGCTCCATTAACGGAGGAGATGAGATCCGCATCATTGAAAACTACAATAGGTGCCTATGGCATAAGACCGTCAGAGAAAGGAGAAAAACTAAAGGGGCAATTTGGGATGCACCTTGCCACCGAGCTCAGCTGTAAATGAAACAAGATTCCCACCAACGAGACTTCCTACACTGCGTCCTGTATGAGTCCCAGCCTAAAGGAGGATTGATCTCGAGTCCGAGGGTAAGAAGCTGGAGATACAGGCTTACAGTGATATCAACTTTTCGAATGAGTGGGTTCTGAACGACCTCTTTGCCTGTGATGGGACCCAGTCCTGGGAGAATAGTCAAAACACCTTCGGGCACTAATGGGATGCTTTTCTCAGTATGAAGCCTCGGAATTGCTAATGCGAAACCCTCACCTCCTGCTTCCGTGGCTAGCCTTGCAAATTCTAAGACGGTTATGGGTGCCAGCTGCATACGTCTCTATCAGGGTCGGTGGTGATACCAACATTCAGATGAATCTACTTCGGATGGTTTTACGATGACACTATTCCCAGCTGCCAACGCCGGGGCGATCTTTTTAACTGCTATAAAAAGCGGATGATTGAATGGCTAGTGAAGGATTCGTGAGAAATCCCGGTAGGAGATGAGAATACGGGACTAACAGTAATCTGGGCGACTACGCCTAGAGGCACACGCTGGACATAATTCAATAGTTTGCCTTGGGTAGGTGCAACATAAGCATTCATTGTTCGAAGAAGTGCTGCATGATAGTCGCTGGAATCAGAGTGTAGCGAGGACACAGAGTGCGACAGAGTCATACGTACAGCCATTCTGGAATTCGTCCCAGCTGTGCATTCAATTCTCGTATAGTCCTCCCTGTTTGCAAGGATTCCATTTGGGCAAATTCGGGTGTTCTTCGTTCCAAAGCTCGGGCAAGATTTGAGAGTACTTGTGAGCGGTGGATAACCGAAGCTTTTGACCATACTCCAGATTCAAATGCAGCTTGCGCATTCTGAATAGCTACTTTGATGTCTTCACCTGTGGATGACACAACTCTGCGAAAGAAATTGAGAAGCGCACAAGGAAAACTAAGACACATACTGGCAAAGCTCTTCTCCGGTCGCAGGATTTACCACTGAAAATCTACAGGTCTCAACCAGATATTCAAAGGGTCATTGACATATAGTTCCTTACCGCTCTCTGTCACCCACACTGAGATCTACATAGGGATAAGGACCATACTGCTCCTGGTGGAAATACCGCTGCTGAAATTGTTACTCGATGGACCAGGATGTATGTCATACTTACAGCTTGCATTAGAGACCTTAATTGAATTCTGCTACTCCTCAAGAACATGGATGTATTCACACGGTAGACACTCAGTTATATACACATGTGACTGGCAATTGCTTGATTGATGATTGTGAATGACTCGTGACACGTCGTGTCAGGCAACCGGCATGTGACCACTTTGTAGTGTAGAACAATAAAACCTGAGACAAGGATGTCCTGGTCTGTATAATGGTAGTAATTCCAATGGTAGCAACAAAAGATAAAAGCGACCCCAGCCCACAAAAAACAAGAGGAGAACTGAGAGACACATTCATTCATTGCAGTAACAAGCGTGTGCATGCGATCCGAATATCTAGACTGGTAGTGAGGTCGAGGCGTGACACAATTTTGAAATTGGTTCAAAATGATAAACAATAACGCGTAGTCCACGTGATCAAAGTTTCCCGATGTATTTATACTTTTGACCCGTCTTGTT
>Ga0153999_1001197_pt1 | contig 10450 bp, 6 predicted proteins | sample TSNC083MetaG_FD_104675 | JGI IMG/M metagenome (GOLD analysis project Ga0153999, IMG submission 104675) | Attine ant fungus gardens microbial communities from North Carolina, USA - TSNC083 MetaG | ecosystem: Host-associated > Fungi > Mycelium > Unclassified | place: USA: North Carolina, Lumber... | reverse complement strand
TATTGTTCATCATATTCCTCCCTCGAATAGTAAACAGGACCGCCTAAAAGAAAGATGGTCTTGCCGGGCAGCTGGTTCTCGATCTGGAAGATGGCCTGCCGGCCATACAAAAGCTTTAACCGTAAATATACATTTTTCAGCCCCATGCCGCCGATTTCCAATGAATGCAGCTCTTCGTCCATATCCAGGTGATCAAAGGTATACAGCAATTCCTGCTTCTTTTCATCGCTTAAACGTCCGCCGTTATCCTCCACTTTGATGATCCAACAGTCACCGGCGGTTGCCGAAGTAATCGTAAGCTGCCACGGCGGACTCATATTAAAGGCATATTTAAAGGCATTCTCCACAATCGGCTGCAGAATCAGTTTCGGGATAATCAGCTGCCTGGAATCCGCGGCAATATTCAGTGTATAAGAGAATTCTTCCGTGAAGCGCAGCTGCATGCTTTCCAGATAACGCCGGGTATAGAAGATCTCTTCTTCCAGCGGGACCAGCATATCCCGGGAAGAGGAAATATAACGGAAGTAGTCACAAAGGGCCTGACACATTGCCGTGATGTTTTCGTTCATATTTTCTTCTGCCATAATGCTGATACTGGTCAGGCAATTATACAAAAAATGAGGATTGATCAGTGACTGGGTAGCCTGTAGTTTAGCCTTGGTCTCTTCTGACCTGGAGAGCAGCACCTCCTGGGACGTGGAACGCAGTTTTTCATACATATCACGGATGGATTCGCATAGTTGGGAAAGTTCCTGGATGCTGCTGTCAGCAGTGGTAAGATTCACTTTGTTCTCGTCCAATACCCGGCTTAGGGTAATCTTGCCGGTGGCCTCGGTAAGCTTTTGCAGTGGAACAGTTAGCCGCTCCGAAATAAAAAAGCAGACAAACATGGTCAGCAGGATGGAACTGATTCCGACGACAATAAAAATCTTCTGGAAATTCTTGAGTGTCTGGTAGGCCGCATCTTTTGGTTTGGCAATAAAAACAGTCCAGTCATATTCCGGAATCTTTCCGGTAACAGCAACAACTGAATAGCAGTCGGCGGCAGAAGCACGGTTGCTGCTAATCAACTGATCATCATAGGGATAAATCAGTTCTCCCCGGTCGTTATATACATAGGCATAAATATCGGTATTCTGCTGTTCCAGGCTGGAGATCAGGGAGAAAATGGTATCGCAGTCCTGGACAACTTCAACAATGCCTTCCGGTTGACCGTCCGCAGTCAAAAACAGACGGACCAGTGAAATGAATTTTCGGGATTGTTGATTGGCCCCTTTAGCCGGAAGGTCTTTTCTGGTAGCTGGGAGCGTGATGTACTTGTAGCCATTGAGGGCCATTACCTGTTCATACCAGGGCATTTCTTCCAGGTTAACAGAAAGAACCCTTTGCCAGTAACCGGATTCCACGCAGGAGCCATCCATGGTATAGATATTGACTTCGGTGGCAGTCTGGTAAGCACCAACCATAGCTGTAACAATATCATGGATTGCCACGGCCTTCTCGTGGGAAGCCGCCAGGCCAGACGGGTCAATGCCGCTTTGCTGATAGTAGGTGGAGAATTCTTTGAAGTTGTTTTTTACAGCATTGGAATAGACAATATTCATTGATATCGTAGCGATATTGTCTAACTGTGCCGTAATGGAATTCTGGGCGGAGGCGCATACATTTTCCAGCTCTTTGACGGTGTCTTCCAGGGCGTTTTTTTGGTAATAAGTATAGGTGATAGTAAAGAATATCGCCAGCAGGACCAGAATAAAAGTGCCGTAAATGACGAAAAGATACATTTTTTGCGAGTAATATTTTGTTGTTTTTTTGATATGCTTTACACCTCCTTGATGAAAATCATTATACAATGTAGTTCAAAAAAATGCAATTTATAGTTTGGTATTGTCTATTTGTTATAAAAAGGAGATGTGGTATTATGAGGTTACACAGAAAAAACAGAAAAAGGAGGAGAAGTAGAATGAAAAAAACCGTGAAAAAAGCAGTCGGCGTATTATTGGCAATCGTGATGCTGGCGGGAATGCTGGCGGGGTGTGGTGGCTCCGGCAAGGAAAGTGGCCAGGCAGCAGAAGCAGGTTCGGGTACACCGAAAAGTAATGTAACGCTGACTTTCGGCAGCCATCAAAGTGGTCTGCCAACGTCGGGAATTGTGCATGATATGGCCAGGGAATTTGAGGCAGAGACAGGAATCAAGATTGATTTCCAGATATCTCCGGATGCACAGTGGCGTGATTTGATTAAGGTAAAGCTGGATTCTGGTGAGGCACCGGATATTATATGTGTAGATACACCGATCGATTTAGCATCCGGTACTAAAATGGATCGTTATTGTGTGGAGTTGGGCGATCAGGAATGGGTGAGCAGAATGGATGACAGTGCCCGTTCGGCAGTATCGGCAGATGGCAAGCTTTATGGTATTACGTTCCCGGGTGCAAAGATGTATTTTTATCTTTACAACAAAGAGATATTTGCTGCCCAGGGACTGGAAGTACCGACCAACTATGAGGAGTTTAAAGTGGTTTGTCAGAAACTTCAGGATGCCGGCATTACACCGATTTACGAAGCTACCACCAATGGCTGGCATCAGGTATTGCCGTTGTTTGAGACAGGTGGACTGTGGCTGGCTCAGGATCCGGACATTTATAACAAGCTGAATAACAACGAAATCGATCTGGATCAGATACCGGCTTTGCTGACCATTATCCGGCAGCTGGATGAGTGTGCGAAAGCCGGATATTACGGCACCGATTATCTAAGCAATGCCTGGGAGGGGGCCAAGGAGGCAATGGCTACCGGGCGCTGCGCAATGACGATTGGTGAGTTGGGATTCCGTGGTGATGTGGAGAAAGATTATCCGGAGTTTACGAAAGACAAGCTGGGCGCATTTGTAATGCCATGGGGCGACAACCAGATGATCGGTGTGAACCCGGCCAGCAATGCTTATTTTATCAACAAAGAAAGCAAGCATGTGGAAGAAGCCAAACAGTTCTTTGCGTTCCTGGCAAGACATGAAAACCTGCAGAAACTTCAGGATGGCTGGCTGGATATAAGTGATCTTTGCTGGGCAGAGATTACCAGTAAGTATTCAGAAGAAGATCAGAAGTTCATTGATTCTTTAGCGAAAGCCAATGTTGTACAGACTTCGGTAAACTATATTGACAGCCAGTGGATGGATGTGGGCAAGGATCTGGAATCCATGTATACCGGCGCTTCGACACCGGAGGATGTACTTGCTGCTATCATGAAACGCCGTAACGAACAGGCGCAGCTGCAGAAGGATCCGGCGTGGGTGAAATAACCCACCGCCGTGCCGGAATGGGGGAAAGGGACATGAATAGAAAAAAATTATACCCATGGTACTTTGCCAGCGGAGCAGCAGTTTTGTTCTTCCTGCTGTGTTTTCTGCCGGGAATCCTGGGAATTGCCTATTCATTTACAGACTGGAATCAATTTAGTGATGAGATCAACTTTGTCGGACTTGGCAATTATAAGCGGATTTTCGCAGGCGGTTCCGATTATCTGACCTATATTGGTAATACGGTGATGTTTACCGTTGTGACGACAGCGATGAAGACCGTTGCCGGATTTGCGCTGGCGCTGCTGCTGACGCAGAAGTTTATCAAATGTAAGAACCTGCACCGGATGATCATCTTTTCGCCGCAGGTCATGTCTTATCTGGTTGTCGGTCTGGTCTTTAAAAGCATGCTTCATCCAACTACGGGATTTTTAAACAACTTCCTGCGGGATATCGGACTGGGAGTATTGGCGAAGAACTGGCTGACAGATCTGCAACTGGTGTTTCCGACGGTTATGACCGTAGATACCTGGAAAGGCATGGGCTATATTATGGTGGTAACCATTGCCGGGCTGATGTCGGTTTCGCCGGAATATTATGAAGCGGCCAGTATTGATGGCGCCGGATTTTTTCAGAAGCTGTGGAACATTACCATTCCGCTGCTAAAGCCGGTGCTGGTAAATGTTACCGTGCTGAATATCACCTATGGTCTGCGCGTGTTTGATATGATTTATTCGTTGACCAACGGCGGGCCGGGAAATGCAACAGCGGTAATGAACACAGCAGTTTACAAGGAATTTTCGAAAGGCGATTTAGCGATGGGTACGACCCTGTCCAGCGTATTGTTCCTGTTTGTGCTGACGATCTTGTACTTTATTATCAAATCAATGGAGAATTCGGAGGTGGAGGCATAAATGAACCCTTCGGCTAAAATGAATAAACGGATTGGCAGATTGATTGGCAATGTGGCTGCGCTTATTATCAGTGGGATTGTGCTGATCCCATTGTTGGTGTTGTTGATCAACTCCTTTAAGACCTCGGCAGAAGCGAACCGGATGACCCTTTCCCTGCCGACGACATGGGTATTTGAGAACTATGCGATAGTAGTGGAAAAAGGAAAGTTAGTTTCCTCGTTCTTAAATGGACTTTTGTATGCCACCAGCAGTGTTATCATCATAGTAATCGTGGTGTCGGCAGCAGCATTTGTAATTTCCCGGAATCAGAAGGGGGTCAATCGTTTTCTGTATTATTTCATTATCTCGGGAATTGCCATGCCGATTAACAACGTGGCCTTGATGAAAGTATTGCAAATGTTTCATCTGGTCAATACCCGGATTGGTATTATCCTGTTGTATGCAGCGATCAATATTCCCCTTAGTTTGTTTTTAGGCTATGGGTTCGTTTCGACGATACCGCGGGAGATTGATGAGGCGGCGGTAATCGACGGATGCACGCCGAATCAGCTGTTTATCAAAGTAATTGCACCGTTGATGAAACCGATCGTATCAACGTTGTTTGTATTAGACTTTATGGCCGTGTGGAATGATTTTACCATGCCGCTGTATTATCTGAACAATTCCAGGAAATGGCCGATGACATTGGCGGTTTATAATTTCTTTGGTATGTTTGAGAATTCATGGAACCTGGTGGCGGCAGATATTATGCTGACCCTGGCTCCGGTATTACTGATATTTGTATTGGGACAGAAATATATTGTCGGCGGCGTTTCATCCGGCGCGGTAAAAGGTTAGGAGGACTGTTGCAGTGAAGTTTACAAATGGTTTTTGGCAGACGAAGCCAGGGATAACACCCCTGTATGCGGTGGAATATGCCGGCAGAAGAATGCCGGGTGAGTCTCACTCACCGGCGGCTGGTAAGAGCGATGACGGAAATGAATTAACAATATATGCACCAGGAAAAAGAATTCAAACGCGGGGGGACAGCCAGAATCTGGGGATGCTGACGGTCCGGCTGAGCAGTCCGATGGAGGATGTGATCCGGGTTTCCATCAGCCATTTTGAGGGAATTGTGGAACAAGGGCCTTTTGTGGAAATAAAGAATGACAATCCCCAAGTGGAGATTGGGGAGCGTCAGGAAGCCATTACTTACATAAGCGGCAGAACCAAAGCCGTCGTTGACAAGCGGCCAGGTTCCTGGGGAATCCGCTTTTATGACGGCGACCGGGAACTGACCAGTACCGGCTATCGCAATATGGCGCACATGACTGACCGGGAAACCGGCAAATGCTATATGGTTGAGCAGCTGGCCCTGGATGTGGATGAATATGTATATGGCCTGGGCGAGCGTTTTACACCGTTTGTCAAGAACGGGCAGACGGTGGAAATATGGAATGAGGATGGCGGGACAGCCAGTGAGATTGCTTATAAAAATGTGCCGTTCTACATTACCAACAAAGGTTATGGCGTGCTTCTGGATCATGAGGAAGATACGGCATATGAGATTGCCAGCGAAAAGGTGGAGCGGGTGCAGTTCTCGGTGGAGGGCGAGCGTTTGACTTACTATATCATCAATGGCAGTACGCCGAAGGGAACGATCCGGAAATATACCGAACTGACCGGCAAACCGGCATTGCCGCCGGCATGGTCATTTGGCTTGTGGCTGACCACTTCTTTTACGACCAACTATGATGAGGCAACCACCTCTGGTTTTATCCAGGGCATGGCGGATCGTGATATTCCTCTTCATGTATTCCATTTTGATTGTTATTGGATGGAAGGATTTGAGTGGTGCAATTTCATCTGGGATCCGGCTGCATTTCCCGACCCGGAAGGAATGATCCGGCGTTATCATGAGCGGGGACTGAAGATTTGCGTTTGGATCAATCCGTATATTGCCCAGAAGTCGCCGCTGTTCCATGAGGCGAAAGCACAGGGATATCTGATTTGTAAGGCCAACGGAAAGGCTTCGGCATGTGGTGACGTGTGGCAGACCGATATGTGGCAGGCAGGGATGGGCGTGGTGGACTTTACCAATCCGGCCGCTGTGGCCTGGTATCAGGGCAAGCTGAAAGCGTTGCTGGATATCGGTGTGGATTGTTTCAAGACGGATTTTGGTGAGCGGATACCGGTAAAGGATATTGCTTATTATGACGGTTCAGATCCGGTGAAAATGCATAACTATTATACTCATCTGTACAACAAGGCCGTATTTGATCTGCTGGAGCAGGAGCGCGGGATTGGAGAGGCAGTATTGTTTGCCCGCTCGGCGACGGTCGGCGGACAACAGTTCCCGGTTCATTGGGGCGGTGACTGTTCGGCTGGTTATCCTTCGATGGCCGAGACTCTGCGAAGCGGTTTATCTCTTTCCTGTGCCGGATTTGGCTTCTGGAGTCATGATATAGGCGGATTTGAGCAGACGGCTTCGGCGGATCTCTACAAGCGCTGGACTCAGTTTGGCCTGCTGTGCTCCCATAGCCGTCTGCATGGTTCCACATCCTACCGGGTACCATGGCTGTTTGATGAAGAAGCTTGCGATGTAATGCGTAAATTTATAAAATTGAAATGCCGGTTGATGCCGTATCTGTACCGGCAGGCGGTACTGGCCCATGAAGAGGGCATTCCCATGCTGCGCCCCATGTTTGTGGAATTTCCTGGTGACCGCAGTTGTGAACCTTTGGATCGGCAGTATATGCTGGGTGACAGTTTGCTGGTGGCACCGGTCTTTAAGGAATCCGGGGAAGTGGATTATTACCTGCCGAAAGGTTCCTGGGTGAATCTGCTGAATGGCCAGGTAGCAGCAGGGGGAGAGTGGAAAAAGGAAGTGCATGACTATCTTTCATTGCCGTTGATGGTTCGGCCAAATAGTATTCTGGCGATGGGAAACTGTGACGTGCGGCCGGATTATGAATTTAGTGATGGAGTGACACTGTGTTTGTCGGTGTTTGAGGATGGCGGGGAAGGTGCTGCTTCGGTAACGGATATTAACAGGAACGTGGTGCTGCAGGCATTTGCGCGAAGGGAAGGACGGAAGATTCTGCTGACGGTTACGGGACAGACTGGCAACTGGAATTATCGGTTGTTAGGAGATCAAGACATGGAAGTGGAAGTTAACTCTGTTTCAAGGAGGTGCTGATGGTGTAAATTATATATGGTAATATGTAATGGTTTCCCAGTTGTCAGGGAAACCCATCATCATTAATAGAGTAGCTGTATCAATTTGACTGCTTTGTTTGGAACAGTGCCGAATCGCCTTTATTAGTGCGCGCTTAAAATCCAAGAAACTCTGCGGCGGAAGCAGATAGCGGAATGCTATTACCAACCCAAATAAATCACGTTTTCCTTGCAAATATTGAGTTCCTTTTTTGCGGATATTTAGTTTGTTACATTGTGGGCACAGACATTTCTAAATAAGGTAAGGATTTTAAGATATTGTTCCAACTCACGTTCGTTTATTTTAGGGAATTCTTTGCTGATATTACTTTGAAGTTGTGATGGCAGTAGAGCGTAGAATTTTGAAATTTGACCATAGGAAAGGGTGTTGACAAGCACCCATAAAGGAACATTGTGATGGGCTTGGCGATGATGAACCAGATAGAGGTGTTCCGTATTATGGTAAGCTTGATATTTTAATATGGAAATCAGGCGATTTAATGCATTACTGTTCTTTTTGCTGTTATTGTAATTGGCGGGATTCAGGTATGCGGATTGTTGTTCGCCGTAAAAATGACAGAAATTGTATGATATGAGCTGTCTTATCTTTCGTTCAATCTGACAGAGATATTTGAATATCAGTTCTCGCAATATCTGATCAAAGTAATATAAAGCATAAATATCATCAATGGAGACATTGTTCTTGTAAATGCGAGTCATAGGGTTGATGAAAGGATCTTTGTATCCACCAATTAAAGAAAAGTATCCTACATTTTTAAGGATGCTCATGGCTTTATTCTGATCAGGGATAATCAGTTTTTTGTCATTTATTAATTTATCGAGCTGCTGGTCGTAGGAGAGAAAGGGTTTGGACATGATTAGAACCGCCGATATGTATTTTATAGAGAAAAAAAGAGGGCCCTCAGGTCCTCCCCCGGTCTCAGTCCTCGCGAGTATCTGAAACCTGATCACTAGACATAGATTATCATGAGTTGAGACAAATGTCAAGACGATTATGATCATTTTATTAATTTTATTATTTCGATTAGATATTCAAAAAATATCGTTGTTTGTACCAGCATTTATCGATCAGTCACACTAATTGCCTCAATGGCAACACTCCCGCCCCGAACGATTTCCAGACGATCAGGAAACATATTTTCAAGTAAACAAAGCAGGTCATTATTGCGGCTTTCTGTCTGCATGCTTTCCAGTATAATAGTGGTGGCATTATAATCAATTGCCTTTATGTTGAAAATCTCACAGATTCTAAAGATCTCAACCATATCTGGCGGGCTGCATTTCCTGATTTTTATAAATATTAATTCCTTCATGTGAAGTGGAATATCGGTAAAATCCATGACCTTAATTACTTCAATGCTTCGATTCAACTGCTTTTTCACCTGTTCGAAAGTCTGCTCATCGCTGGTTAAGCTGATGGTCATGCGGGAAATCGTTTTGTCTTCGGTTGTTCCAACAGCAAGGCTGTTCAGATTATAGGACTTTCCCGAAAACAACCCGGAGATACGGGCAAGAACACCTACTTCATTCTCAACCAGCAGACTGATCCATCTTTTTTTCATCGCCATGGTTATTCAGCCTCACTTTCCATAATCATATCGCATAACGGGTTGCCTGGTGGTACGATTGGAAGGACATTTTCTTCCCGTTCAATCATAAACTCAATAATGGTTGGTGCTTTCGTATTTTGCTTTGCATATTCAAAAGCCGGAATAATCTCTTCGGTCTTGGCCACCCGAATTCCTCTTGCCCCATAGCTTTCCGCCAGGCGGACAAAGTCAGGGGTATATTCGGGGCAGCACTTGCCGGGAGAATTACAGTCGGCAGCACAGCTTTTCCGGTAGCGGATGCAGGTGCTGGAGTAACGTTTATCAAAAAACAGTTCCTGCCATTGCCGGACATTTCCTAAATAGCCATTATTGAAGATACAAATAATAATGGGCAATTCGTAAACCACGGCAGTGGCCATCTCCTGGATGTTCATCTGCATACCGCCGTCACCGGTAATGACAATTACGTCTTTCTCCGGATTCCCGATTTTGGCACCAATGGCGGCGGGAAAGCCATATCCCATAGTTCCCAGGCCGCCGGAGGTTAGCATTTGCTTTTTCTCATTCAGCTCAAGGAACTGGGTTGCCCATAATTGGTTTTGGCCGACATCAGTGGTGATGATGGCCGGTTCAAAGTGTTCGTTAATTTTCCGGATAATGGTCTGCGGGGTCATGTGAGTACCCGGCATTATCAGCGGGTAATGTTGCTTCCATGACAGAATTTGCTCAACCCAATCATCAATCACAAGCTTTTCTGCCTTTTCCAGTAATGCCAGGATGGCATTTTTAGCGTCGGAAACAATGGGGATATCTACGGCAATATTTCGGGAAATAGAAGCCGGGTCGATATCGACATGAATGATCCTGGCGTTCTTGGCAAATTCACCGATTTTCCCGGTAATGCGATCATTGAATCTGGTTCCGATTGAGAATAGGACATCACATTCACTAATTGCAGAATTGGCGGCATAGCACCCGTGAATGCCCAGATTTCCTACATATAAGTGATGATTGGCAGGAATTGCTCCTTTTCCCATGATGGTGGTAATCACAGGAATACCTGTTTTTTCGGCCAGCTGTTTCATCAGTTCATTGGCATGAGCTATGTTGACACCGCCACCGATTAAGAAGAGCGGTTTCTTTGCAGTTTTTAAGATTTCCACAGCCTTTTTAATCTGGCCCATATGAACACTGGTATTGGGCTTATAGCTGCGGATATCAATCTGACCGGGGTAAAGGTGGCTGCCATATTCCTGCTGGATATCTTTTGGAAGGTCCACTAAAACCACACCTGGTTTCCCGGTCCGGGCAATATAAAATGCTTTTTTGATCGTGGCGGCCAGATCCTTCCGGTTCCGGACGGTAACGGCATATTTGGTGATACTTCTGGTAATGCCAACGATATCTACTTCCTGAAATGCGTCATTGCCGATCAGGCTGGTGGGAACCTGGCCGGTAAAGCATACCAGGGG
>Ga0153999_1001196_pt1 | contig 10455 bp, 13 predicted proteins | sample TSNC083MetaG_FD_104675 | JGI IMG/M metagenome (GOLD analysis project Ga0153999, IMG submission 104675) | Attine ant fungus gardens microbial communities from North Carolina, USA - TSNC083 MetaG | ecosystem: Host-associated > Fungi > Mycelium > Unclassified | place: USA: North Carolina, Lumber... | reverse complement strand
TAAAAACTATTTCAAATATGTATACAAAATTATTATCAGTTACAGGAAGGAGAAAGGAATGATCGAATTATCTGAAGCAATGACATTGGCCAGTCAGTTAAATACGGAAACGACCGGACGAACAGTTGAATTGGTAAAAGGCCCATCATATCAGCATAAGTTTACATGGTTTTATCCGGATGCTGCTGCCTATAACAAAAGCCTGAAAGGAAGTAAGGTGCGAAGCACTTCGGCTTTTGGAATTTTTACGGAAATGGATTTTGATAATAATATGAAGTTGAGTTTTCATGATGGGATTAATGTGAGACTTCTGGATGCCGAGGCAAAGATACCGGCAAAGTATCAGCTGTTGATCCGGTTTTGCGATGGCGTAATGCTGGTCTTTACTGTGGTGATGTACGGTGGTTTTGCCTGCCATAGCGGAGAATATGATAATCCTTATTATCTCAAAAGCAAAGAAGCCATTTCACCTCTTACCCCTGACTTTGATATGGACCATTTTACAGCTTTGCTAAACGGGGTGAAGCAGGCAATAAGCGCAAAGGCATTTCTTGCAACCGAACAGCGTATCCCCGGTCTGGGGAATGGCTCTCTCCAGGATATTCTGCTAAAATGCAAGATCCACCCGAAGCGGAAAATAGAAACCCTGTCTATGCCGGAAAAAGAAAATATGTTTCAAGTTGTCAAGAATACGTTTGAGCAAATGGCGGAACAGGGCGGCCGTAGTACGGAGAAGGATTTGTACGGAAATCCGGGTGGCTATCAAACCATTTTATCCAAAATTTCATTGAATAAGCCCTGCCCCTATTGCGGCGGGCAAATTGAAAAGCAGACTTATCTTGGCGGGGCGGTATATTATTGCAGTAACTGTCAGCCGTTCGCGTAAAGAATAGCATAACGCATCTAAATATGTTATTATTTTAATGGAGGTGATAAATTATGGATTTTATTTATCGTTCGAATCAGATTGCTTTATATGACACAGAAGAAAAACTAATTGCCGAAGTGACATTTCCTAACGTGGATGACAATACGGTCAATATTGACCGTACCTTTGTCGATGATTCACTGCGGGGCCAGGGTGTTGCCGGAAAACTGATGGAGGCAGCGGCGAAAGAACTGCGGGCTCACAATAAGAAAGCGGATCTAACCTGCACGTATGCCACAAGCTGGTTTGCGAAGCATCCAGAGTACAATGATGTAGTAAGAGAAGATGAAAATATGGAAGATATTAAAAACTGACAAATGCAAGGATAAAAGAATTGATGTCGTAGCCTATCGGCAGAGAGGACGTACACGCATAATTTCAAATGCCGCACATATACTACTATAAAAGTAATTGTGTGGCATTTGTTAATGACTCGAGAAAACAAAGAAAGACAGGACAGCAGAGATTCACTTCGAAATAGAATGGCAAATGCGGCTAATATGCCAAAAGATGTTGTTTTGGGTGTGCCGATCATTACCATGACCGGACGGCTGGAGTTAAGTGTTGAAAATTATAATGGAATTATTGAATATACAGATATTCTGGTCCGTCTTAGTACGAAATCGGGACAGATTAAGATCGTAGGGAAGCACCTGCAAATCGAATATTATACCAGCGATGAAATGAAAGTGACCGGTCAAATTAAATCGGTTGAATATTGTTAGAAGGAGGGACGCATGGTGCTGATTTCACTCATTCGATATCTGCGCGGGTATTTGCGGATCCGGATCATCGGTTATTCACCGGAGCGATTTTTGAATTTATGCAGTTATAATCATATATACCTTTGGGGATTGGCGCCTGACAGGAATGCTTATGAACTAAATATAAGCATTCGGGGATTCCGGAAATTAAAACCGATCATAAAAAAGACAAAGACAAAGGTCACCATTGTAAAGCGACATGGTCTGCCTTTTTTTTTACATAAATATCGCAAACGAAAAATGTTCTTTTTAGGTGTTTTGATGTGTATCGCCAGCATATATATCATGTCGCTTTTTGTCTGGGATATTGATATCCAGGGGAATCGTAAAAGAACCGACGAAAGTATTATCGAATTTCTGCAGACCACAGAGGTCGGGCATGGGATGCGGATATCGCAAATAGACTGCGACCGGATCGTAAAAGATATCCGCAAGGAATATGATGATATTATCTGGGTATCGGCTTCAATTCAGGGCACCAGACTGATTATTCAGGTGAAAGAAAATTCAGACAAAATGGAAACCCAGGGAGAAACCGAAGAGGTGGATTCGGGGCCGACGGATATTGTTGCGACAAAGGATGGAACTATCACCAGTATCATCACCCGCAGCGGCGTTCCGCAGGTGCATGTTGGCGACACCGTAAGTGCCGGAGATCTCCTGATCAGCGGCAATGTCGAAGTGAAAAACGATGCCGGTGAAGTGATCAATTATCAGCATCAGGAATCCGATGCCGATATTTACGCGCAGACAACTTATGAGTATAGCGATACCCTTGATCTGACATACTATGTAAAAGAATATACCGGATACAACAAAAGTCTGTTTTATCTTAGAGTCGGAACCCGGTATTTCCAGTTTGGTAGTCTGGAAAACTCGTATGAAGAAGCGGAAAGCTATTCGGAAGAGTCAAGGTTGACCTTTGGTGATGATTTTTATCTGCCATTCTCTTATGGTGACCGGGTTGTCCGAGAATATGTATCGGTACCCAAAACATATACGGAAACGGAATTCCAAGACATATTAAACAATAATTTTACCCGTTTTTGTGATGATTTAGAGAAAAAGGGGGTAGTAATTATCGAAAATAATGTTAAAATATACAAGGGACAGGATAATGCTGCGGCCAAAGGTACCATAACCGTAACCGAACTGATCGGAAAGAAACAGGCCGCTGACGTTATTAATATAGATGAATCAGAGGAACAGGAAGGAACAAGCGATGGGAATACAGGAAACGTTGATTGATATGCCGACAGAACATGAAAAGAATGTCTTCGGTCAGTTTGATACATTTGCCAAGAAAATTGAGCGAATGCTGCATGTAACATTTATCGTCCGGGACGGAACGGTTAAATTGCTGGGCGAAAGTGCCCGGGTAGAAATGGCGAAGCAGGTACTAGAACAGCTTACCGAATTGTCGCGGCGGGGAAATGAAATACAGGAACAAAATGTCGACTATGCGTTAGCGCTGGCGATGGAACACAGTGACGAAAACATTCTTGAAATTGACAAGGATGTGATTTGCCACACCCTGCAGGGGAAACCAATTAAGCCCAAAACACTGGGGCAGAAAAAATATGTCGACGCGATCCGGAAGAAGATGATTACGTTTGGGATCGGACCGGCCGGAACCGGAAAAACCTATTTGGCGATGGCGATGGCAATTACGGCATTTAAGAGCAACGAGGTGGGAAGGATCATTTTAACCCGGCCGGCAATTGAGGCCGGTGAGAAACTGGGCTTTCTGCCCGGTGATCTGCAGAGTAAGATTGATCCATACCTGCGTCCGCTTTATGATGCACTCTATCAGATTATGGGCGCGGAGGGTTTCATCAAGAATTCTGAGAAAGGCTTGATTGAGGTTGCACCGCTTGCCTATATGAGGGGCCGGACTCTGGATAATGCCTTTATTATTCTGGATGAAGCACAGAACACAACGCCGGCGCAGATGAAAATGTTTTTAACCAGAATCGGTTTCGGCTCCAAAGTCGTTGTAACCGGCGATATCACGCAGAAGGATTTACCGGTGGGACAAGCCTCCGGACTGGATGTTGCGGTAAAAGTGGTGAAAAATATCGAAGATATCAGCATTTGCAATTTAAGCAGTAAGGATGTGGTTCGTCATCCGCTGGTTCAGAAAATTGTGAAGGCATATGAAAATTATGAAACGCGAACCACGAAAATCAAATCGAAAAGGAAGCGGTAATGGAACTATTTTTTGAAGAAGAAGGCAGCGGCACACTGCCGCTTAATTGCGAACCGCTGGCCCGACAGGTAATCGAAGCGACACTTGATAGTGAAGGGTGTCCTTATGAGACGGAAGTAGAACTTCTGTTAACAGACAATCAGGGAGTCCGGGAGTTGAATGCCCGGTTCCGGGATATCGATCGTGCTACCGATGTGCTGTCATTCCCGATGCTTGATTTCACCGAACCCGGTTCCTTTGATTGGCTGGAAACGGCAGTGACATGTTTTAATCCCGAAACCGGGGCACTTCCGCTGGGCAATATTGTGATATCCAAAGAGAAGGTACTTGAGCAGGCAAATGCCTATGGACATGCTCCCAAACGGGAATTTGCTTTTTTAATTGTACATAGTGTGTTACACTTATTGGGATACGATCATATTACTGGGGATCAGCGGACTTTAATGGAGGAGCGTCAGCGCACCGTTTTAGAAAGGCTGGAAATATTACGATAGATAACGAGGTGTTTTATGGGCAGCAAGAAGAGTAAAAGTTCAAATAGCTTTCTGGTTCAGGGAAGTGTATTGGCCGTCGCCGGAATCATCAGCAGGGTGATCGGTGTTGCGTATCGGATCCCATTATTGAATATCATGACTTTAAAGGGCCAGGGCTTTTATGACGTGGCCTTTCAAATATATCAGATTGCCCTTTTACTGACTTCATACAGCCTCCCCCTGGCCGTATCGAAAATGGTCTCCGCACGGATGGCGAAAGGGCAAAAGAAAAATGCCTACCGGGCTTTTAAAACCGCACTTTTGTTCGCCTTTCTGATCGGCCTTATCACTGCTCTGATCGTTTTCTTTGGCGCCGAATTTATCGCCGCCAAGATCATGTCCATGAGTTTAAGCATTTACGCGCTGCGGATTCTGGCACCTTGTCTGGTGGTTGTAGCCGTAATGGGTGTGATGCGGGGCTTTTTCCAGGGACTTGGCACAATGATGCCGACTGCGGTAACCCAGATCCTGGAACAAATCGTAAACGCGGCGGTCAGCCTGATCGGTGCCAAAGTGATGTTAAGTTACGGGGAAACGCAGGCCGTTGATCAAGGAAACGATTTGCTGACAGCAGCCTATGCAGCGGCCGGGGGAACCATAGGAACCCTTGCCGGAGCGCTGATTGGTCTGTTGTTCCTGACTTTTTTATTTTATGCTTATAAAGACCGGCTGAAGCGGCGGCTTAGAAGTGACCGTTCTGCTCATCGTGAATCATACCGCATGATCATCAAAGTCATGCTGCTGACCATTGCGCCGGTAATCTTAAGTACCGGGGTTTATAATCTGCAAAACATTCTGGATAACGGAATCTTTAACCGGATCATGCTCATCCAGGGTCTGAGCGAAGAAGAATACTCGGAACTGAGCGGTAAAATGTCGCAGTTCAATACATTATTAACCGTACCGCTGGCTATCGCCAACGCTCTGGCATCTTCGCTGATCCCAAGCCTGGTGGCGGTTGTCCAGAGCGGGCATCGACGGAAGATCCATCAAAAAATCCACATCGTCATTCGGTTTACAATGCTCATTGCCATTCCCAGTGCGGTCGGATTTTTTGTCCTCGCCCGCCCGATCAATGACCTGTTCTTCCATGTCGATAACAATGTGCAGGCCATGTTGATGCGTATTGGTGCGATTTCGGTTATCTTTTTCTGCCTGTCAACGGTAACAAATGCCATTCTGCAGGGCTTAAACCGAATGATGGCACCGGTAAAAAATGCCGCCATATCGTTAGTCATACACCTGATCGTCCTGATTATCGCGCTGGTGGTGCTCAAGTGGAATGTCTATGGGGTTATTCTCAGTAAAACGGTATTTGCCCTGTGCATGTGCATAATGAATGCACATGTCATCCGGGAAACCTGTGGTTATATTCAGGAACAGCGGCGAACCTTTGTCATTCCGGGAATTGCCTCCGTTATCATGGGTATCGTTACGTTTATCATGTACCTGCTGCTGGATATTACCATCGGCGGATATCTTGCGACGATCATCGCCGTTGTGATTGCAATTATCACTTACATCATCAGCCTGCTGATGCTGGGCGGTATATCGGCGGATGAAATACTTGCGCTGCCCAAAGGGGCAAAGATCGTCAGGATGCTGGAACGACTGCATCTGCTGAAAAAGGAGTATTATTAACATGAAACCAATCAAAAAAGCGGCGCTCCTTCATGATTTGTGCGGAATGGGGAAAGCAGCGCTGACCAATATGCTGCCGATTTTAAGTGTTATGGGTGTCGAAGCATGTCCCCTGCCGACCATGCTGTTGTCGACTCACACCGGTGGTTACGGCATTCCGGCAGTGAAAAGGATTCCCCCCGACTTTGTGAAAGCCTGTGCGGATCATTACAAGCGCGAGGGAATTCAATTTGATGTCATCTTTGTCGGGTATCTCGGCGATACCGCAATGATTGAAGCCATCGAATATTTTATCAGCAGTTTTCCGGATACCAAGGTCATTCTCGATCCAATTATGGGGGATCATGGAATCTTTTATAAAAATTTTGACCACGAATATAGTAACGCCATATCGGCATTACTGCCAAACGCCGACCTCATTCTTCCCAATCTGACTGAATGCTGTCTGCTTCTTGGAATTCCATTTAAAGAAACATTTTCTGAAAATGAATTAAAGGCTATTGGTGTGGAATTGCGACGCCGGTTCGGTGTCAAAGACATGGTGATCACCAGTATCACCATCCGAAATCGTAAAAAAGGCATCATGTTATATGAAGCCGATCGTTTTGCGGTGCTCGACAATACTTACATCGACTGTGAGTATCATGGTACCGGTGATGCCTTTGATGGTGTATTAGTCGGCGAATATCTAAATAACCGGACGCTGGTCGAATGCGTGCGAAAGGCTCATGATTTTGTCTACGAATGCATCAAAGAAAGCAACAAATATCAATATGACGAGCGGGAAGGCCTGCTGATCGAAAGAAATCTCCATATGCTTGTATAAATCGAATAATTAGAGCCAATACTGTATCCAAAGGAGTTGTTTCGTTATGAAAGCAAAGTATGGTATTGGCCTTTTAATTGCATTTATAATATGCATGGCGTTGTTTTCCGGCGCTTATTACTTGAGTTACCGGAATTTAAAACAACAGCTGGCTGAGGCAGAAGAACAAATAAAGCAGGAAGAGCAGGCTCGCCTGGAAGAGGAAATGGCGGTCGCGACCGAAGGAGATGCCAGTCAGGCCGATCAATTTTATCTGCTTCCGTTAAATGGCTATGTAGTTGTGTATTTAAGTGATAAAACTACGGTTTATGAATATACCAATATTGCGATGGATCATTTACCTGAAAATGTTCGGACTGAAGTAGAAAATGGCAAAGGAATCGCGACAGAAATAGAACTTTATGGTTTTTTAGAAAATTATTCGAGTTAGTGAGTAGACTTGGATTATCTTTTCGTGTAAAATAAGGAAAGATATTTCAGGGAGGTTGGAAGACATATGAAACCGGAGAAAATTGCAAGAATAAATGAGTTATACCGCAAATCCAAAGCAGAAGGCTTAACCGATGCCGAAGCAAAAGAGCAGAAGATCCTGCGTCAGGAATATATCCTCGCATTTCGCGAAAACCTGCGGGGACAGCTTAATAATATTTCAATTAAGGAACCGGATGGCTCAATTACGGATTTAGGTGAAAAATATGGAAAAAGAAACGGACATTAAGAAAAAAATGCTCCGCAAGCAGATCGCCGCTGCAAGGATGGCTCTGGAACCGGCTGACCGGGAGGCAAAATGCCAAAGCATTTTCCGGAAGGTAACAGAACATCCGGCTTTTTTGCGCGCCGATTTGATCTATAGTTTTGTTGACGCCAAGGGCGAGGTGGATACCCATCAGCTTATCCGGGAAGCCTGGCGGCAAAGGAAGCGGGTGGCCGTCCCGCGAATTGAAAGACGGGAAATGCACTTCTATTTCATAACCGAATTTAATCAATTGGAGCCCGGCGGGTTCGGGATTTTAGAACCAACCGCGGATTGTCAGCCGGCGGCAAGAATCGACTCCGCTTTGATGATCATGCCCGGAATGGTCTTTGACCGTGAGGGACACCGGATCGGCTACGGCGGCGGCTATTATGACCGCTATTTAGCTGAGCACGGAGGTATGCCAACGATCGCCGTTGCGTTTGATCTGCAGGTTTTAGAGCAGATTCCATCTGAGGCTCATGATATCAAACCGGATATCCTGATTACCGAAAACGGAGTGATAAAGTTTTAGAATACATATACAAAGGGGATTACGAGTGAATACAGAGAATCTGGAAACAATATTAAATACCATCGATTTACGGTCGGAACCGCCCGGAACCGAACCGATGCGCCAATACTATTTTATCAAAAAAGCCCGGGAATTTGTAAAAACCGAGAAAGAAAGACTGGGCTGCGACCCGGTTGCTGTCATTACGACCTTTGGCTGTCAGATGAATGCCCGCGACTCCGAGAAATTAGTCGGAATCCTGGAGCAGATTGGTTATGTGGAAGGAACGGATGAACAAACAGCGGATTTTGTTATTTTCAACACCTGTACCATTCGTGAAAATGCCAATCTGAAAGTGTATGGACGGCTGGGACGGCTGAATAAAGTTAAAAGAAACAACCCGCAGATGCTGATCGGATTATGCGGCTGTATGATGCAGGAACCGGAAGTGGTGGAGAAGATAAAGAAAAGCTATCGCTTTGTCGACTTTATTTTCGGCACCCATAATATTTTCAAATTTGCCGAACTGATTTCAACCCGCTTTGAATCGGGAACAAGGGTCATTGATATTTGGCAGGATACTAATGAGATCGTGGAAGATCTGCCGGTTGAACGCAAATTTTCGTTTAAATCCGGAGTTAATATCATGTTCGGGTGTAATAATTACTGCACTTATTGCATTGTGCCGTACGTCCGGGGACGGGAACGGAGCCGGAATCCAGAAGATATTGTCCGGGAGATCAAAGAACTTGCTGCGGATGGTGTGGTCGAGATCATGCTGCTGGGACAAAACGTGAATTCTTACGGTAAAGATCTGGAGCAGCCGCTGTCTTTTGCCCGGCTTCTTAATGAAGTGGAAAAAATAGATGGGATACGCCGTATCCGGTTTATGACCTCGCATCCTAAGGATCTATCGGATGAATTGATTGAAGTGATGAAACATTCAAAAAAAATATGCCGGCATTTGCATTTACCGGTGCAATCGGGAAGCAGCCGGGTTCTGAAGAAAATGAACCGCCAGTACACAAAAGAATCGTATCTGGAACTGGCCGGGAAGATTAAAGCAGCGATTCCGGATATGTCACTGACAACCGATATTATTGTTGGATTCCCGGGTGAGACGGAAGAAGACTTTCAGGAAACGATGGAAGTTATAAAACAGGTGCGTTATGACAGTGCATTTACGTTTATTTATTCTAAGCGGACCGGAACACCGGCGGCTACGATGGAAAACGAAGCGTCAGAGGCAGAAATCAAGGATCGTTTTGATCGTTTGCTGAAGGAAGTTCAGGTGATTTCTGCCGAGATGTGCAGCAAATACCAGGGGACGATTCAGGAGGTTCTGGTCGAGAGTGTTAATGAACATGACGAAACGCTTGTAACCGGACGAATGAGTAATAATCTGCTGGTGCATTTTGAAGGAGATTTTGATTTAATCGGTAAACTGGTTGACGTAGAATTAACCGTATGCAAAGGATTTTATTACCTTGGCGAAAAAATCGAAAGAGACTCATAATTCTACCTGAAAATGTCTAAACTATCTATTGAGACTAAAGTTACACAGCGAGGACATTTTTTAATGAAACGAATAAGTGAATGTTTATTTTTATGGGCTTTAGGGGGCTGCATCTATTACGGTATCGAAGTGACATTCCGCGGCTTTTCCCATTGGTCCATGTTTGTTTTAGGTGGAACATGCATGGTGTTCTTCTGGCTCCAAGGTTATGTTTTAAATTGGCAAGTTCCATTATGGCTGCAAATTATCCGGTGCATCATATTTGTAACAGCCGGTGAATTCATCACCGGTATTATCGTAAATAAATGGTTTAACCTGGCAGTATGGGATTATTCCGATCAACCCTTTAACATATTAGGCCAGGTATGTCTGCCATTTGTAATCATCTTTTCCGGTTTATGTGTCATAGGAATTTTTTTAAGCGGTTATCTGATTCACTGGCTTTATCAGGAACCAAAACCCAATTATTTCGTGATCTGGGAAGATATATAGTGAATTGCGGCGGTATGTAGGATACAGCCGCAATTTTTCTCTTTCATATCTACACGGAAAATGTTATAATATTTTTTGGATTATTACGAAAGAAGAGGAATTATATTTTGGAAATAAATGCAGCACAACTAACGCCAATGATGCAGCAATATCTGGAAACCAAAAAGGAAAACCCAGACTGCATTCTGTTCTATCGGCTGGGCGACTTTTACGAAATGTTTTTTGACGATGCGTTAACCGTCACCAAAGAACTGGACATTACACTTACGGGAAAGAGCTGCGGACTGGAAGAACGCGCG
>Ga0153999_1001195_pt1 | contig 10457 bp, 11 predicted proteins | sample TSNC083MetaG_FD_104675 | JGI IMG/M metagenome (GOLD analysis project Ga0153999, IMG submission 104675) | Attine ant fungus gardens microbial communities from North Carolina, USA - TSNC083 MetaG | ecosystem: Host-associated > Fungi > Mycelium > Unclassified | place: USA: North Carolina, Lumber... | reverse complement strand
GCTGTCTCCTTCTCTGGTTTTATCGCCGGCGTGCAGTAAAACAGGATTTCTCATGGGATGAAATTTATAAAGAATTCTCCATTCCTGATTCCCCGCTGTTATCCTTAACTCCCGCAGGCTTAACTTCGAGCCCTTAATCGCTGAGGATACTGGGTAGCCTAAATTCGTTCCCTCGTCTTTTAATAGACGAATTGCCCCATGTATTTTCATCCTTATTTTTTCTGGCATTTTTTCATTAATTCTATGAAAATTTTGGGATTCATCAATTTTACAAGACACAACATACCACCTCAGAATTAATGTTTACTTTATTAATACATAGTATTTATCACGTCAATAATATGTCGTTGTTAATATAACGTAATAAAACCGGGATGACCATTTAACAGCCATCCCGGGAAACGAAAGAGTTTCTCTCTTGAGGTGTTAAAGCAGCTCAGCGGAGGTTTTATCGTCGAATTCAATTTGGATCTTGACTATACCGCCCAAGGCGTTGGCGTAGTTAATGAGGGCGGATAATTTCATATCCTCGATGTCCGCGTCGTCCTCGAACTGAGCCGCTATTTCCTTCACATCCTTCATTCTCTCCGATAGTTCCTCCAAGCTGATTTTTTGAGCCTCCCTGATTTCATGAATTCCCAAAATTACCTTCATTATTTGGGTGCCCATATCAACCTCGATATAATCCGCTTCCGTATAATCGTGGGTTAGTATCTCCCGCAACTCTGTATCCCAATTTTGTCTGTTGAACCTGAATCTAAATCTATGCATTACACTAACCACCTTTTCCTCTTTCAGAATAAATAATAACGTCCATTAGCTCTCAAAGGCTAATATAATATATAATTTTAAATATGTCAAATAAATAATGTGTTAAATAGTTCGCGCGTGCGTTTGGTTCTGGACTTTCTTTTTGGTCATGAAGATCTCGTTTTTAATATCCGCTTCCGGATACAGCCTTTTGAAGTCATTTTGTAAAAAATCCAGATACGCTTTCTCGGCGACGGGAATATTTTTTTTGTACCAGCTGTCTCCTTCCCTGGTTTTATCGCCGGCGTGCAGTAAAACGGGATTTCTCATGGGATGGAATTTATAAAGAATTCTCCATTCCTGATTCGCCGCTGTTATCCTTAACTCCCGCAGGCTCAACTTAGAGCCCTTAATCGCTGAGGATCTTGGGTAGCCTAAATTTGTTCCCTTATCTTCCAGTGAAAAAATGGCACTGTCTATTTTTTTCTTAATATCTTGTGATACATCTTTAATAATTTCCCGAAAATTTTTAGACTTATCAGCTTTACAGGACACAACATATCACCTCAAAACTAGCTAACTAAAAGCGGGATTGCTTTTTTACAAGCCTCTAGCCGAGCAAAACCTAAATACCTTGAATCAAACCCATAAGGACTGTCGCTGATAAGCCACACCTCATTCTTTTGAAGCACATAAGGCAGTGGAAACGGCGTTAGAGGTCGTCCAGATCTGTCTTCTTCAAATACTCTCGAATTTTTCACGAGGACGTTATTAATATAAATTTGTCCGTTTCTAGTTTCTACCAAATCTCCTGCTATTCCTCCAACTTGTTTCAAAAATGGAATAGTGCCCCGCGCATTTGTTTTAAATGGATAATGTCGATACTGTTCAAACGCCGCAAAATTGCCCACATCTATTTTTACGTAATCACCGCGACTAATCTTGGAGTTTGATATACACCAAATCCCTACCGGTACTGAAGGTGTTACATTCAGCGCTAATACTTCGAAAAAAAAGAAGGACGCAATTACCATCCCCAAAAAAACAAGCGAAAACGCGGCGCACAAGGTAGGCTTATCGGCCGGACGAACCTTTATTTTAGTCATAAAGCTTGTCACAACACGCAGGAGCCGGAATCTTTTTTCTTTCCGAAAAAACCGGATCTTGAAAATATAGTATCTGCCTGCCGTAAATTGGCGGGAAACCAGCAGGAAACAAAAGCATATCCCCTGCTTTAGTAATATTACCGTCCTTATCTTTTTCTGCTCCAGGCAACTGCATACATTCATCCGGCGAAAGTAATTTTCGAGCTACAAGCTGTTGCTGCGTTGAAATAGACTTTCTGGCAAAAAAACCGCTACCACCCTGATAAGAGACTGTTTCATTCTCAACTATTACCGTTCCAGTCCCGGTTTTATCGGATAAATATTGAGCCGTCTCTAACCTATTAGGCGCATAGGCAATTTGCAGATGACAATTGCCGGTGATCCCTTCCTCCTTACCGTAGATCGCGTACAATTGGGCTAAATCCTGGGTAATGAGCATGAGTTTTATATTCCAGCCCCTGAAATACGCAATCGCGCTGGATATGATATTCACACGTCCAATTGCCGGGAATTCATCGAGCAGCAGAAGAAGTCTATGTTTGTAAGGCGCTACCATCTCTCCATTTTTGACCGTCATTTCCGGCATTAACGCGTATAGCATCTGCGTAAGGAAGAGCCGAATAAGCGGCTTCAATCGATCAATATATGCGGGATTAATCACCATATAGAGTGCCACCGGCGTATTACTATCCATAATATCGACCATTTTAAAATGGCATTTATTAGTATTCGAGACAATGACGGGGTCAGAATACAACTCCAAATATTTCACCGCCGAGGACAGGACGGATGAGGCCTCCGGAGCCTCACGGTTTAACATTTCCATTGCGACTTTTTGTACAAGCGGATGACACTTAGATTCGAGCGCATTGCCCCTTGTATCGTAAAATACCTGACCATCCAAGGCATGTTCATATTGCATCCATTCATTCATGGTATCTTCGTAGGATTGTGCAGGTTTTGTCAATTCACCCAGGACATCGGCAAGGTTGCCGTTTGTTCCTTCCTTACGTGATTTATAGAGTATATGAGTAATCGCGCCCGAAAGTAAGCTTCTAGCCGTAGATTCCCAATGGTCGTTCTTCTGTTTACCCTCCGGATCGGCCAGGATTCCAGATATATTCATAACATCACCAGTTTCATATGGTGTCCCCAAACGTATTTCTTCTATAGGATTGTGCGCCGCTGAGCGCCCCGATACCGCGTCCGTTGGATCCCAGCGCAAAACCTTATAGCCTTGAGACTGCTTAAATCCTGCGGTAAAACCCCAATTTTCACCCTTTATATCCAGATTAACGATAGACATATCGGATTCAGCCAGCAGCGTTGGCAGAACAATCCCTACGCCTTTGCCGCTGCCAGTCGGCGCAAAGACAAGGACATGCTGTTTGCCATTATCTCGTAAGTAATATTGGCGTCCATTCCCCTGATCGATCCAGCTGCCAACATAAATACCTTCTCCGGATTTTCCTAGAGGTGGTAAAAGACCCGCTGCTTCAATGTCTTTTCGTTTGGCAAACTGGGCAGACCCATGTACAGTCTTTGCCGACCGCGAGGAACTTAAGGATAAACGAGTACCTAGTATTAAACACAGAATGCCGGAACCGGAGCCTAAGAACAGCAACAAAAAACTTTTTTTAAATGGTTTATAATTGCCATGTTTATGTTTATAGGTTTCAGACCAGGTAAATAATTTAAACGGCTGATAAAATTTTATACCTGCGATTTTTACCCCTCCCGCTAACCGGTTTTTTCCCACCGTCATAGCAAAATGTTGCGTTCCGGCAAAGCAAGACAACAATATTATGAATATACCGACTATCGCAATTTTTCTCCCCGGGTAAATTCTTTCTTTCTTGTGTTGATAAGAAAATTCACCCTCTTTAATCCTTGTATTACCCATAAATATCCTCCTGGTATTGTTACAAAATACAAGATTTTTTATTACACTATTTGTAATGACCGCGACCTGCTTTTATTCTTTGCTAGTTCCTGTGATTGTGTCTGCGATAGAATTTTTACTTTAGCTTTTTCTCCTGTAGGCTGATAGCTGATAGTACACCGACAGCCTTTTTTAGGCTGGCTGGATTGGGAAAACGCATTTGACTTATGTACTATCAGGGAAACTTTACCCACCTTTTGAACTGTGATTTCTCTATCGACATATAGGATATCTCCTTTATAAGTACATGCCGTCTGTGCCGCATAAACTTTGATATTTTGGGGAGCTGTATCACACAGTAGTTTTAGCTCCTTGACTTTATTTATAGTTTCCTCGCCAAGGATATTTTTTGCCGATTGCGTTTGGCTGACCTCGTGCCGTTGCGTTCTACCATGCTGTAAGATAAAATCTGCCGCCTTTTCGGCCGCAGCGGCAGCCCGAAAAAAATCATTGGGATCTTTTTTAAGCATATTGATGTAATGCTGGACATATGCGGCTTGATTTTGGCGGTGTCCTTCCGACAGTTTTAGCCCGACTTCTGGCTGCACAAACATTGAACATATCTCTGCAATGAGTTCTTCTTTCGCCCTAAAATTCATATTAGAGTAATTTTCTACAATCTTCCTGTCAATTCTTGTTTCATGACCGGTCCAGTGACCAAGTTCATGCAGTACCGTGGAATAATACCCTTCTTTATTATGAAAAAGGCTTTTTTCAGGCATGTATATAGTATCTGTCTTAACGTTATATTGAGGTTGATCGCCAAGATGTTCTATTTTGGCTCCTGTCTTTTTTATTAATTCTTCTGCTTTTTCAACCGGATTCCACTGATGACTGTTCGCCGCTGTGAACGGAGGCACGCCCTCAAGCTGAGAAGCATGGAACATCGGATATAACATTACTTTAGGTCTAGCGAGTCTAACCATCTCTTCTATTTCTGTTCCGGTTTTCGTGTCTGTTTTCTTCTGTTTTTCCTCAAAAACCCAATATTCCGTATGAGCCTTGGCTTTCTCACCTTTCTTAACTATCCAGCCGGCATTGTTTGCTTGTTTGAAGGTGCACCAACGAGGGTCGTTCTGGAATCTCGGCATCTGCTTCTGAGCAATCATCAGCCGAATGGCATTGCTTCCCTGGTATCTATAGCCAGATTTGGCGTTTTGTGGCATATCCATCTGGTTCCAATCCTGCTGCCACGGCGCCGTACCTCTTTCTATGGCAGCAACTAAATAATCAACGATTTCCTTTCTTTGATCAAAACATCTGTTCATTGCACTTACACCGCTTTTAACTGTTCGGTGTCAATTTCTTCCTCTACCTCCGGAACCTCGTCCGGCGCGACGTAACCTTGGCTGTCGAGTTGGCTCGGTGCCACTCCGCAAAGTTCCATCATTACCTCTTGTTCGGCTTTTGTCATTACTTTCTTCTCCTCTCTTTTTCTTTTCGGCCCTGTGAGCCTTCGCCACTGTTTCCTGCAACTCAAGGTTCGTAATTTTAATGCCATTTTGCGCCGCGATATCTATACAGAGTTCTTTATATTTTTTGCTACCGTGGATTTCACAGCCACCCCACTTTGCCGCCGCCAGTTGTAAAGTAGCCAAAACCGCTTCTTTTGTAACTATCGTTGTCCGAATAGACAAGCCTGTATCGACCAGCAACGGCTTATCTTTATCCTTTTTCCTGTAACCGACCCCTCCAGCGATTTTTACAGTTTCAAGCGCAAAAATTCCGATACTTTTTTTCTCTTCCTGCCCTTCTTTTATTGCAGTCACTGCATTTCGTATATATTTTTTCTTACTACAACGGCTTCTATTAAGTTGCTCCCGTAGATTTTTTCTTTCCTGGGCGTGTTGATCCAGCAAGTCCCGACGTTCTTTTGCCATCGCAACAGCCATGACGGATTGTATAAAATTACGTTCCACGCCCCGACCTTTCCAGCTTCCACTGAAAGTCTCGGTTCTATTCAACTTTTGTATTGCTTTTAATTCTGTGAATTCTTGCGATTGTTTCTTTCGTAATTCAGTCCAAAGTTCTTTTTCTGTTTTTTCCTCTTTCTTAGTTACCACGCCAATATTTTTATTTTGTTCTTTTGGCTGAATTTTTTTATTCTCAGATTGAACCGAATCAGGGATTTCTTTATATTCTCCAAACTTCTTCATTAATTGTGCTAGTGTTAATTTTTTTGAAATATTTGACGCTTTAACCTCCTGATTATCCAGAACAAAAACAGCCCCGCTTCCTTTCTTGCAATAAGTAATATTTTCATTCTTTAAAGCTTCATGAAACTTTTCCCAAGAGCTAAGATTTTGCATAAACGATGAAGTAACAATATCTCTTATTTTTGTCTGCGCCGAGCTCTCACCGGTATGTGCTTCATAGTCACGAGCTTTTTGTATAATTGGCTTTTCTCTTTCTTTTTTATCAACTGCGACTGCAATGACCTGCTCACTAATAATTGTGTAATGTTTACCGTTCAGTTCTCTGCCCCAACCCTGGGCAAGTTCTATTTCCCGAGTCGCTTTTTCAAGCGCCTTTTTTGTCCATCTGTTGGCCGGCTGAATAGCGGCATATGTCTCTGGATGAACCCTGTTGAAAGCGACATGTAAATGGACATGCTCTGTGTCTTTGTGCAATCCATATACGCATTGCGCCTCGTCTAAATTTAAATTTTTAGTTATGATATCTATAGCTTCTTCTACCTGCGCCTGATTTGGGTTTTCGTTAAATGGCCACGAGAGTACGATATGAAATGCGGGTTCTTGTATACGTTTATTTTGTACCGCCGTGCTTTCCATCTCAGTTGCCACAAGCGCAATAAAATTCTGAGTGGTTTCCAGTCCAGGGAAATCTTCAACCAACGATAGATTACGAGTATTAATGTAATTGCATTTATCGCCATGCCCAGCGCCAGCTATGTAACGAACCAGGGCAAAAAAAGAGCTTTTACCGTCTTTACGCGGACTTATGACCTTACCTATCATGAGACAGACAACTGACTTAAATGTTTCACAGCCTCACGAATCTCGAATATGGCAGAAGCTGTATCACTGCTATAAGCGCCATTTGACTCATTATGTACGTGTTTTAGTAACCCGCCAATCCGGCGTAATTCATTAACTACATTTGCTTCGATTTTTGATGTAATACGCCGATTGTTTGCCGCACGGCGTATAAATTCTGAGATAGTAAGACCGCTTGCATTTATTTTAAATAAAAGCGTTTCGTATTCTTGCTCTGATAAGCGCACATGTATTATTTTTGTTTTGTAATGTTTTGTCGTCATGGCTTTTGTTCCTTGTTTTTTATTTACGGAGTCCAGAGGCAGAGCCTCTGGCAAGCCAGCAGAGTAAGAAGCGTAGCGCCGAAACTTGCTGGTGGCACTTGTATCACACGTAGTGTGTGATACAAGTGCCTGCTTGTCCGAGCTTTGTATCCTATATATGTATCACATAAGAACATTAAACAAGAATTAATATACCCGAGGTTTTTAAGAACTATCCGAGAAAAGGTGCGATTTTAAAAGATCGCTATAAAATCTGAATACTACATGCGATATTATCAAAAAAGATAAGAGGAAGGTTAACAAATGAGGGGCTTGAACATAACCTTGGAACGGCTAATGGACATTAAATCGTTTTTAGAGTCGCTCGAAGTACAAGAAAAGAAGGTCTTTTCTAAAAAAGAAGCTGTTGTTTTTTTAAAAACAACTATTGAAGAATTATTTGCAAAGAATTATACGGCGGAAGAAATTTCCAATTTTTTAAAAGATAAAGGGTTCGATATTTCAGCAAGTACACTGCGTAAATGGGTCATGGAAGGATCAAAAAAGCGCGAAACAATAAAGAACACAAAAAATCGTAAATCAGGAACACAAAAAATCATTCCAAAAGAATTAAATAAAGCAAAAAAAGAAGAAAATATAAAACCAGCAGAGACAAAAGTATCGGTTGTCGAAATACAGGATCAAGTTTCCGCTCGTTTTACAATCACAGAAGATACACCGCTTTAAGCCTTCCTTAAGGAGGAAATCAAAGAATGAAATGCTATATAGTTGGTGGCTCTAAGGGCGGTGTAGGAAAGTCAATGATGTCTATAGGATTGATAGACTACTTAACGCGGCTCCAGGAAAAAGAAGTCATATTAATTGAAACCGATACGTCCAATGCAGATGTGGCTAAAATTTACAAGTCTGATACATGTGTTGATATTGTGCCGCTGATACTTGATACCGCCGATGGCTGGATCGAGCTCGTTAATATGCTTGAAAAATCAAAAAAAGATGTCGTTATTAATACGGCAGCTAGATCAATTGATAGTATAGAAAAATACGGAAGTACACTGACAAATGTCTTATCGGAACTAACCCTGGATCTATGTAGTTTTTGGATTATAAACAGGCAGCGTGACAGCCTGGAACTACTTAAAATGTATAGTCAAAATATTCCCGGAACATTGCATGTGGTACGTAACAACTATTTTGGCGGATCTGAAAAATTCGATCTTTATGCTTCATCCAGTCTAAAAAAAGAGCTTTCCTGCCGTGGAGAGACTCTTGACTTTCCCGACCTCGCAGATCGCGTCGCTGATGAAATATACAGCAAGCGCCTCTCCATACCTAAAGCGCTTGAAGAAATGCCTCTCGGCAACAGGGCGGAGTTAATGCGTTGGCGCCATGTGATGTGGAACATGTTTAATGGAGTGCTTTTAAATGATTGACGATAACATAAAAACTTTCGAAACTTTTTTCGGTGAAGGAGCTGAAGAAGAACAACTACATATGCGCGAACTTGCAGAAAAACTAAACATTAAACATAATGACGCTATCTGGATTATTATCTACGTTTTTAATTATTTCGGCCGCCTATATTCAGACCTCCCCCAGCGGGTAGAAAACAGCGCAAAAAATCTCTTGGAGCATGTAAAAGCTGAAAGCGCGACGCTTGCTCAAAAGGAAGTAGATTCAACAAAAGATAAATTAGCGACTGCCGTAATTGAATCAGCTAAAAATATTGCAAGTAATCAAAGCCTTATCAGCTATTTAGTACTAGCTGCCGCCTTTAGCATAGGCGTATTCTGCCTATGTTTGCTTTGTTTTGTCGCTGGCGCAGCGATTGCCGGTAAGGGCTGGGGACGAACCCCCATAGATGCGTTACTTCTGGCTCCGGCAGGTTGGATTTTACCAATCTGCATCACTCCGATGGCCGTGTTTCGCGGATTATACGCTTTTAATGCCTTTCGATATGGCAGGAACAAAAAGGAACTTATACGATTTTTAATCTGTATATCTCTAATTATTTTTGCAATATTAACTATATTTCATATTTTTTAAAACATATTTTATTAGGTGTTTTTATTATATGTAATTTATTAAACGTCAAATAATAAAAATCTCTTGAATGTTAAAAAGTCCATAAAAATTCTTTAATACTAGAAAAATTAACAAGACTTGCGATCGCAAAGCGGATCAACCCAAACAGGAAGAGAAAAAATCCTGAAAAATAATCGACCAGGATAAAATATAAACATAATATTTAAAATATTTTATATTAGATGTTTTTAATATTATATTCTTCTAATATTGGTAGCTTGAATGTAAATTTTATAGCAATCACTTTGCGCCCATGTTTTTCGGTTTCCCAGTCATAGCGCAACGAAGTATGTTGAGTTATTTCTCTATGCGCCGGTTCTAATATTCTGGTACGAAAGAATTTAAAGTTTTTTCTGTGATATGTTTCACAATTTAGAAAATCTTGCAATTTTTCTATATCAATTTTAAAACATAAACAGCTTTGCCAACTAGATAATAATTCAAACAATCGTTGCGTTTTTACAGTAGAAAGTCTTAAATATTCTTGTATCGGATATTGAGTAAAATGCTCTCTTAATTGCAATAAATGCGGTTTTAAATCTCTATGTATATTAATAGTGATTATATTAGTTCTTTTATTTATTTTTAATTTACTAAATAGTGGGTATTTAATTATTTCATCATTATTTATTTTAATTTTTGCAACAACTTCTAGCCATTTATCTGATTGTTTATTTATAATATCATAATATAATCCGCCACGATTCTTTTCAGACATTAATACTGTCATTGGAATATTATAATCTTTAAAATCGGCATCTTCTTTATTTATTTTAGATAAAAAAATGTTAAACAACCGACCAAATAAAACAGAATCAACTTTTGAAATCTCACTGCGTGCTAATTCATTAGATTTAGTAACAACCGCTCTTAATATTTGTGTTTTTGTTTCTTTGGTCAGATTATTTTTTTCGATGATAATGTTTTCAATTTGCATATAATCACCTCTGCCGGAGTTAACATATTATCACCTTATTGGGACACGGATGTCAACTAGTGTCCCAATAAGGTGATATAATTTGATAAGAACGCTTTGCCTGGTGTGGATGTATTAGATCGGATTGGAAAAAGTAAATCAGACGATGGCCTAGCCATGTAATTATAGGTTTACTAAATTTACAATTTACGTTTGTTGTGAACTAAAATTCACTCATCTTTTTTTGCTAAGTTCTTTCAATATGGAAAATTAAAATATATCTGTATGCGCACCTGTTCGGTCAAAATGAACATGTTCATCATCTGCAGCATAAATCAATAACCAGTCAGATTCTATGTGCAAATCACGGCGGGGCTT
>Ga0153999_1001194_pt1 | contig 10461 bp, 15 predicted proteins | sample TSNC083MetaG_FD_104675 | JGI IMG/M metagenome (GOLD analysis project Ga0153999, IMG submission 104675) | Attine ant fungus gardens microbial communities from North Carolina, USA - TSNC083 MetaG | ecosystem: Host-associated > Fungi > Mycelium > Unclassified | place: USA: North Carolina, Lumber... | reverse complement strand
CACAATCACAACCCAGAGTACGCGAAGATGACTAGAAATATTCTCTGGAAGTTGGATTACCATGTCTTGCCGCCACTAGCCTTAGTAGGTCCTAGTGCTATGGTAAATCGTTCCTGATGCCTCACAAATCATGATTAGTTGTGGCTTGTCAATTTCATCGACAGAAGTAACATAGGTAATGCGAGGTCTGTCCATTACTGGGTACTGGGAGTCAGTAGTTCAATTTCGACTTAGAATTGCAGGTTTGGAGCGAGACGCTCATCTTCACGGAAATCAATTCAATACCGTACTTGCTGGTACGCCTTGAACCGGACTGGCATCATGTCAGATTATCTAAAAATTACTCAACCGGGGCAGTCTTTTATGTGACGTGAAAAAATTATGATTTTATTCTATAGTTCACCGCTGAAATGTTCGTAGTTACCTCGTCGTCGAAGTACCTTCGAACAACGTCATGAAGGTGATCAAGCCGAATGTATGAATGTTCCTCCCAGAATACACGCCCGTTCTCATGTGTTCTAGCGCTGGATCCCTATTCTTGTTGCTGTGTGGGGATTCGTAACTATTTTGACATTCCTCGTCGGTCCTGCTTTCAGCTAGATTGATCCGAAGTCTGATGGGCTTAACAGGTTGACAGCTATAGTGGTCTTTTAGCCATCCGTGTCTGCCTTGGTCTTTGTGAGGGCGGCCTACTCCCTGGAATTGTGACCATTTTCTTCTGTACATTGTATGACGCGGTCCATTCTGACCAATCGATTGCAATAGGTCTTGTACCTCAGCACCTTATACAAACGTCATGAATTGCAGCTAAGGTACGTGTATTCACAGCTGGCGTTGCACCCACAGTTACTTGAAACTCCCAGGGTCGGTATATTCTATGCATCTGGCAAGTCATTTAATCGCTAGAATTCATTCCAAAAGTCGTAATGGAGATTACAATAAGCCTCATTGTCCGGAGCCTTTGGTGGTAAGCAAACGAACATCTTGTACCACACTGATTGGCTCTCTTATTCCATTTCCCCAGGTCTTCTCGCTTCAGCAATAATCCAAATGGAAGGTGTGGGCGGTCTCTCAGGTTGGCGATGGATTTTTGTCAGTTCCCTCTTCAAACACAAAGAAAGCCAGCTGACACTGTCAGATCCTCGAGGGTATTGCAACTGTCCTTATTGCTATTGTGGCAGCTAGCGTACTTCCGGCAGACCTGGCTTCTGCGACTTTTCTTACGCAGGAGGAGAGAGAATTCGCTAGTAAGGCGCCTATCAATCAATGATTCAAATTTATCATGTGGGGGATGTAGCTCGACGATTCCGAGAAGACGGTGAACCAATGAAAGGTATTTTGACTCATGAAGTTCTCCAGAAATGGATGAAATAAGAGTGCTCATTCTTTCTTAGAGTCTTCACCACTAAGTGTACAGTTGGAAACATATTCTGAGAACGAGCGTTTTGAATGGAGAGAAGTTAAAAGAGGTAGGTAACCCGTTTTCGCTACTTCATGGCATTCATGAATCTGGGACATTAGGCTTCTTGGACATACAAGTTTGGTTATCCGGTTTCGCCTACTTAGGACTGTTGGTCAGCCTCTACTCGTATTCTCTTTTCTTGTATGTCCATTTTTTCTGGGATTACACACATGCTTCATGTCTTTATAGGCCCACAATCATAAATGGGCTCGGTTACTCGGGGGTACAAGCTCAGTTACGCACAGGCAAGCAATCTGTTCTATTTCAAGTTTGCAGCTTCTGAATGAGAATGTGTCATTCAATAGTACCACCTTATGTCCCAGCTGTATTTCTTACCGGTACGTCTCCATCTGGAACTCCCAGCTTGGGACTTAATTTTGATAGTCCTGGTGGCTTACTTCTCTGATCGTCTCAAATTACGAGGTCCCCTCATCTTGATTTGTTTGCCACTTACTATCATCGGTGAACATCTGTATATCTTGGATATATTTCGGATGCTCAACGTCAGGCATAGGATATATCATTGCCATTACTGCTGCTGATGATACATCGCCGTCTTCTTTATGGCAGCTGGCATGTGAGCTACCGCGTGTTTCTGTGTTAACCATTGAAGAATTGAGTGCTCTTTAACTAGCTATCCAGCTGCGCCCTGCATCCTGTGAGCCTGTACCTCCGGTTGTAAACGTCTTGCCTTACGCGCATTCTGTCCAGGTCTATCTTACCCAATAACAGCCGGGGTCATTACAAGAAGGCCACAACAACGGCCCTGCAGCTCACAATAGCAAACATGGCGTAAGTCAAGCCAGTGTAGAATTCTTGTCTTGTCATATTGAATGCGACCACAGCGGCTTCCCCGCCACCTTTGCTTATACGCAAGGTAAATGGTTTAGAATGTACTGGTATAGTTTTTTTATAGCCCATTATTAGATCAAGCGCCCGAGTATCGCAGAGGTCACTCAATTGTTCTAGGATTTGTGCTTTTAGCATGGATACTTACAGCGGCTAATGTGTACGTATACTTTGTCCTCTTGACGTCTTTCTAAGTCTCGTATGGGTTTCAGGTGGTACTGCGTTTGGGAAAACAAGGCAAGACGCGAGGGGCGTCGTCAAGGTAACATCGACAATTATCTGCTCTTGATAAGAGAGGGAAAAACTCAGGCCCCCATTGGAGACCGACATCCTGACTTCTTGTTCACTCCATGAGTAGTTCTGGAAAAAGAAATATGTTAGTGGAATATACTGCAAGAACATACACAAGAATACAGATTGTACAATATACGACTACACGATTCTTCAGTCAGAATGATGAGTCCAACTCTGTAGCAATGAATACGGCAAAAAAGTGCGGTTGTAAAAAATTTGTAAAAATTTGTGGTTGCAAAATGGGTCATGACCCAAGGAAGCTAGGAAAGCTGTCAGTGGATAGGTATTCCGACATTCAACTAGAAACATACTTCTTGTTAATCTCGTCGAGGAAAGGCTCGAAATTGACCTTGGCTCTGCCATCAAAAAGGATCAAGCAGGTCTGTTTCTCATACTTGGCTTGCAGCAGATCTTCCATCCGGATGTTTTGTGTAGCAACTTGACTCGTGATGCCGAGCATCGTTGACTCCAGGATCAGCGTGAAGACGCCGACAGAGTCGGAAGAGACCTTAATATGAAACTTGTCGTATTGACGAGGTGAGTATTGTTCAATGGACAGAAGGATCTTTTTGTCGTAGAGATCTCTGGCAGTATAGAAGTACGATCCGAATTTCGGAGTAACTCCCGCCTTCTGGAGTTCGCGGATGTGCCAGTATTGTTTAGTAAAGGGAACAATGAATCGTTTCTTCCTGGGTCTTGCTCAACACTACAAGTATACTGCGGTACAAGATTTAACGTACCCTTTTCTCTGCTGCATGGTGCTCATCGCAGCCTGCACATGATCCTGATAGCTGCTGATCTGTTCTTCGTAGTACTTTTTTCGCTCTTGCAAGTGCCGTAATGCCTCTCTCATACTTTCCATCTCACGCTGACGCTGTAAACGCTTCCGATGTTTGCTCCGGACATCACCAGCTATTGCATTCAGAAGGCCCTGGAATCCATCATCGCGGTTGATCTTGCCTTGTTTTTCAAGTTCAAGGAGATTTGTAATTGCCAAGGCTTTCACAGCAGCAAATCTCCAACTACAATGGAGTGAGGAGAGAGTGTAGCCAATCTAATAAAACTCACGTTCTGATGTCTTCCAACCTGTATGCATCATCAGCTGCTGGTGGCTGTCGCTTTGAATGTTGTCTACTTTGCTCGTTGAGAGCTTCAGCCTCAAGGATATCCTCCCAAGCAGATTCATCTTTCTCTGTAACAGGGCGCATCAACGATTCCAAGAGGTCCTGGGCAGGCTGCACTCGTAAAATCGCTAGTACTCCACGTTTAGCATGAACCCAGAGCGTCTTTTCTTCTGCAAGAGGATCTATCGGGAATTGTATCGATAAATGTGATTACAATAGATAATGGGTGTGACCTTTGACAGTAGCAAACCGATTGGTGAGCTCAAGAGTGATGGCCGTATCTCGGGCATCCTTCAACTCTTCATCTGCAAGATTCGGTACTCCTAAGAGTTCATTAAGTATGACTCGCAGTGTATCATTGGATTGTGGTGCCTTTGGTCAACGTGATCTGAGACCTTGTTGCGATATCAAATTTGAACGTCTTACCAAAAACCTCAGATGTTGCAAGAGCAGGCCGTGGATTGTATAAACCTCATTTGGTGAGATGTAGATGGGTTTTGGTTGCACCGTAACATCCAGGAACTCGTGCGCGTAAAAGTATGATTCGGCATCAGGTACGTCAGCGACTGCTGGTATTAATACCGCTTTCCAAAAGAATAAAGAATTGATCACACCTTCAAGGAGCCAAGCGCACATGCGGCCAGATGCCTCCCCGACGAAATCGTTGATCGGCATAAACGTTGGTTGGTCATCTCCGAAATGTCTAGCAGTGATGATTTGGGTCAGAACCTTGGATACCTGAGCAAGGTTCTTGCGTGCGGTGACTTTAACGGTCTTTGGAATAATCTCGAAAACTTCCGGAGTCCTGTAGGAGAATATTAGCTAGTACGATAAGGCCAAGTCGAGCTTACATAATGATAGGATAAATGTAGCGGTAATAGACCAAGCGTCCGATGCAGGCTGCGTATTGTTCTTCTGCACCATCGGGGAATCGTTCCTACTGAATTTCAAAATTTTGTATTTCTATCCAAGAAATCACTTACTCTTAACGCAAGAAGAGTTTCGCGAGCAAGGTACCTCATACTGAAGGGCATCCTCTTTGTAGATGAAGTGATGGCTTTCACAAAGGCATCTGTCCACCATTGGACGAGTTGAAGTTCTGATAACAAGTTGAGCGAGTATCAAGTGATTAAGGTGTATGCCTACGGCGAATGTACATAGCCCTTGTCTCCGGGTATTCAAGAGCTTCTCTGAAATTAACATCTTTAGGTATTGGACTGGCCACCCCTGACTTGAGTTCCTCCATAGTTATACGGGAGTGATGTAACTTTCATCATGATGAGTGACATTACTGGTGTTTAGTGACTTAATGTGAGTGCGTACCAGTGTTGGATCAGTCTCGAGGTCCAGATCAATTGAATCAATGACCTCTCTGATAATACTTTGGAAAGTATCTCGGGCAAAAGTGCTTTGTTTTGGTCGGATGTAATGAACTGTGATGTTCAGATAGATTGGATGGTTCCGCACAAGATTGTCGATAGAATCTGTATTCGTGATTTCGTCTCGAATTCCAAGCTGTGTTGATCAGAAGATACTAAGAATCAAACAAGAAGACAACTTGCCTGGAGCAATTTTAACAGTAAAAAATCTTCGCGGCGGTCTTGACCATAGCCGAACAATGTCAAGACCACTCTCTCGATGAACCTTCGACTAGGCTCCGGCACATTGTCTAAAGATAGTTTAAGGAAAAGCCGACTGAGATATTCACCGCGAGTCTGTAAGAGGTAGAAAAGCTGTTGATAAAGTTCAAGTTTTCTCCTCGCAACATGATCTACAGCACTAGATCCAGAGAAAGGATCACCGTGTTTCGCCAGGAGTTTAACCCTAGCAGCATTAGTTGTTACACTATCAGCCCCCTTTCGTTTCTTTGCATTATCAACTACTAGCGCAACTTTCACGTCGAGGTTGTTAACTTCATTCTCCAAAGCTTGATTCTCGCGGATACATTCCACAACCTGCTTCCTGAGCCTCTCGACCTTGATTTCCTCGTGAAAATCTGCCTCAGAATCGTCGAGCAGATGAACAAAATTCTTGATTGTGCCCACAGAAACGTTGGTACCCATCGTAAGTTGGCGATATTGCTCACGAGTCTCCTTGGCCCTGAAAAGAGACTGAATCTTGATGACTTTGCTAAGATTAGTACAATAATAGTCCATCTTCTCTTTAAAATGACGTCTGATGAGAACACCACGCAACAATGCTTGTAGGATGATGGCGACATAGTTGCTACGATGAAGGTGTTCGCGCCAAGCATGGTAGTCATTTCTAGCAATGACACCTCGAATATAGGCTTGAAAATTCGTTACATTGGGAATTGCGTAATCAAGATTTCGTTTAAGCTCGAGATGGCGAAGTCGAACTAGACTGGCTCGAGAAAAAGCCTGAAGTGAAGAGACCATTTTCAGGTTCCTCGGAGTTTCAAGCGACTTGACGAGTGTCGTGTGTCTTTGACAGGCAATTTTTGCCCGGGCTCGCGCTTGGAAGGTTATCATGAGTGGAGTGACACGACGCAATCCACGTATGAGGGCAAGTAAGCGCTTCCTAGCCAGATATGTGCGCATGGCTGCCTGTATGCGGATCACTACGTCTGTGAGATTCTTCAATTTGACTAACTGGCTTCGAACACGACGTCGGACCAAAAGTCCATGGAGTTGGGACTGAACGCCAATGAAGGCCGGGACGAGCTTAGCCAACTGACAGTTCTGTCTTTGCAGAGACAATCGAAGGAGTGCACCCCGAGCCAGAGCTTGGAAATGCACAATTGAGAATCCGATTTTGGGTCGAGTGAATGTCTTCTTCAATTCCTGTCGTGCTGCTCTTGTGATACGAGCACGAGCGAATGCCTGTAAACGAGTCATGGATAAGCCGATGGTGCGCAGGGCTCCCTTGAATTTCCGGAACCGACGACGCTGCAAAACACCGCGCGATTGCGCTTGAGTCTTGACAAAAATGGAGGACATCACCCCGATGGAATGCAAATAGACTTTCCATCGGTGTCTGACCAAAGTAGATTGGGCAGCCGTCTGCAAGGCGATAATCCATGGAATGAGATTTCTTTGTTGGTGTCTCTGAGCCTGGATCTGACGTCGGAACAAGTGACCTCTACACTGGGTCTGAAGCTTAGTAACGTATCGTTCAGCAGAATGCATACGAGCTTGAATATTAGCACGAGCCCTTCTTGCAAGATGGCTGCGAGCTAGAGACTGGACGGCAATGATAGAACTCTCGTTCTCGTATAGGAGTCGATGTTGGCCTAAAAAGTAGTAGGATACGAGATTTCACTCAAGAGAAACTAGTAGGCTAACTGGTAGGCTTACGCTCTTCCTGTGACTCTACATCAATCTCTACTTCCTCATCAATTTCTTTGGCCAATTCTCGTCCGACATTACCGAAATTAGGCATCGGAACACCAGCCTCCTTCAAGCCTTTCTGTGTCTTTTGCAGGTCATCGTCGGAGAAGTGGAGATGGCCAATCAGGTTGCCAATTCGTTGAGCCATTCCTCGACGTGCGAGTAGGTGACTCAAAACAAGGCGTATCGTGAGTACAGGACTTGGAAAGATAAAGAAAATAGTCACCTGAGTGCGTGAATACAGTAGATGACTTTTGGTATATTCTTCTTCTCATATAGATCTATGAGTTCAAAAATGAAGCCCTATTCTCTTTGTAAGGTGCTTCATCCGACGATTGATTTGAAGCTAACCTCAGGCAATCCTGCATCACGAACAAACTTGAAGAATACATTGATGTTATCTGAATGACGGAAGTCGCGAAAGTTTGACGACTAGAAAGCGAAAGGAGATCGACATTGTATCCCTCAGCTAGGTTTACGAATTATACCTCAAAGATCCGTCGAACCGCTTGAGGATGAAAGGCTCGGACCAATTTTGCAAGAACGACGCCGTTACGTAGACCCTCTTCCATTTCTAAGATGTTGAAGCCAATTTCTTCCCCGATACACCCCTCAATCCATTGATGTGCTTCTCCGACATGACAGAGATACTCATATGCTTGAATGAGATGCCGTTGCGTGTCGGCCCAGTTCCTTCCATGATACCGAGTCGACAAATTGGAAGCGGCATGTCCGCTTGGTGCTTTCAGCTGCAGGCGACCGGGAAGCCCTGCAACACCATCACTCTCGGGAATGGCAAACCCCGGGATTTCAGGAACGCTTTGGCTATGGAAAAGAGACGCCGGCGTCTTTGCATATAAATCTTGTTTAAGCTGGCCTTTCCTCGTAGATACTCGGTTGACATCCTCCTGAATTAACTTTGGATCCTGAGTAAATGCAGTTTTCCCCTCTTCCCAGCTCTCATCGCTATCACCACTTGCTACACGAGGGAAGTGATCTCTACGATTGCTGATAGGCTTGTCGTGTGCTGAAGCCCTCTTACTAGACATGTATGAACTTTTATAAGGGACTGAGGATAGAACGGATGGGGACGAACATCCTATAGGCGTTGTCAACGATAACTGTGATAGGTTACTCCACTTTTCATCTGACTCCGATGAAGGGGTGGTAGCAAATACTTTAGTAGATCCTTGATCATAAGTGAGGGAAGTAACAGATTTATTACGACCGAGGGTATAGAGTGATTGTTTGGCACTCTTTTCGGGCGTTGACAGAATGGAAGATTCATGGAGAGATTGTGATCGGTTTCTGGGAGTATCCACTGGAGATGTGGCTTGTGAAAGCGAAAAAACATGATGAGAATGCTGAGCTACCACGGGTCGGATGTCAGGGCTACTGTCTGGCGAATTCGTTGGTGATGGATGCGAGGATAGGGATTTATGGTTACGAAGAGGAGAGCTTTGCCTAACATTGGATGTTCTGGGCATTTCGTAGATGGATCGAGAACTGGATGGAGGAAAAATTTTCTGCGAGGTTGACAATAGGACAGGGTGTTTGGGAGAAGGGATTACCGTGGATGAGGGTATGTGAGGACGGGGCGACGTTGATGAGGGGGTATCTATTTCAGCTATGGTGTTGGGCGAGAATGGTAGTGTGATAATAGGGTCTGGCATGGTTCGTCGTTTGAGATGCATTGCGGTCTCCATAGTGAAAGGGCCATTGTTCGAGGATATTGGGTTACTCGTGGTGTTCAGTGTAATACTTCCCAGAGCAGAAGACTGTGACCCTGATCTTAAAGTGTCGGGCATAGAATTGTAATTGCCAAGAGAATGTTCCTCTGCCTCTACCTCTCGCACACGCTCTTCCCATTTACCCCTGAGGACGTCCAGACTGCTGCTTGGACGATGTGAGGGTGCTGCCCGTCTTCTCGATCCCAGAAATGTGTTGGACGATCCAATGGGAGTAACATGAACACCCGGTCCCGACTGAGAGTTGTTTCGTGATGATCGTGAACTGCCCCCATTGGATGATGTCCTTTCCAAGAGACGCGCCTGATAGGCAAATGGCGTGCCAGGTGAAGATTTATGTGTGTAATGTGGTGTCTGATCGGACGAGCTCATGGACACTTGGATGCATAGGAAGGAAAAAATAAACCGCAATATTGACCGATCGTCCATGAGCACGTGGCTATGTCTATTACCTTTCTAGGCCATCAGACTATGTAATGTGTAGTTACACATTGCTTATACAGACAGTCATGTTCCATTACCAGGAATCAACTGGTTTGTTTATTATTAGGGCAATTAAAACCCTCGCACAAAAGTGCTGCATAAGGAGTTTTATAGTTTTGATGAAATCCTCGTCTGCCGCTTTTCCCAGTCCAAACAAGCAAGCTTGCGCAGTTCACTCTTCAGTATCTTCCCGGATGCTGTTCGTTCTGTTCCAATGTCAATCAGCGGCAAACAAAGACGGAAGGTAAGGCTTTCTCACCAAATGGCTGATCCAAAATTAAAACCATCACCGGCACGGCAAATTTGGGCAATCTGAGAACAAAGACAATCAAAGGATAAATGGGACATGAACAGACTGCCAAACCTCTTCTGAGCTAATGCGATTAAGCCTTCTTCAGTTAACTGACCTCTATGTTCTGGGCGGACAGACACTACAGCGGCAACTTGTTCACCCAGGCGGGGATGGGGAATTCCAACACCTGCAGCCTCTGCTACACGAGGGTCAGAATAAAGAGCATCTTCTACTGACACAGAATCCTAGTCCCAATCTTAATCACAGATATCAACAGTGAGAGGATTTGACTGACAATGTTTTCGCCCCCACGAATAATAATATCTTTGACTGGCCGAAACTTAGTAGCTGCGATGATCTGACGGGGAAAACCTTACTTCGACCACGAACGTAGAGGAACCCCTCTTGGTCTAGATAACCCAGATCACCTGACTTTAACCATCCATCTTTAGTCAAGACCTTGTCAGTTGCGGCTGAATGATGAGACCTGAGAGAAGATACATGACCAAAATCAGCAAGCTCCTTACCTTGGTCATGCCAATACCCTCGCATAACATTCGGGCCTCGTATCCAAACCTCTCCAACTGTACCTGTAGGCACTTGTCTGTCGCCCTCCATGATAACAACATCATTGACAGGGGAAGCCAGTCCACTAGAAGAATATCTAGCATAAATTTAGATCTAGATAGAAATGATACACACCAAGAAGTCGATCGGTTAATATAATCCTCTCCCGCTGCAAGACATCCCCAGTCCAAAGAAGACAGGAAAGGCAGGAAACCTGACTCACCAACATTTGTTACAATGCTACTCGTTTCAGTCAGGCCATATGCTTGGCTCCTAATGTGATTATGAGGTT
>Ga0153999_1001193_pt1 | contig 10463 bp, 12 predicted proteins | sample TSNC083MetaG_FD_104675 | JGI IMG/M metagenome (GOLD analysis project Ga0153999, IMG submission 104675) | Attine ant fungus gardens microbial communities from North Carolina, USA - TSNC083 MetaG | ecosystem: Host-associated > Fungi > Mycelium > Unclassified | place: USA: North Carolina, Lumber... | reverse complement strand
GGCACCGCCACACCGATGATACCACCCCGGAAGGAATCCAGTCCGGTCCTCGCCGCCCGTCACCTCCGCCACCTCTGCCTGGTCCAACGCTCGCATAACTACTCCCTCCCCCGAAAACCATACACGCCACACCATCCCTTCTGGACCACGTGCATGCTGCGCCACAAACTCTAAGAACCGCTCGCCCCATTCCAGGCACAGCCCCGCATCCCACATCCCCGCCCGGCCACGCATCAGCCCCGGGATCTCCGCCGTTCGGAACCGCTGCACCGTCTGCACTACTCCCCTGGCCGTCCGGAACCCCACCACGATCTCCGGAACTCCGAGCAGAAACGACTGAAAATATATTCGAAGCAGTTTCCTGTCCAGCATGTCAGTCTCTCTCTACCCATTCCTGGCACACGCACTTTTCAAATCGCGATCGGTCTTCCCCTCCCCGTATCACCAACGATGTCTTCAATTCCACAAACGTATCCGGCTGTCCCGTGTACCGGTCTGTGTCCATCAGATCAATCCCCTATCGCTTATCTCCGACTTACCCCGGACACAGTCCACTTCTCCCCCTATCAGTATCCGTGTATTTCCGAGTTTCGTCCGAACTACGCTGCACCATTGCACGTTGTTATTCACATCCCCACTCCATCCATTCCGATCCCGTGACCTCGTCTCTCCATCCACTGTGCAATACGATTCAAACGCGTACCCATAATACGTCAGCATCCGTTGTCTCCCTTGCACATCCTGTCTGGCCCCTCATTCAATACACACCCCTAAGAAAAGAACAGGCCTCACTTACTTTTCTTGTATCTTGGCATCAGAAATAAACTCTTCAAAATACAATGTTCCCCCGACCTTCATCACATTCAACGCCCATCCCTCTCTTTCCTCATACGGCGCTATCAATATCCTATATCCCCTCATCGTTTCAGTCCTTTTCTTCCAACTCACACAAACTACTCACTTGGTCATAACCCCTCTCCAACTCACGACACCCAACCCTTTGACTCTCTCCTTTCCTGCTTCTCCATCCTGTCCTTTTCCATGTTGAATTCTTTCCAATGCCAAAAGTAACGAGTCAATCCTCCCTTTCTCTTCTTTCTCTCCCCTTTGGATCCATCTCTGATATCCATAATCTAGTTTCGCCCCTCTCGGAGGTTCAGTGTAATATTTCATCGCAGAATTGTCGAATATTAATTTCCGTTGGGCCGTATAGGAGAATGCGGTCAGCTGAAGCGGTTGTTGTAAAGTCACCCGCGTAGTTGGATGTGTAGATGTGGGTGGATAATCAAGTCGGTCCAAGTTGTCTACCTTTTCCTTTTGGACTCTAAATGACGTTTCTTCATCTTCTTCTCGCACGCGTTTGAGACTCATAGTTGAAAAACAAAAAGATCTTTGTTTGGTACCAAACACTCTTCCACACCAGTAAGCTCGCACAAAAATAGCAAGTGTATGTACCTTTCTCTCACGTGTAGATTTATTTTTGTTCGAGTTTAAAAGTAGCTAATAAGTAGCTAATTCGGAGACCAGATATTTGCAGAGTCTTTATTGACCAGCTTCTATCCGAAGGTCTCCTGCTCCCTCACCCGCTTTGTAACAATCACCACCACCTCATACTCAAGATAGTCATTATTTCTCTTCTTCCACAATAAAATGAATATCTTGCCTCGTTCCATCTACTTGTTCATGCCCAGCTGATTTAAATATAATCTGTGTTCCAGGCCTACTCCCTGGTGGTATATCAATCTCCAAACAAACGGTCTCATGACGTTTTCCAGAACGTTGGCATTGAAGTACTTGGAAACAAAGTTTCTTGCCATGTACGAGATCGGAGAGAGAGAGTTGCAGGGTATAAGTCCATTGTGCGGATATACCGACAGAACGTGCGAGTGAAGAGTTGAATTCTGGGATGAGAGTACGTGAATGGGGACACGGATTTGGCTGTGTGCCTGTATTTTGAGTTTGAGCAGGTGACAATGTGATGGAAGAAGACGACGATGGTCTTGTATTGTCAGGTTTTTGTTCTCGTGTTAAAGGGGAACCATCTGTGTGAAAGACACGGGAGGAGGGGGACGATAGTGAAGATACGGTCACCAGGGACTTGGAATCAGACGAGGGCATTCTCTTCTTATCATCACCGACCGTACATCGTTTCCTCATTTCAGAAAGAATCATTCTATAAGCGGCGTCAATCTACGCCCAAACTATAATATCAGTCAACAAAAAAAGGCAAACCACGCACTTCTTTAAACCTCTTCGTCGCTATCTCCTGGTCATCCAATTTCCTATCTGGGTGCCACTTTTTTGCCTTAACCCCAACACACACACGCACGCATCAATCATCCATTTCGCGAGAAAAAAACCAACTCATAACTGAACTTACCATGATTCTATAAGCTTTACGAACGTCTTCTTCAGTGATGCCAGCAGCAGGTGAAATTTCCAATACTTGATACGGATCCATGTTCGTCTTTTGTCGACACGGCGTGGAAAGGAAAAGAGAGGGGGGGGATGAGGAGGAACCTTTCGGTACCAAAACTAGTCTAACCTCATTTACGTACGATGTAATATTCCAGCCTGGCGAATACTGATCTCAATCAAAAGTGTATCTTCACCACCAGTCGAGACACTTTGACTTGAGATATCAACTAGGGTTGATTCAGTTTTTTTTATCTCAAACCATCAGTCATTTATTGAATGAAACTCACTGCCAGGTATTTTGACGGTATGAAGCCACTGCGGTTATCAATTATGGCGCAACGATCCAAGACCACGCTCCATTGGCGCATATTTACTCTTGTCAGCCCCTGACAAGACGAAAAGTAGCATAGTCAAGAGCCGTCGTGAGATGTGGCAAAATGACAGCTAAAATTGAGAGAATAAGCATCATAAAAAATGTGATTGAGATGTGAACAAAAACAATTCAGAGCTGTGGAATTGATTTCCAGAACTGCTGAATTGATTTTTTGTTTTATTCTTCGCACATTTTGTGCGGAATGAGTGCCTTTAGAAGAGGCAACATTTAGTGGTCAAGATGAGGTTCAAACGTCCAACTTGATCGCATCTATCGTGTGACTTTCCGTGTTCAGGTCTCATGCTCCAACAACTCAGCCATCTTGCCGACTGAAATATGAAGGTCTTATTACACAACATCTTTTTAGTCCATCATAATTTTCGTGCTTGACATTTCTTCTCCCAAGCATCAACCCAGCTTGTTCAAGGTCATCCTGTCATATATGGTCTGTTGATTGTGAGGCTGTATTCTCCAGTTCATTGAGCTACAGTATTACCCTTCTGTGTTCTACATCGTTGTCAACATTGTGAGTGTGTGATGACATTTGAAAAAGTATGACAAGGGGTCATATTTGTCCAGGCTATCACTAATTAATATCTGGGAAATTATCACTTGAATGTTACCTTTGAAGAAGCCTGACACTTAAAGTTCTGTTTTATTATCCTTCTGCGACCTCAACTGTTGGAATGTGCCAGTCATCTCATATGTGCAAAACTGTACAGTCTTTAGGATGGGCTTTTTTCTAATGATAATAGGCAGGATAAAATACATTTGGAATAGACATTTTGTACACCAACAGTGCATTACAACAGTATGTTATTTCAGCCTTACATAAAATCCATCCATTACTCGAATTTTTTTTAAATAAGCAGGACGTCCAACATAACTATATTACATTTGAATCCTACAGCTATTATGTGTGAATATTGACTTGATAATGTGTAAAGTTGACCTTATGCCAAGAGTGAAGACAAAGCACCAGCTAAAAACCAGCTATTATAGCTTTTCAACAATGACAGATCCAGTTATCAGTGTTGATCCCCTGTCTAATCTAGATTTCTGGAGCATCATCTGCAGATTTTCCAGAGGTAAGGGATCACATGCTTTTGCAAACTCCAATATAGGCTTTGCAAAGAGTATGAAGACATATTGTGACACATCCCCCAGCTGAATAAAGCGGATAATGTTTGGAGCAGTATTGTGTATGTGACCTGTCACTTTTATACATGCATCCTGGTCAAAAGTATTATCAGCCCGGGAAAAACCAATCAATAATTTGATTCACCATATCATGACCATAAAAAACTCCCTCTATATCATGATCTGGGTTTATTTCGATGATTAATTGTCCACTTGTAGGCCATTGGCCTTGCATACTGGAGAGTGTCTCTAATAGTTCCTTGGCTGTTGCAGTTCTGCTCAAAGTTTCTTGGAGGAAGTCCACTGAGTCCGTTGCAACACATAGTAAGTTCCATGACAACTTCGGTGGCGAGGTTGACTTGCGCTCAAACAGAGCTTCCGTAAAGTTTGCTGAAGGAGGCACAGAGTCTCCCATATTCTGTTTAAATGACTTTGATCGCCACTTTTGTAGTATTTCCTTTGGGATTTCAAAGATTTCTTCCAGCACATCAGGTTCACTGGAGCCCTGCTTGAAGATCCAAATGCCTGGAATGTCACCGAAAGGTTTCCAGTGATGACCTTTTCCCTCCTGGACATGAGCACTGATATGAATTTCAGCGTCAGAGCATATATCCATGTCGTCCTCTTCCTCGAAGGTTACATGAGTGTCTGCCGACGACTGAGCAACCTCCTGGACATGAACACTGATATGAATTTCAGCGTCAGAACATATGTCCATGTCGTCCTCTTCCTCGGAGGTTACATGAGTGTCTGCTGACGACTGAGCAACTCCTGAAGTCAACTTCGACGAAATATCCATATTCACGTCTTGCGGTGAAGTCTCTCGCGGCCTAACACCATGACCAGCGAGGGATGCCATCTGCTCTGATGGCATCAGACACATTGATGATTGGCTTGAGAATTCACCAGGTACACGAGGTAAACTAGCTCGGCCATCTACGATATTTTCACCTGTAGAAGCGTTGCTCTGTTGATGTTCATTCTTGTTTGAGTGTTCTTGGAGGGTTAAAGACCGTTCTGATGGCTCAGCAAGAGACTTTTCTCGATACATTCCCAAGTCGTAAGAGCGAGAGGGCGAAATTTGACGACGATTGTTCGAATAACTGGAATCCCATTGTCGGGGGGATCGCGAGCTTCGGGACCGCGACGACGAAGCAGATCTTCGGAGTCGAGCCGATGGCGAACTAGAACGTCGCATGGTTCCGCTTGACCTGGGGGGCCACGCATCATCAGGTGATGATCGCGAGTCAATACTCCGACTATGTTCCATGGAAGATGAGGTACCGGATGGGAAAGCGGTGTTTGGAGGTGTGGGGAGATTGGACGCTCGATTGAAGGTCGCAGAGTTGAGTGGAATGAGCATTTTTTTTCGCTGAGTATCCACCAGAAGTGCATCTGAACCAGCTTCAACAATGCGTTGACTCGAAAGGCCGGCAGTAAGGCTACTGGCTCGAGTGGATTGTTGATGATCTGAAGAGACCTCTATGTCTTGCCCTTGTTCAAGCATCCGTATCTGGGATGATTGTATTTGCGCGTTAGGTTTGGACCCAAGAAGAGTTGTAGGGGAGCCTATCGGTGATTCTATACTTTGATCCTTGTCTTGTTCGCCGGTCATTGAATAAAAGTCTTGCTGAGATGATTTGGCTGATCTTTTCTCAGCTAATTGGGAACGTGCTGTATTCAGAGAGTCAAATATAGAATTGCAGAACTCAGGGGTAAGAATTGCATCCAAGCTCTCATCATTCGGGATCGGTTCGTCAAAGTTTGAATTGTGTACAAACTTATTTCCGCTAAGACGAAGCTTGACGTTCTTTTGTACGAGCGGTGCAATCCTATCCTTCAGTAGTGATCGATACCACTCAGGGCTTTCAACTCTACTTAACAAGGAGTTTGAGACGCCGGAAGAGGTGGCAACTGAGCCGTCGGAGCGACGATCGCTGGAAGTATGCCTCCGATAAGAGTCAGCACGGAAGTCCTGTGGAACATGACTACCAGCCGGTGACTTAGAATGAAGATCAGAAGCCAGCTACGTGATTGAACATTGATTACACACAAATGTTCTCTCGCCTGCCAATAGGGCGCGAAAGGCGCTGATATCCAGATATCCATCAGTGATTAAGCTATCCTTAATCATCCCAGTAGTATTGTTAAAATGATGCTTGTTTGGTGTGACTGTGTCCGTGATGGATTCCTCCAGAATATCTCCGTCTTGCTCCGAATAATGTCGACGTCCGTAATCCACAGTTCCTTGTCTTGACGATACATCCAAAGTCATACGTGCAAGCTCGCCTTCTGTGGTGGAAGAAGAACAACTGTTCATACCCTGATCACTGTGGTAACGTTGTTTCTTCTGGTGGAGGGGTGGCTGATATCCTGGCCGAGTCCAAACCTTATGGTCATGTATGAGCTTTGCTTCTTGAGAGACCCTGGGTCCTATACGTAAACTCAGGTCAGCCATGCAGAGATGAAGTAAATGGCATGGAATATGTGTTGTGTGATATTCGAAGTTCAAGAAAGGCCCGCTCGCAGATCCTCTCTGAACCTAATCTTGGAGGATCTTGAAACTCGAAAACTTGACAGGGTACGTTTGACAAGACCGGATATTAGGCGGCATCACGTGAACGACAGGTTCACAAATCACATTCGACTTGAATTCTCACACGCCGTGTCAGTCGATCTGAAATGGCTCCGGTCACGAAACCAGTCAAGGTCATTAGAATACATGTGCCGAGGCACAATGCCCAGCGCATAGGCAATAAATTGAATGCAGAGGTGAAAAAAATCGCCAAGCAGCGCGCCATCGTTGTGGAAACCTACCAGACGAATCCTGACCTAGCTCCTGCTGCTGTGTGTGGCTGATTCTTTTTCAATTTCGTTTTGCATGCTTACTGACTTTTTGAATCCCTTCATAGGAAAGTGCCTCCGAATGGAATTCCTTACTTATGACTGCTCGTGCCGAGCGAGGTCCTCAATGGGATATTGGAACCCAACAGTACGTATCACTGTACTTCATCGATGATAGACCCTTACATCCGCGCACTAGATTCCATGTGGAAACGAACTCTGACCTCTATTACAATCCAACTCCATTGCTAGAAGTTGTCAAGAAAGAGTTGGAAGACGACAGCTCTGATATTCAAGCTGAACTTCATGTCACACAACATGGCCAACATCTCCCTCCTGGATCTATGTCACATCCGGGTCAACAACTTCCACCTGGTGTATTTCACCCGGGTACGCGCCATCAAACTCCTATGCGAGGTGGTGATCCTCGGGGCGAATTCCATAATATGCCTCCTGGAATGCACCCTCAGATGGTCCAAGGGGGAGGGCACCCTCACGGACCTCCATCTGGTGCACAGATGAACTTCCCTTCTGGTGCGTTTCCCGGTGCGTCTGGTGCGCCTGTCATGAATATACGGCAAGGTTTCCCTGTTACACCATTCAATGCTGGGCCTCCAGGCCAATTCTTTAGTAGTGATTCTGGGGCATCACCGATGAGAGGCCCACCAGCACACATGGGTGGGATGAATGTGGGTGTAGGAATGCCTGGTGGTGGTATAGCTGGAATGGGTGGTATGCCTCGAGGTATGCCTCCACCTGGCATAAATTTGAATATGCCTCCAGAAGTGAGGAGGATGAGGGGGATGCCGGAAGATTTCCCGATAAATTAGTTGTCCAATGATGCGTTGCTTCGCTTTATACTACATGATTAGTTACACGTCCAGTAAGTGATCTCACGATCCATTCGGCAGTTCATATTGATTCGAGCACCAGGATATATCACATATCACCCTTCAGAGGAGTTGGGACATGTTCTCCATAACTCTCGTAATTACCGAAATGTGGCGCCCTTTTGGTGTCAACACGACAAGTTCAGCTCATCCAAGAAATGAGCTGTCATTTCGCAGACAATGCTATCCGTTTTCTCGTTCTCCGCCGAGACATCCGGCAGTGTGAGCTCCTAGTGAAATCCTCCTGATCAGACAAGCGAGAAAGAGGTCCGATACACATAGGTCTGCACGGCTTGATTTTGAACAGAATTACCCATTTAGAGTCACCGACTGTTCTCACTTCTAAATACCCATATGTTTATATTTCCACCAGATCCACTCATGGACAGAATATTGAGCTAGTGCGAACGGATTGAACAACACCTTGGACTATATCCCTTACATGTGTTGAAAACTACTTGGATTATGTGTCAAATCTTTTGGGACTGCAAATTCTGAGGCAACATATTACTTGATGAACTCATCTGCAGTGGAATATCGCTGGAGCTGAATCTACACCACTGCATTAACCTCTTATATCATGCAGTATGTCCATTCGTTGCGCATGGTATCCTTTGACAAACACAAATCCCTCGCTCTGATCAATCCACTGTCGCATTATGCTATCAGCCACTGCCACTCCAAAACTTTTGTATTAATGGTATTTGCTACTTGAACCGAAGCCTGTCTTCTATTTCCTGTCTTGTCTTCTCGCTTGACATCGCAGCAGCGGTTTATGCCGCTTTACGACTCCAGTACGCGGTTCCTCCAATTAACTTGAAGCGAGGGCTGAGATTCAGATATACTCCTCTACTATCCAATTACAAGGCTCCCTTAAAGTGTGTATGGGCCAGATAAGCTCAGATCTATAAGATTGGAAGTCCAATAGACCCAATGCTCACATAACCGGCAGCTCGTCTGAGAATCAAACTGAAGAGCACTTCATGCAGGTAAATTGCTAGAAAGTAAGTCCGTTCTAATGCATTATCGTACGTAAGTTATCACAGCAACAGACACAGGATGGCGGGTATCAAGGCACACAAGCTAGTAACTTGAGAAAGAGACGAGAAAGAGCTAGAGCGTGCTTGAAGCAAAGTAAGAACAGAAAAAAAAATATCCGATCGGAAGACTGAACCAGATGGATGTGTTGTACAACCAGTGAGAAAGAGCAGTGAAAGACACGACATAACATCATTGCGAGTGGTATACGACGTGACAGGTTGCGTGTGTGAATATGATGGAGGTAAGGTAAAAGAAAGAAGACATTATCGAGTTGGAAATGTCGGATGGGTCGAGAGCGAAGGTCAAAACGGCTGTGGTGTCTCTTCTCGTTTTTCTGAGGTGATCATAGTACGATGTATGCTATGATGGATCGATCACTATTGGGGGGAGAAGTCAACACAAGCAACCGGACAACAGGCCAAAACTCACAAGGAAGTAATCGGGAACACGCCTTGTAACGAGGGGTTCCCCGGCCCGCGGAGCCGGATCAAATTGTAGGCTGAATTGCAAAAAGCTCAGGGGGATATGGCTAAAACGTACATAGATTACCCACAAGCTGTAAGATAGTTTTTCATCGATCTCCATGATTGCAGCCTGATTCCCGCAACGATAGCAATAATTAGGAGCACTGAATATTGTTACAACATTCCTATCTTGACCCCAGCTGTACCCTGAAGCAAGTGATGAACTACCTAAACATGAATGGCAAGATAAATCGCGCACCTTCCATCACCAACTGATGGGCTCTTGCAACCAATGTGAGCCCGTTGTTGTGATTGAACGCCTCGGAAATATCTTGTCCAAAGGTATAACCAGCACCACGAGGTGATATTCCCCACCCGCAGCGATCGTCAGGATCTGACCAGAGGAGATCACACATTGGACCCTCATGTGGCACTTCCTGCACTCTGTCGATGGATCTCACATGATCGAGGGTGTCAATGGATGGTGATAGGCCACCGTGTAAACAGAAGATCTAGGAAAGGAGGAAAGTAAATAACCGCCTGGCCTCAAAATGAGGGCAAGAAGACAGAACATGATAGCGTGGAGCAATTTGTTTGAAGGAATCAAAGGGGCTGTGGCTGATTGGAAAGGCAACTTTATCCAGATGCGATCACCAGGCAGATAATTGAAAGGAAGGCGAGCAAGCAAGGACACACGTACTTGGTTATCAATGAGAGCAGTAAGGGGAAGGAAATCGAAGAGGTCTGTGAAGATTCGCCAGACGTTGGCATTGCCGTATTTGCGCAGACATTCATCATAAAAGCCGTATACTTGAGTAATCTGCCTAGACTCATGGTTTCCACGTAAGATTGTTACGCGGTCCCTGTAGCGCAACTTGAGAGCGACGAGTAACGTCACTGTTTCAACAGAGTAGTAGCCTCGATCGACATAGTCACCCATGAAGAGATAATTAGTGTCTGGCGAATTCCCTCCGATACGGAAGAGCTCAGATAGATCATGCTGTTCCAAAAGAGCAGTAGGGATTAGCAATCCTGACTATGACTGAGGAGGTTAATGAACTCACGAATTGGCCATGAATATCACCACAAACGGTGACTGGACACCTCACCGGCTGGACATTTGACTCCTCCATAAGAATTTCGCGTGTCTAGAAGGAAAACAATCAGTGGTTATGCGAGCCATAAAGCTACAGAGTAGCAGACGATACGTGTGGACATAGCAGAAGGCTTATCTGACCTTGTCGCAGAGTTTCTTGACGTCTACCTCAGAAAGTTGCTTACATTGGCTGAGTT
>Ga0153999_1001192_pt1 | contig 10463 bp, 10 predicted proteins | sample TSNC083MetaG_FD_104675 | JGI IMG/M metagenome (GOLD analysis project Ga0153999, IMG submission 104675) | Attine ant fungus gardens microbial communities from North Carolina, USA - TSNC083 MetaG | ecosystem: Host-associated > Fungi > Mycelium > Unclassified | place: USA: North Carolina, Lumber... | reverse complement strand
TTCCGTATATTTCCTGCATCGTACGCTCTGAAACTTCACAATCAGCGCCGTGGATTCCTCCGGAAGATGCATGGAATGCCAGAAAATGCTTTGCTATCGATTCTGATTTTCTTCCATCCGTTTCCTCCTTTTGCAGCCCTTTTATGTACGCCGTTCCCATTTTGGCTGCAAGTGTCGGGTCTTCCCCATATGTTTCTCCCTGACGCCCCATCCGGGAATCTCTGGAAATATCAAGAACCGGAGCTAATGTATGCGTAATGCCAACCGACCTTTCCTGTCTTCCCACAATGCTTCCAATCTTCTCTTCAAGCTGTGGATTCCATGAAGAGGCTCTTCCGATACCTGACGGGAAACTGACTGCTCCCTGAATATAAGCGCCACACAAGCCTTCCATATGGAAGATAGCAGGTATATGATGTTCACTCAATTCCATAATTTTTTCCTGAATCTCTCCCTGAAATCTGGCTGATTCCTCTAATGTTTTATGTGAGCGCATTTCAAGACAGCTAACCTGACCTGCTCCATGTGGGTACTCACGCTCTAGCTCATCATACTTTCCGATTTCCCTGGGGAAATATCCGACTACCTGTCCCATTTTTTCTTCAAGGCTCATCTCACTTAATAGTAATTCCGCTCTTTCCTTAGGCATAAGCGCCGTGTCCATATACTTTAACATGATATTTTTCCTTCCTATTCCTTACACTTATTCTTTGACTCCCCCCAAAGTAATACCTTTCACAAAATATCTTTGAAAGAACGGATACATAACCAGAATCGGCAAAATTCCAATAACAGCAATGGCCATGCGGATTGTGGTAGAAGGCAGCGTAGCTGCCTGTGTACTCATATTAGAGCTTGTAGCACTTTGTATCAATGCTTTGATATCGTCATTGATATTATTTAATATGCTTTGAATCGTATAATATTTTGATCCTCCGCGGTTTGATAAAAAGTACAGCCCGTTCAGCCAGTCATTCCAGTAAGCAAGTACTGTCATAAGTCCAACTGTTGCCACGATTGGCTTACTTAAAGGAATAATGATTTTTGCCAAAATAGTAAATTCATTGGCTCCGTCTATCCTCGCTGCCTCTTCCAGACTGGGCGGAATGCTGGTCGTAAAATAATTCCTAATTAAGATTACATTAAATGCATTCATCAGGAGGTTCGGAAAGATTAAGGCCATCAAGGTATCTTTGATACCAAATATATTTACATAAGTGTAATAAGTTCCTACTAATCCGCCGTTAAACAACATTGTAAATATCAACATAAAACTTATAAAGGGCATTCCCGGAACGTCCCTTTTGCTGATGCCGTATGCAAATAATGTAGATATAATAATACTTGCAATGGTTCCGATTCCTGCCACAACAATGGTCATTAAATACGCACGTCCGATAACATCCCATTTCGTCACTATATACTGATATGCCACCAGGCTTATTTCCTTTGGAAAAAATGAAAAGCCATTGGTGGTTGCCCATTGATTGTCTGTAAAGGAAGCAACCACAAGCAATATAAAAGGCAGCAGGGCACATAGTGCAGCCAATATACATACCGTATGCGCCACACCTTGAGTAATTTTATTTTCTCTCGTATTCATTCCCTATCCCCCCTTAAAACAGCGCACTGTCCTTCTGATATTTTCTTACAAATCGATTCGCTGCGATAATCAATACGAATCCTACTACCGACTGATATACGCCGGCTGCACTAGACATCCCATAATCACTATTTTTCATTAATGCCTGATAGACATATACATCAATTGTTCTCGTAAATTCATAAAGAGGCCCGCTATTTTTCGTGACCTGATAGAAAAGCCCGAAATCCGAACGGAAAATCTGACCGACACTCAATATAAGCAGCGTGATTACGGTAGGCTTTATTAACGGCAGGGTGATATACCTGATTTGTTTCCACTTATTTGCTCCGTCAATACGAGCCGCCTCATAATAATCCTGACCTATCCCAAGGATACTTGATAAATATATAATCATACTATAGCCAACGGTTTTCCATGTATTTACAAAAACAAGTATGAAAGGCCAGTATTCTTTCTCATTGTACCAGTTAACCGCATCCTTACCAAACAACGGAAGAATTGTATTGTTGATAAATCCGGATTCCGATGATAAAAATCAAATGCCAGATAACTAATTACCACCCAACTCATCAGATACGGCAGCAGAATAATGGTCTGGTAGAGTCTTGATGCTCGCTTCGACATCATTTCGCTAATCAGAACAGCCAGCAGAATTGCAATGACTGTTCCAACAATGAAAAATGCCACATTGTAGAAAATCGTATTTCTTGTAATTGACCAGGCATCCTTCGTTTTCAATAGGGTCTCCTTTCCGTATTTCGGGGCTGCATACTCATATGCAGCCCCGCTTCTAAATTATTCTAATGCCAGCCACTCATCAAATTGTTTTTGGTTTTCTGCAATAATCTTATCTATACCTGCACCTTTTAATGATTCAATGAATTCAGGAAGCGCTTTTTCCGGGTCCAGAGCACCGCAATTGATTGTCGTTGCATATTGTGCAATCACCACATCTACTGCTGCCACCTCTGCCGAAACCGAAGCCTGATCAAAAGTATAGCCGAAAGCCGGTGACTTTCTCAAATCCGGCAGTGCTTCTTGATACTCGCGTCTGCGGGCACTCCTATCAATTGGTGTCGGCGCAAATACCGGATGCTCCAGTATGTCTCCCCAGATTCCATACGGATTCGCATATGCCCGTTGTGTCGCATCCTCCTCCAAATATTGTATCAGAAGATTTTCACCATCATCTTCCACTACTTCCCATTCTTCGCCTTCGAATCCATACTGTATCAACCATGCCGCTTCCTTATTTGCATAGATATAATTCAACGCCTCCATAGCCTTTTCGGGATTGGCAGATGTAATCGGGATATTCCATAATATTGCCCCACCACCATTGCCTGGTTGGTATATATCAACTACTTTGAACTGAACAACATCATCGTTGTAGCTTTCCGTTAACATCATCTTGGCCTCCGGTTCGCCATAACCGAAAGTACCAAGAACGTTCTCACGATTAAAGACTTCAGTAGGATCATCCGTTGATACAGAGGCATCCGCTGCTATAAATCCCTTCTGCGCCCATCTGTACATTCTCTCGGCATGTTGTGCATACTCTTCTGTTTCAAAAAGGTTATAAATCGTCGTATCCTCGAAGCTCCTGTTCAGCATGAGCACTCCCTGAGCTAAGCCGCCTGCCAGCTTATCATACTCACATAAGCTGTAATTTAAGGGGTCATATGTATTATTCCATGGAATGAAACAGATGAAATCGTCACCTTCACCCGCTTTAACAGTATCAAAAATTTCTTCCATCTCTTCCAGTGTATAAATCTTATCGTCATCCACTTCGATATTATATTTTTCGACAAACCGTGTCTTCATCGTATAAGAATATATTTGATAATCTACATCTCCCGGAACAATACCATATAACGTGCCTTTGTACTTACCCCGTTCCGCATGTTCTCCCAGCTGCTCGGTAATATTCCCTCCCGATTTTGCTACCAGATCATCAAGTGGCAGAATCAGCCCCTGCTCAACCAAATTTCCCACGCTTTCAAATGCAGTCAGGCAAATATCCAGCTGTTCACCGGCAGATACCATCAGAATTGCGTCACTTTGTGACTCCAACAACTTAGTTGGTCCGAAAGTAACATGAACACCTATATCTTTCTCCATCATCTCATTCAAGGCATCCTCCATCCGATAAAACGCTTCTCCCTGTTCGCTCAAGGCCGGATACTGCCAGATGATGTCCACAATCTCATCGGAGCCCTCATCTACAGTAACACTCTCCTGTCCGCTATCAGTTTCCTCACTTCCTCCAGACAGATTTCCTCCACATCCTGTCACAGAAGATACGATAAATAAGCCTGCCAGTACTAATATTGAGAAATATATTTCTACTTTTTGCACAGATACCTATTTCTGTTTCATCTAGCAACACTTCTTTATCTTCAGTAAAATCAACATTACAATTTGCATAAGCAAGATTCTGTTTTATCTGGTTTATATAATTATCAAGATCAAGCCATCCTCCATATGCTGTGTCTTTAGTCTTCACATATAACACCAGGTACTGCTTTTCCTCCCATTCATAAATATGCTACCCGGTTATGTTTTCGTCTTCTGTTTGTTCCAGTACAAATTTCTTTATATGATTAATAACACTGCTGTATTCCGTATTTTCACTGCTACCATTATGTCGTCTACATATTTATTATAAAAATAAAAGCCATCCCCCCCATCAATCATTTCTGCCATCGTATTTAAATGATAATAGCTTTTCAGCTTTGCACTTTGATAGTCATAATTATCTTCCCGCTGCATTTTCATCTGAATAAAGTCAGTATCTTCACTTGAAAAATAGTGCAGTAATGACTGTGTGTTATCCATGCGAAGACTTATTTCTGACATATAACTATTTGCATAATCTTGTTCCATAAGTACGGTTCGCTCAACTACAGTGTTAAGCGTACTGTTAACCGCAATAATAGCAATTAAATTTAGTGGAAATACCAGTACAATAATAATCAGCATTACTTTTGTAGATACTGAATTTAATACTGTATAAAATCTGTTTCTCATAAATTCACCTATCTTCTTATTAAAACCCATTATATAGTTAAACAGCAGGCTCTCCCATAAACAACTTTGCTTTTAGGTATAATAATTAGCCTTATTTCTTGTAGTATAGCAAATCAACCCCAGGAAAAATATAGATATTTGACTGCTTTACTTTGAAATTGTTTTTATATATAGTATAATTAAATCTAAGGGGGGACTATTATGATATCCACATTTAATTTAGTAAAATTAAAAGAACTCTTAAAAGATTTTTACAACTTAACGCAGATCAGAATTACGGTATTTAGTAAAACGTTCGAAGAACTTGTGGCATATCCGGAAGAAATTGCTTCATTCTGTCAAATTCTTCGGCAGGATAAAATTGCTGATTTAAAATGCCGTGAATGTGATCAAAATGCATGTAAAATTGCCTCCTCTGAAAAAAGAGGACTCTATATCTATCAGTGTCATGCTGGTCTGACAGAAGCCATCTCTCCAATTTATATGGGAAATATATTAATCGGTTATCTCTTCTTTGGTCATGTATTTTCTTATGATACTTATGAGGAAGGCTGGGATAAAATCAAATCAAGCTGCTCTTCCTATCAGATAGATATAGACGAACTGCAAAAAGCGTGTTATGACAGAATCATTATAAAAGCTGACTATATTCAATCAGCTGCACAAATATTAAAAGCCGTAGCCTGTTATCTTTGTGCCCAGCGGTTAGTTACAATTAAAAACAAAGATCTTCCTATGCAGATTGATGATTACATCGGCCAGCATCTGACAGAAAACATAACCGCCAATACTATATGTAAGCACTTTGAGATTAGTAAGACTCACTTATATGATATAGCGAAACAAAATTACGGAACAGGAATTGCCAGCTATATCCGCAATCTGCGCCTAGGCAATGCTGCTCGGCTTCTGATTGAAAAGCCCGATCTGACCATTACCGAAATTGCACAAAAGTCAGGTTTTGGCGACTATAATTATTTCATTACTCTTTTCAAGCAGTATGCCGGGAAAACTCCTCGCCAATATAAGCATCATGCAAAAACAATTTATACTGAACAAACAAATAAATAAATTTAATCTTCCTATTCTCTGCCAGTTAAACGAGTAGATTGAAGTTAATATTTCAATCTCTTCGTTTATCATATATTCATTCTAAACTTGATCCATTATTTTCAATTACTTTCTTATACCAGTAAAAGGAATCTTTTCGCACTCTGGAAAAATCACCATTTCCTGCATTATCCCGGTTCACATATATAAATCCATACCGTTTTCTCATTTCACCGGTGGAAGCCGAAATCAGATCAATACATCCCCACGGAGTATAAGCAATTAAATCGACTCCATCAGCAATGGCCGCTTTCATTTCCTTTATATGTTCTCTCAGATAATCAATCCGATACTCATCATGCACTTTTCCATCGACAACTTCATCTGCCATACCCAGCCCATTCTCAACAATCATCAACGGAACCTCATACCGACTGTACAAGTCATTCAGGAAATATCTCAGTCCCTTCGGATCAATTGACCATCCATACTCACTCTTCATAAGGTATGGATTCGGTCTCCCCAGAAACAGATTTTCCACTCTCATATTATCTGTCTTTTCTGTTGATACCGTCATCGTTGAATAATAACTGAATGCAATAAAATCTGCTTTTCCGACTGAGAGTATACCATCATCCCCCTCTTCTTTTACAATACGAATATTATTATCCTGGAAATATCGCTCTGCAAAATACGGATATTTCCCCCTTACAAGTATATCTCCACACAGGTTATGTGTAATATGATTCTTTAATTGTGCCTCCTGTACATCACTGGGATTGCAGCTGTATGGGTAACTAACATGGCTGGAAATCATACAGCCGATTTTAAATTCAGGATTAATCGCCTTCCCCATTTTTACCGCCAGCGCACTGGCAATAAACTGGTGATGCAATGCCTGAAAACGCAGTGACTTTTCCTCATTACTCTCTTTTTTTGAACCGATTACGGTTTCTCCATCTCCAACTTTCAGACCCAGACTTAAAAATCCACCATACGAATTGACCCCTGAGTTGATTTCATTAAATGGCAGCCAGTACGTTACCAGATCTTTGTATTCCGTAAATATTGTCCTGCAGTAATTCAGATAAAAGTCTATCACATCTCTGGAACCCCAACCATTATATTTATCTGTCAAATAGAAGGGAATTTCATAATGAGAAATAGTCACTAACGGTTCAATATCATATCTCCTACATTCTTCAAATACATTTTTATAAAAATCAATACCAGCCAGATTAGGCTCTTCTTCTATTCCGGTCGGATATATTCTGGTCCAGTTGATACTTAGCCTCAACACTTTGAATCCCATTTCGGCAAATAGAGCAATATCTTCCTTATATCTGTGATAAAAGTCGATTGCCTGATGTGACGGATAATATTCATCTTTTCTAATCTCCCATGTAAACCGTCTTCTGTCCTGCATTGTTCCTGACGTCACATGATCAGCCGCACTGTCTCCCTTCCCGTCAAGGTTCCATGCTCCTTCACATTGGTTTGCAGCGATTGCTCCTCCCCACAAAAAATCTTTTGGAAATCCCATTCTACACCTCTTTTATAATTGTCTGGTACAAAGCAAATATTTCTTCTGCTACAATTTCCATAGACTCGCAGTTCATCATCTGATCCTCAACGTGCATCAGCAAAAGAGTGACTGTAAAATTTTCCTCTGTACTTAGCTGCAATAGTTTCGCATGATGTTTATGACCAGCCAAATATGCTTTCTTCCCTTCTTCAATCATTTTTCGCGCCTCATCGAATTTTCCTTCTCTGGAGGCAGCCATTGATTCTATATAACAGCTCTTTGCTTCGCCGGCCGAAACAATCAATTCTCCACATAAAATTTCTAAGTCCATATTATTCTCCCATCAGCTTTTTAGCAGTATTCAACACTTCTTTTCCTTTCAGCATTCCATATGCAGCTGAGTCAATTATTTCAACCGGCTTATCTGGAAACAAGCCTTTAATTTCTCTCAATTTATATCTTATCTGCGGTCCAATCAAGAGGACATCTGCATCTACCCCTACTTCCTCTGCCATACCAATCGCATATGCTTTGATATCGCAAACATAGTCCTCATTCTTAGCTGCTTCACGCATTTTTTGTACCAACGCACTTGTTGACATCCCTTGATTACATAATAAAACGATTTTCTTCATATTCATTAACCTCCTGTTTTTTTAATCTAATAATTTCCTCAAATCCTCCGTATTATTTACACCGCTCAGTAGTTTCAGCCATTCTTTGTTTGTAATTTTTTCAAACAGCTTCTCATTCATTTTTACACTGTCTTCTATAGAATCTCTACTGTATGAAACCATAAATATATATTTTACTTTCTGCTTCTCCCAAATAATGGGCCTATTCAGAATACAGACAACCATAAAAGTTTCATCGGTACAAAGCGAAAGAGGATGCGGCACCGCAACATAATCTCCGATTTCTGTTGTTGATAGCCGTTCACGCTCCATTACAAGTTTCTTAAACTCTCCATCCAGATTCTTTTTTTGGGTCGTATCTTCACACAAATACTCCAGTACTTCTTCCTTTGATGACATATCAATATGTAAATAAAAGGAATCATTTGCAACAACACCATTCAGCAATTCCAAATTCGATATTTCCTGTGTCTTAGTCATATCGAAATCATCCAGTATGTTCTCTAGATAAACGACTTTTCTATTGATTTCCTGTGGCAGTCTCACTGTAGATACCACATATTCCACTGTTGAAAAATCGAAGTTCATATAATTATTTATATTTAATACTTTGATATTCTCATCTGGAATTTTCAACTGTTTCTGAATCTTATATTTTACAAATAAAACCGAACCGATTCCTTCCGAACAGATCAACGCCACATCTCTGCTTTTCTTACTTTCCACATTTCTATCCATTGCCAGCGCATAATGAAGTGCTATATATCCCAACTCACTGTCAGAGATATCACGCCCAATATTCCGGTTTATCTCACTGGCAGCGATCGCTGCCAAATCTACCGCTCTCGGGAACTGTATCTTAATATCCTTTAAAACCGGATTCGAAAAACTGAATCCGTATTTTGCTCTTGTTATCATTGGCTGCAGATGTACTGCCAACGCCTCAAACAACTCTGCATCATCACTGAAATCATAGCCCAATTTCTCTTTAATTTTGCTATTTATACTGCCAAGAAGATCTTCTATTTCACTATTGGTAAAATCATATTTCTCGGATAATATTCTTTTTCCTTTTAAATGCAGTTGAATGTATTTTATCTCCTCTTCCGGAAAATTAACATTCATCTGACTAGTGATTTTATCTACAATTTCACAGGCCAGCTGATACTCCTTAGAATCTGTCGTTTCTGAAATCAAATTATCTTCTATTATATTTCCATTCTCTATACGTTTCATCGCTACTACGATATGGAGTACAAGACTTCTGTAGGAGCTATCCTGCAGCATAACAGCATTCTTGCTAAGCATCTGAAAAAGAATCTCTTCAATTTTATAATAATTCTCGACTGTAATCCCACACAAGCTTATGACATCATTGATGTTCTCTGAATCCACACACCACTGTACATAGCAGACTCTTTTGTCTAATTCCCGACCTTCCAGACGGATACCATATCTTGGTCTTGTAACAAATGCAATATTATACGGCTTCAAAATTTCCAAGATTTTTTTAATAATCCTATTCATAGTAGAACGTGAGACCCAAATTTGTTCACTTAACTCGTCTATTGTCAGCCATTCTTTACTGTTCAGCAAAACATCTAAAATATATCTAATTCTGGTTTCCATATCATCCAGGGCAGGCTCATCCAACTGGTAGGACAGATGCAGATTCTTAATATCCTCATTTCCCGCCTGTATCCTGTATCCGTTCCTTCCTTCAGAAATAATGGATATTCCAAATGAATTCAGCCAGCCCCGGTATTGACTTATATCCTGTCTGATTGTCCGAGCGTTTACTCCAAGTTGTGTCCCTAATTCTTTTCCGCTTACCATATGCTGATCCCTGGATAAGTATTCCACAATTTTAATGACACGTTTTTTTGACATATCTTTTACACCATCCTGCAGAACGCTTTATGTTATACTGTTTGGACATCATCAGTTTCCAATTCCGCTTTAACGTTCATTGCGTCTGCGCGTTTAAAGAACGGATACCAGATTACAAGGTTCAAGGCAACTAACGCAATTTGCAGCGCCGCCCCCGTCCATGACGCATTGTTTAGTGCGCCATACATCCCCAAAGGATACATCGAATTCATCGTTGCTCCGGTCGGCGGTGCCACCAGTCCAATCGTGGTAAGCAGATGAGCCAACAGAAAATTCACCGCTGTTGTCAGAACATATGGAATAATTAATACGACATTCATAACCATAGGCGTTCCGTATACAATCGGTTCCGATATATTGAACAATATCGGTCCAAGTGCCAACTTTCCTAATACTTTAAAATGCTTGCTCTTTGCAACAAAAACCATAAGAAGCACTAACGCAATCATTACTATTTTAGTATACGGCATATAATTCCATGCCGGATATGGTGCCGCTTCTCCATTCGCAAATGCCATCATGTTCTCTGCCCAGATAGGTCTTACGATTGGTGACATCGCAACATATACCACCATTGCTCCATGTATCCCGAGTCCCCATAAAATACATGGGAGTACTACATAGATAAAAGCACCGCCAAATCCACCGCCGACATGCGTTAATGGTTCCTGAAGAATTGAATAAATCAATTCCTGTGCTGTCCCAAAACCCGTGTGTCCAAGAG